>Ga0208646_1000150_pt1 | contig 48754 bp, 44 predicted proteins | sample AntAceMetag02UK8_FD_184762 | JGI IMG/M metagenome (GOLD analysis project Ga0208646, IMG submission 184762) | Saline lake microbial communities from Ace Lake, Antarctica - Antarctic Ace Lake Metagenome 02UK8 (SPAdes) (version 2) | ecosystem: Environmental > Aquatic > Non-marine Saline and... | reverse complement strand
TTGACAGTACAACAATTAGCAATCAAATTTGGCGATAGATTACCGCTCGATTTGATCAGCCAGCCTTTGTAATGAGGCGATGATCATCGAGATCCATACTGCCAGACAGACTTTAATTTACACTACCCGCTAGGCTATTTTAACGAGAAATACCCAATAGAAAATGTGGATTTCAAAAGGTATACACTCCGAGTAAATTTTGATTCTAACCCATCAGAAAAATTTTCATTTGGTTCTTCCACTTTCTTTTCACATTCCAATGGTAATTCTGGTGGTTTTGGAGGGAGTGATGGACTTGATCAGGTTTATCGCACAGATCCTTTAAGCTTGAGTCATGATGCAGATGGAGATTTATTATTTCAAACATCTGAGGATCCATTGCGATTTAATCCACTTTTCAATACCGCCAAGGATAATTTCGTCGATGAAACTCTTTCGACTAGGGTGTTTCCTTCATTTTTCTTTCAGGTTAATTTGATCCCATCGTTGAGTTACAAGCTCAACTTTGGAGGAGATATTCGGGCCTCTACATCAAATAGATTCAGGGGGATTTATGCCACGTCACAGCGGGGTGAGATCAACGATGTAGAAGTTAGAAATAGAAGGGATTTAGGCTATACGATTGAAAATGTCATCAACCACAGCATTAGTTTGGACAAGCATGAGTTTTCCAACACATTTCTTTTTAGCGTTCAGGACAAAAGTCAGACAACAGCAATCATGTCAGCACGCCAATTAGAGCAAGCCCCGGAAGTTACTTTTTTTGGTATCAACAATGCCGTACAATTTCCTGTGGTAGAGAATTCTAAAGAAGCCTCACAGCTGGTATCCGGAATGGCACGAATGAATTATAAATTTAGTAATAGATATTTGATAACGCTTACTGGAAGAGCCGATGGTTCAAGCATACTTGCAGAGGGCAATAAATGGGCTTTCTTCCCATCGGGTGCTTTGGCATGGAATGTTCATAATGAGGCATTCTTTCAAAGTCAATCAATATTTTCAGACTTAAAGATACGGACAAGCTATGGTATCACTGGGAATCAGGCCATCGACCCTTATGACTCTCAAGGCGGATTACGGGGAACTAATTACTTTTTCGGTGATACCAATGGTTCTGGATTCAGTACAGCCAATATAGCAAACGAAGATTTGAAGTGGGAAAAGACGAGTCAGTGGGACATAGGTCTTGACTTTTCCTTCATAGACGGTAAGATTCAAACTACAATAGATTATTACAGGTCGAAAACAGAAGACTTACTTTTCGAAAGGAAAATCCCACTTGCCACAGGTTTTGAGAGTATCGTTTCGAACATAGGGTCTACAGAAAACAGGGGACTTGAGCTAGCCGTTTCATCTTCATTGATCAATAAGAAATCTTTTAGCTGGAATTTAAATATCAATGCAGCCTACAATGATAGTAAGATATTGGACCTCTTTGGCGATAGTAAAACAGACGATATCGGTAACAATCTGTTTATCGATAACCCACTAAGGGTATTTTATGACAATGTGTTTCTTGGTATTTGGCAGACCGACGAAGAAGAGGAAGCTAGGGATCTTGGCTTTAGACCTGGGGATATCAAGCTCGCCGATCTTAATGGAGATGGTGTTATCAACGATGATGACCGCCAGATTCTTGGAAGCCAAATCCCGAGGTGGACGGGGGGTATATCTTCGAATTGGCGATTTGTAGGTTTTGACCTAAATGTTATCGCAAATGCGCGTATCGATTATCTGGCTAAGAATGAATTTAAGGACAGATACAATACACTGGTTTCAAGAGATGGTAACGTTTCCATTGATTACTGGACTCCTGAAAACCCCTCCAATACGGCTCCAAGGCCCAATAGAGATGACCAGCCGGATAATTTACGGGTCCTAACTTATGAAGACGCTTCGTTTTTTCGTATTCGTCAGATTTCACTTGGTTATTCCCCACCTACCGATTTCTTAAATAAGTTTTCGGTCAATAGTCTGAGAATCTATGTTACAGCTGTCAATCCTTTTTTATTCACACAATTCGAAGGAATAGATCCCGAACAACCGACTTTCTCCGGAAGCAGGAAACTTGCTCAAGCAGCGAATGTCAGACAGTTTATTACAGGTATCAATCTTAAATTTTAGTCATGAAAATATTAATTCAAATATTATTACTTCTGGCGATTTTAACAATCAGTTCTTGTGGTAAGTATCTCGAAGAGGTTGACCCCAATAGGGTTACAGCTGATAATTATTTTACCACACCGAGAGGTCTTCAAGAAGCTGTAGACGGGACATATGCCCCTCTTCGAGATTGGATTGGCTTAGAAGAGCACTTTACATTCACAGTCTTTGGCACGGACACATATACAGAGGCACTTGACGAGAGTAGTTCTTGGCAAAGCAAACAATTCAATCGATACAACTCTGATTTAAACCCGCTTTCTGATCGAATTGCTCGTATCTGGGGGATATGCTACAGTGGTATCAACAACGCCAATACGGTTTTGAATCGTTCATTGGAAGTTGATATGGACGAGATAGAAAAGAATGATCTAGTTGCACAAGCCCAATTCTTGAGAGCTTACTATTACTTCTGGTTGGTTAGAACCTATGGTGGTGTACCCATTAAGCTGAATGAAACTGTTGGCTTAGAATTAGACTTTGCAAGAAGTACTGCCGAGGAGGTTTTGACAGTAATTATCGAAGATCTTGAATTTGCTGCTGCAAATCTAAATGCTACTCAGGTAGACTTTGGACGGCCTACGTCTTGGGCAGCCAAGACCTTCTTATCTCTCGCTTATCTCACAAGAGGAGCTAATGGAGTAGATTATCAAAGGTCTCTTCAGCTGGCCGAGGATGTCATTGAAAACAGTCCACATATGCTACTGCCAAACTATGCTGATTTGTGGGAATTGGAGAATCAACAGAATAGTGAGGTTATATGGTCAGTCCAATATACCTCAATAGAGTCTGACAATGGTGGTGATGGCAATAGAGGTCACCTTTACTTTCTTATGGAATATGATTTGGGTATCTATCATATGCAAAGAGATATAGAAAATGGACGGCCATTTAAACGCTTTAAGCCTACAGATTTTCTGCTGAATTTGTTTGCTCAGGATGATCCTCGATTTGACGCCACCTTCAAAACAGTATGGTATTGCAACAGCGAAGAGCGCTTACCTACAGACGGTAGTTTGGCTCTTGGTGATACTTGTATTTATTTGACAAGAACTCCGCTTTCACAGGCTGAAATTGACTCTAGACCATATGCTGTGTTCAATCAAGAGGATTTCAATCTGCAGGTTTCTCCGTCTTTAAGAAAATTTGATCAGCCAGATAGGTTAGATGTGTCTAATCGCAATGGTTCCAGAGATCATATCGAATTTAGGCTAGCGGAAGTTTTTTTGATTGCGGCGGAGGCGGCCTTCAGGGTCGATGGGTCAGGTCTAGAATATTTGAATCAAGTAAGAAAAAGGGCGAACCAACCTGATCTAACACAAATTGATATGGAAGTTATTCTTGAGGAGAGAGCCAGAGAGTTAGTGGGTGAAGGTAAACGTTGGTTCGACTTAGTGAGGACAAAAACACTGGTGGATAGAGTACGACTGTATAACACAATAGCTCGTGATAATATTCAGGACTATCACGTATTGAGACCTATTCCCCAATCGGAAATTGACATAATCAATAGTCCAAACTTCACGCAAAACCCAGGCTACTAAATGCGTCTTTACTGTTATTTGCTTTTGATAAATGTTTTGCTGGGTTGTGGCAAGAAGGATGAACCGATCCTTCTTTCACCTAATGCTGAATTTTCAATATACACATCACCTGAGCTGGACGTACCCATCCAATTTCTTGACAAATCCATCGATTCGGATGGAAAAATCATTGAATGGAAGTGGGACTTTGGAAACGGAGCGTTTTCAGATGAGCCTAATCCAACTTCAACTTATACAACATTTGGTTCCTACAATGTGAGCTTGACGATCACTGACAATGATGGATTGGCTAACGAGATAACGAAACCCATTAATTTTATCGAGGAGAATTTACCTCCAGTCTTGGATTTTGAACTATCGTTTTCGGATCCGATCAGTGATACTTCACTCTTCGTAGGGAGTAAAATTAAATTAATGGATAATTCAACTGATCCCAATAATGATATCATCACTAGTACTTGGTCTGTCAACGGTGTAACTATTGACGCTAAAGAGTTCAATATTGACGAAAGAGGAGATGTTGGAATTTACATTAGGTCAGAAGATGAACATGGATATTTTTCTGATACCACTGTTAGTTTACACATTGTTGGCGTTGATATGCCAGCTTGGAAGGAAGGGTATTTTGATATACATCATATTAACACCGCGCGAGGCGATGCATCCTTCTTCATCTTTCCTGATGGGACTACACTTTTGTTTGATGCTGGGGACAAACATGTGCCGGGTGGTAGTGAGCCAGATTTTCCAATTCACCCAAACTCTTCAAAGGTACCTGGGGAATGGATTGCTCATTATATTGAAAAAGTTACTTCCCATTATAGGCAACCAGCTGTAGACTATGCGGTTATTTCTCACTTTCATGTAGATCATATGGGGAAGATCAATGACTCTTCCCCGAGATCAAATCTTGGTGATTATAGGTTGGGAGGAATAACTCAGGTCGGTGAATTAATCCCAATCCACAAAATAACTGATAGGGGATATCCAAATTATGATTTTCCGGTCGATTTAAAAAAGGACCGAGATGATACGGACAATTATGTGAAATTTATTAACTATTACCAATCTCAAAATTTACTGGTGCCATTCGAGTTCAGGGTTGGTGCTAGGGATCAAATTATACCCATGAATACCGATGAATGGGCAGGGATATTCTCTGTTCGCAATGTTTATGCGAATGGAATGCTGTGGTCTGGGCGATCAGACGAGATTGAGCAAATTCCCTTTTCCAAGCCTTTGGTTGATGAGTCAGGTGACTGGAATGGGAATCCTCTGAGTATTTGTTTGAAGTTCGAGTTTGGTGATTTTGACTACTTCACAGGAGGTGATATCACTGGTAAAGAAAGCTGGCCGGATTATGATATCGAATCTGCCGTTGGGGAGCGTATTGGTGCCGTCGATGCAGTCGTATTGAATCATCATGGATTCCACGATGCAACAAACAATAACTTTCTATCATTAACGCAACCCTCCGTAATTATCCAACAAGCTTCGAACTTCGCACATATCAACGGCGAGGTTTTGGGGCGAATTCGTCAGTATGGTCAAGCGGATCTTTTTACGTCAAATATGAGTGCGTTTCACTCCTCAACACCTTCACTTAGAAGCGAGTTTAAGTCGATTTCCGGACACACTGTCCTTAGGGTAGCAGATTCGGGTAAATCCTTTAAAATTTTCGTACTCAATGATAACAGCGAAAACATGCCAGCGATGAAGGAATTTGGACCATACAATTCCAAAAAGTAAATTTTCAACAATCAAAAATGTGAATTATGAATCTTAGAATAACAAATCAAAAAGCGAAAAGACGACTGCCATTGTTCTTTTTAGCGCTTGCGATAACGGGGCTATCCTCCTGTAATAAAGAGGATGATCCAGAAGCAAAGAATATTGAGCCTATTGCATCATTTACAATAAGCGATGAAACGCCACTCACAGATGTGGAAATTGAGCTTACGAATACATCCTCCGATACAGATGGGTCAGTTGTTAGTTTTAGTTGGGATTTTGGAAATGATCAATCCTCCACGGAGGAAAGCCCAAAAGTCAGTTTTGCTGATGCAGGAACTTTCACAATTACTTTAACTGCCACTGACGATGGTGGAGCTACCGCAACTGCATCAAAGGACATTGTAGTCTCTGATGGCTCACCGTCAGCTGCCTTTAATGTTTTGATAGCGGTGGACAGCATATCAAATGAAGAGATCATTTTCGGGAGAGTTTATACAGATTCTATATTTTTCAAAGGAATGGAAATCACATTTACTGATGGGTCATCTGATGCTGACGGTACAGTTTCTTCCTATAGCTGGGACTTTGGAGATGGGACTACTTCCACTGATCAAAACACAAAACACACTTTCAACACAGAGGCAGAAACTTACAACGTCTCTTTGACGGTAACGGATAATGATAATCGCTCAAATACTTTTACTAAAAAAATCCATATAGTAGGTACTAAGTGGAAATTTTTAACCAACGCAATGGAGACAGCTGCGCCTTCTATAGATGGAAGTGGTAATATCTATTTTGGTGACCGTTCTGGGTTTATTTACAAATTGAGTCCTGAAGGCACACAACTTTGGTCGTTTGAAGCAGGTGAGCGTGTTCGAGGTAGTATCGCCCTAAGCGATGATGATGCTACATTATATGTTGGTTCAAGTGCAGAAAAATTTTACGCAATAAACGCTTCCTCGGGTGCTGAAATTTGGAGTGTAGATGTGGTTGGAAAAATAGATAAATCAAGTCCTTGCCTTGATGCATCTGGCAATCTATATGTTGGAACCTCAGACGGTGTTCTTTATTCTTTTGACAATACAGGCACTCAGAGATGGACGTTTGATGGGAATCATGCAGATGGATCTATCCAATCTTCGCCCTTATTTTATGATGGTAAAGTATACATCGCTATAGACAGTGTGGTATACGGTGTGAATGCCTCCAGTGGAACACAAGCTTGGGCTTATGTCATGGATGGTGACAGGTTTGAAGGTCACTTTGCGCTCAATGATGCAGGCGTACTGTATGGTGGGGCAGATGAAAATGATGATAATTATGGTGCCGTATTTGCCATCAACACAGCTGATGGTTCAGAAGTTTGGAAAAAGCAAGTGCCTGGAGAAGTTAGAGCCAATTCACCAATTGTAGCCGCTGATGGATCCGTTTTATATACTACAGAGGACGGAGATGATGGGGTTTCAATGGCGTTTTATAGACTTGATGGTAATTCTGGGGCTGAATTGGCCAAAGGAGCACCAGCAAAAGATGACTTCAAAGTTGGAGGTGCCTTGGGTAGCAGTGGCATATACTACGTGGGCTCTAACGATGACCGATTTCATCTTGTAGAGTCTTCAACAGGACTACCGATGTTAACATTAAGTTATGAATCTGCTGATCACTCGATGGTTCCTGCCATCGCTGAGGATGGAACTGTCTACTTCGGGAACAGGGGATCATTCTTTTACGCTATGCACTTTTTGGATAGTGAAACTCCACAGACATTAGGCTGGGCTATAGGAGGTGACAATAAGAATCAGGATCGCAAGTAAATATTAGTTGGGAGGCACATTAGATGTTGCCTCCCTTTTTTATCACTAAACAGTTTTAGCATGCTACGTTTTTTAATTTGTACAATAGCTGTGACCTTGTCAATCAGTCTCTTTTCTCAAAAGAAGATGTTTTTATTGATAGGGCAATCTAATATGGCCGGTAGGGCGGATATAGAAGAACTAGACACTGCAACATTAGATAAAGTATTTGTTCTTAATAATGAGGGAGATTTCACTCAAGCAAAAAATCCTTTGAATGAATTTTCTACTATTCGTAAAGGGATCGGGGAACAAGCACTGGGGCTCGGTTATACGTTCGCAAGAACCTTAGAAGGGTACTATCAAGACAGTATTTATCTTATCGTAAACGCACGTGGCGGAACAGAGATCAGTAATTTTTCTAAAGGCAATGCCACGGGGTATTATCAGTCTACGCTGGATCGGGTGCAAAATGCCCTTATAAAATATCCCAACATAAAATTGGAAGCTATCCTATGGCATCAGGGAGAGTCGGATCGTGATAATCCAGAAACTTATATTTCGAAGCTGAAACAATTAACAGCCGACTATAGAAATGATTTGAGTTACGCTCAACTTCCTTTTATCATTGGTGACCTTGGAACATGGAATGCTGATTACGGAGCGATTAGAGCAAAGCTGCATCAAGTCCCAGATAGTATCGAACAAACATATTTGGTGTCCTCTGATAACTTGGTAAACTTCGATTCTCATCATTTCAATAGCTTGGGTCAAAGAAGATTGGGCAGAAGATATGCGCTCAAATATTTAGAAATTGAACATGAACTTGATTATAAATATATTGATACGATAATGTGCACTGGCGGAAACATCTTGGGAAAATCGGAAACTGGAGACTTCTGGCTTTTTGAAAGTGATACTACATTTATCGCAATTGAGGTTAAACCAGACTCTATATTCTCAGAAGTGTCTATTTGCGAAGGAGAGGGATATTTTGGATTACGTAAATCTGGATTATTCAACTTTAATAATATTTCGTCATTAGGGTGTGATAGTATTTCAATAGTTAATTTGAAAGTCAACCCTGTAGATACCCTCGTTATTGATTCGGTTCTTTTAGATCTTGATGAATTTAAGGGCTATTCTGAGTCAGGTTCCTATTATAGAAAATTCATTTCAAGCTCAGGTTGTGATAGTTTAATTAATTACAACCTGACTTTCACATTCACTGTAGCGCCATTATCCATTTTTGATGCATCTCTATTTCAGATTGAACATGGGGAAATACGATTTAAGGACTTGGCGGTTTCCACTTATGACAAAGTTATACTTTGCGATCTTTCAGGTAAGGAGATAAAGAAACAGCGTGTCACGGAAAAATTAACCCTATTACCAGGTCAAGTCAATATCATAATACTTCATGGTCAAGATCAATGGCTAGTGATTAAACTGGTAGTTAACAATTGATAATTAAAAAATGATTGATGATGAAAGTTAGACTCAGCATAATTCTTTGTTTCGCTATTTGTAGTTTTTCAACTTCTTGTCTTGCTCAATCAATAGGTAAGTCAGAACAAGCACCAATTGAGCAACTAAAAGAATTATTACTTCAACCATCCAAAACTTATGTGATGGTTGTTGCTCACAGAGGGGATTGGCGAAAGTTCCCAGAGAATTCTATACCGGCAATTCAGAGTTGCATAGCTATGGGTGTAGATATGGTTGAGATAGATCTTGCGATGACCAAAGACAGTGTGTTGATTTTGATGCACGATAAGACACTTGATCGCACAACAACGGGTAAAGGAAAAGTGTCCGATCATTCTTTTGATGAGGTGAGCGAGCTGTTTTTGAGAGATGGTTTAGGTAGGTCCACTGAGTGGCGGATTCCAACATTGGCAGAGGCTATGCTGGTATGTTCTGACAAAATATTAGTGAATCTTGACAAGGCTGAGCGATACATCGATTTAGTTTATCCTATTTTGAATAAAACTCAAACTATTGATCATGTGGCTATTGGAAGTTATAAATCATTGAGTGAAATGAGAGATATGACTGGTCCTTATCTGGACAGTATTTATTTTATGCCTAAGCTAAAAGAGTCGTCATTAGATGTGGATGACTATTTGCATCATTATTTTTCTTCCATCAATTGTCCAATTGTCCAAATAAAGTTTGAAACTGAAAATGCTCAAATTAGAGAATACATTCCTTTCATAAAAGAGCTTGATAAATGGGTCTGGATAAATACGATCACAGACAATAGATCTGGTGGTCATCATGACGATAGAGGGACTTATGACTTGGAAGGAAGTTATGGTTGGGTCATTTCGAATGGGTTCAACATGATTCAAACAGATCGCCCTCAATTACTGCTTAATTATCTGAGAGCAAAAGGTCTACATGACTGATACAATTAAACATGATTGAAAGGTCTCGAATTACTACGATACCATGCTTTTTTACTTTTTGCTGATAAATTTTACGGTTAAAAGTTATTTGGAGGTTTTGGAAAATTATTTTCTACTCCTTGATATTTTCTATTTTATTACTGAAACTCATTATATGAAACGGACACTAAGTTTAGCAATGATTACAATGATATTAGGTTGTGAGCTCAATGCTCAGAATGATTCTGACGCTCCTAAAAACGTTATACTTATGATAGGAGATGGTATGGGATTATCTCAGGTGTCAGCAGCTTTTTACTATCAGCAAGAGCCGGCTAATTTTGAACGGTTTACCCATACAGGACTGATAAAAACCTCTTCATCCTCACATAAGATTACAGATTCTGCAGCTGGAGCTACGGCTTTCAGTTCAGGAATTAAAACATATAATGGTGCCATAGGAGTGGACAAGGATACACTGAATGTAGCTACCATTATAGAAACAGTAGAAGATCACATGAATACTGGTATAATTGCAACTTCATCAATTACCCATGCTACTCCGGCATCCTTTTATGCACATGTAGAGGTAAGATCGAAGCAAGAGGAGATTGCCAGTTATCTACACAGATCATCTGTTGATTTTGTCGCTGGAGGGGGGCTCAAATATTTTAATCAACGCAGTGATAATTTAAACTTGCTTGATAGTCTCAAACAGCATGGATTTGTGGTAAATACTACAAGTGTTCGGACTGACTCTCCTCGTTCTATTGATTCTCGCTATGCCTATATACTTGCTCCGGATGCGCTACCAAAAGCCATTGAAAGAGGCGATTATTTGGCAGATGCTACAGATGCTGCATTGGACTATTTAAGCAAAAAGGATAATGGTTTTTTCTTATTAGTCGAAGGGTCACAAATTGATTGGGGTGGACATAGAAATGATGCAGATTATTTGATCAACGAGGTGGTCGATTTTGATCGAACTATTGGAAAAGTCTTAGATTTTGCGCAAGAGCATCCAAATACGCTGGTGATTGTCACAGCGGATCACGAGACGGGCGGATTCACTTTGGGTGCCGGCAAGAATGACAATGGGGAATCTGACTATAATCAAATTTCACCTTCCTTTTCCACAAAGGGTCATTCAGCCACTTTAATTCCAGTTTTTGCTTATGGTACTGGTGCCAAAATTTTTAGTGGGATTTATAAGAATACGGAGATATACCATAAAATATTCCGCCTTTTGGAAGGGAATACTAAACAATAACGGGTGATCAAATCAAAATAAGTGCTTGTTGTAAATTGATGGACGAGCCTCATGTGAATTTGGCTAAGGACTATAATAGATCTACTGAAATATTTTCTACTAGCTGTATGGCCAAGCATTGTTGTTGAAAAAATAGCCAATTCATCAAAGAAATTGGTTTTGGCCTGCAATGCCCTCTTATCTGGGGTGGTTATATTATTTCCCATAATTTTTTTTTGTAGAGATACAATTTTTACGTGATGACATGCCATTTCTGGGAAGTGATATATCACTTTTAGGTGGTGACGTACTATTTTTGAGCGATGATTTATCGTTTTCCGCCTTGGTTAGTCGTTTCCCCATCGGTAGGTTAATTTAACGATGCACTTTTTTGATTTCTTGATCTGCTCGCTTGGCTCAATTGTATGATTCAGGTCTCTTCATCTCACTGCAATGTCTTCTCATCTCACTGCACATAGTACAGCGTTTTCGTGATAATTTTCATGCTGCCCCGAGCGGAGGATTTACTTGATGTCAGACATAAAACAGGTTGGCTTATATGTATATTTTCCTCGCTGAAATAATCTTTTTAATCAAAAAGGGAGCACTTATTTACCACTTCATAATTTATTGTGTGAACGAGGGTTTAAAAAAGTGCCAGAAAGCCTGAAAATGGAGATGGATTTTGTCTTTTCTAAAAGAAAAACCCAAGATGAAAGAGCAATATTTCATTGTTGAAAAAATGAAATTTTGGAAGAGCGCTGAGTTCAATTTTGACTATCGCATATCTTTCATTCCAAACTATAGATGCCCAATGGGATCATCTTTTTTGAGTAAAACCAGATGGATAGTTAACTCCTTTTTGACTTACTAATCATCGCACTTGATTTACGTTGCTTTTTGATTCCCAAACTTTTAGGTGAGTCCAAAACCAAGTCTATGGTTATCAGACTTAGAAATGCCAAGGGTACAGACCCCACCATAAACGAACAAATATTAAATCACTACTTGTATTAAAACGCCTGTAAGTAGGTTAGTCGTTGCTTTTACAGGTCAGTTTACCTAGTTTAGATAACTTGAATTTTTTACTAATTTTTATCATGAGACACTCATCTATTATTTTTTATCTCTTACTATTTACTTTTTGTTCTTTCGTCATTTCCTGTTCAAGTGATGACGATCCAGTTGTTGCCGATCCTGTAGAAGAAGAAGAGGAGGAAGAGGAGGAAGAAACAACTACCGAACTACCGTCTACCATCAATTTAGTTAATATTCCAGCTGGGACTTTTACAATGGGCGGTGTAACTACAAAAAATGACGCTCCCGAGGTGAGTGTTACCATGACCGCTTTCAAAATGTCAGAGAAAGAAATTACCAATGATGAGTATATCACTTTTTTAAATGAGGCGTATAAGAATGGCTGGATTAAAGTAGAAGAGCAATCCACGGCAGATCCATGCGGCACGTATTCGGAAGTGATGGTTATTGGCGCTGGTGATGCTCCATATGCTGATGAAATATACCTTCAACTAGGAGAAACAGGAGGTTGTACAAGTGATGGTTTTGAAGAGCACATTGACAACAAAAGCTGGGTCTCGTTCAACGAGGCAATAGCAACATTCGAGTTGTTGGATAATTCAAAATCAAACTGGCCTATTAATTGGGTAAAATGGTATGGCGCAGATGCCTTTGCGCAGTATTATGATGTTTCAATTCCATCGGAGGCGCAATGGGAATATGCAGCACGTGGTGGTCAGCAATACGATTACCCAACAGCTGATGGGACTTTAGATGCAACAAAAGCTAACTACAATGGAGATGTTCCGGGTGTTCATAGTGATACCGGAGCTTCAACCGATGTTGGGTCTTATGCGGCTAATCCTTATGGTTTGTATGATATGGGCGGAAATGTATGGGAATGGTGTGCCGATTACTATGATGCAGCATTCTATACTGATGGAAGTACCGATCCATTAAATACTACTGCGGGGACTGAAGAAAAGAAAATTAGAAGAGGGGGAGCTTGGAATTATCACGCTTCAACGTTGCTCACCTTTTCACGAGAATCTGATTTCGCGAACCGAGGAAATAACCATTTTGGTTTTAGAATAGTCCTTAATTAAAGTTTGTCTATAAAGTAAGCGTCCGATTCAGAATGTTTGAGATCAAGTGTAACGCAGCGATCGGACATTATAGAAACACGCCACTTAATTCGAGAGATTCAGGAGTTGTTCATGCTCATGGTACAACTCCCGAATCGTGATTCTCGATCATCTAACGTTATTTGAAATACAATGTGTGTATTTCACGTCTAAGGATAGGAGGAGGAAATAAATGATTTCACTTCCCTATATTCTAATTACTTAGCTCCTTTAAGTAAGACCGAAAAGGGGCTAAGTATTTTTTTATTTTAAAAGTAAAAGAATAGATCGGTTAACGTCTATTGTTTTTTCTATTAGAAAAGAAGGCTTGCTTTTTAAGTTGCTTCTCTTTGTTAAACTCTTTCTTTTGGTGAGAAGACATAGGCTTATCTGTTTGAGGAAAAGGATGATCTTCGATGACAGTAATTTTCTGCTTTGTTAAATACTCAATATCCTTAATAAACTGATTTTCTTCTGGCTCAGCAAAAGCAAAAGCAACACCAGATTCTCCGGCACGACCTGATCTACCAATGCGGTGGACGTACGATTCTGGCATGTCAGGAATATCATAGTTGATGACATATCGTAACTTATCAATATCAATACCACGCGAGGCTATGTCCGTCGCTACTAATACCTGAAGTTTTCCTTCTTTGAATTGACTTAGTACTTTTTGTCTGAAATTCTGCGCTTTATCTCCATGAATGGCGGCAGAGTGAATGTTGTGCTTTTGAAGATCTTTGACAATCCGGTCGGCTCCATGTTTGGTTTTTGAAAAAAGCAGGGCTTGTTCTATTTCCTCTTCCTTCAGCAAGTGAATTAACAGCTGTTTCTTGTCAGCCTTATTCGTGTAGTACAAATATTGCTTAATAGTTTCTGCAGTAGAAGAGACTGGACTGACTTCTATTTTGACAGGATCAATTAATATTTTTTGCGAGAGTTTCAAGATGTTATCAGGCAAAGTTGCGGAGAAGAATAGAGATTGTCTTTTCTTAGGAATAAGGTTGAGCAGTTTTCTAATATCATTCACAAAACCCATATCCAGCATTCTGTCGGCTTCATCCAAAACAAAATACTTAATGTGTCCAAGGTCAATAAATCCTTGATTGTGCAAATCTAACAGCCGGCCAGGTGTGGCAACCATTATATCCACTCCACTTTGAATTTTTTGTACCTGTGGTCCTTGCTTTACGCCACCAAATATGACCGTGTTCTTTATAGAAGTATATCTGCTATATAAGTCAATATTTTCACCTATCTGAATAGCCAGCTCTCTCGTAGGAGTCACTATCAAAGCCCTGATTCGTCGGTTTTTAGGCCGATCACCCTCAGATAAAAATTGAATGATTGGAATGCAAAATGCAGCAGTTTTACCAGTACCAGTTTGAGCAGAACCTAGAACATCCTTTTTTGCAAGAATTATGGGGATCGCTTTTTGTTGGATTGGAGTTGGTTGCTCATATTGAGCATCATTGAGTGCCTTTTGGATCGGCTCAATGAGTTGTAAGTCTTTAAACGTCATGTAATGCAATGTTAGCCATAATTTGAATGGGTTCTTCTTGTACTTGACCCTTATATCTTTACATTATCGAGATATATTTTAGAAAAAACAGTAAACGACACAGTAAAAACCCGTGAATGGGAGCAGAATCATACTTTAGTATGACTGTTTTTTTAAAATATTTTTTCATTTTTGGTTTGTATTACACTCTACTAAAATGAAAAAAATTATCCTTATTTACGGTGCATTAGCAGGCTTAATAGTATCATTCATGTTATTCACCACTTTCTCCACTTCTATCTCTACTTCTGAAAACGGAGAATTGATTGGCTATGCTTCAATAGTTATCGCCTTCGCAACTATTTTTGTGGCAGTTAAAAAACATAGAGATAATGACCAAGACGGTCAAATCGCATTTTGGAAAGCTTTTAAAATTGGCTTAGGTATCACATTAGTAGCGTCTTTTATTTATGTGTTTGCATGGATGATTATGTCTGAGACTGTGGCCAAAGATTTTATGGATGATTATTATGAACAGTCTTTGGTCGCGTTAAAAAGCAGTGGTCTTTCTGAGGCGGAATTAGATATAAAGTTGGAGGAGGCTGCTTATTTTAAAGAGTTATATAAAAATCCTTTTTTCAAAATAGGGATTACGTTTTCGGAAATTTTTCCTGTGGGTTTGATATTCTCGTTATTGTCTGCGGTTATTTTGAAAAAGAAAGCCTCTAGCATGGCGTAAGCTGATCGAAGGGAAGTATTTCTACAGGAATATATTGTTGAGATATTGTTTTCTTATGTTTCGATAAATATAGCATTCACCATCTACGCTGGCAATTTCATTACATGCCAACTCCTCAGAAGCGAGGATCAAAGAAGCATCGGCCAGATCCATGGGAACGTCATCAAACGTTGATGTGAGTGCGATTATTCTATCAAGATGATAAGGTTCGATTTGGAAAATATTAAGTGCTCCTCGATCTATCCAAGTAAGAAAATTGATTTGGGCTTGTGCCGAAAAGTCAAGCATGTGACAGACTTCTGTAATGACCGCCCAGGTGGTCCATAAATTTGAATCTATCCTTTTTATAAAATCAATACTCTTTAAATGATAAGTATCACTTTTGTCAAACAAGGCGATTAATGGACCGGCATCAATGAGTATTTTTTCCACTCAATTTTGTTTTGAGGTATGACTTATATTTTGTGGAGGTGTCCGTTCGGCGGCTGGCGGCTTGACCAAACAGATCTTTACCTAGTTCAAATGCAGATTTGTCATCGTCCACATCTTTTAAATAGGCAATCAGCGCTTCCTTTACTATGCTAGATTTGGTTTTTTGCTGTTTACTAGCGTATTTCTTCAGTTTATCTTCTAATTCTTTATCTAAACGTACATTTACCATTGTATTACAAATGTAATACATATATCTTTTCAACACAAAAATTAGTATTTTTATAGGGTACTAATTTTTTTATCATACCTAAAATGTATTTCTCTCGGAGTATTGAAGTGGATGCTTCAGCTTCGATAATTTTTTCACAACTCAATAATTTTAATAAATGGACTGCTTGGTTGCTGATGGGTCCTATCATGAACAGATCATCGAGCATGCTGTAAAGCCAAGGATCAGAAAAAATCTTTTTATGGCTAATGGCATTTTTGTCCTAAATCGATGATTCATGTCGGAGCTTGAGTACCATTGGTAAAGACATTGATCATATGCAGTCTGGTTGGGAGACGATACATTTCACCAATGCTATTGCTTTTCGAGGCACTTATTTGTCTAATGATCTAATGGATTCCATTTAGTTCACAATCTTGATTTTCCCTTTTTGCCAAGGCTGATCGGGGAGGTAGAGATCAATTTTATATTTATTTTCAATATCAATTAACTGGTTTCTCAACTCAATGCTTCTCATACCTATTTGATCACGAAGAAAATTTGCTTTTCCCAAGTTGTCTTTGGTCATCGTCGGTCCTAAAAAACCATAGGAGCTCTCTGATTGGCCGCTTTGCGAAGCGATTTTCCAGTTATCAATGATGGCATATTCAAAAGGTTGCATATGACCACTTTTTAGCGCAAAGATTAGGAGCGGTTGTAAGTTCATGTATAGACTGTCTTGCTCGTTGTAGGCAGGGGAAATAGCATTGTGATGACTTAGTATGGTAGATGCCCAATATCTGTCGCCAATCAAACGCTCGCCAGGATAGTTCTTTGTTTTGATAATCCGACTAAGCTTTGCGAGTTGCTGTTCGCTATGTGGTGCAAACTTCGTTTCAGCATATTTTATTTTGGCTTTTTGTCTTAATCGGAATAAGGATTTCATAGCCATTTTTTGATCCTTCTTGTACATTTTCTGAACTTCTTTCCTAAGATACAAATCGATCAATGCTTCATGTTGCTGACTAAAAGCATCAACTTCACCTTTGGAAAATTCATTGAATAGTGCTCTGAAACGTTTGTTCTTTTTGACTTCCTTAGCAGTCATTCCTTTCTTCATGGCCTGGGCTAAATACTGTTTGGCTTTTGTCTGATTTCCTTGAAGTATGGCGAGTAAGGTGGCCAGCTGATATTCTCTCACAAACACAAAACCATAAGTGTTGAATACTTGCTCTAGCGAGGATAAAGCAGTAGCAAACTCTTCCGCGACAATCATCTCTTCTATGTAGATGATTTCTGCATGATAAAACCCATAATCCGCTTGCGCATCGCTTGTCGATATACCGACCGTGAAGAAAAGACAAAGTGTGGCTATGTGAAGTTTAAGTATGATGTTTGATTCCATTTTCTACGCCAATTTATTTGATGCGTTGCAACTACGCAAGACATTGCTTTCAACTTAACAATTATTAGTAAAATAGGAATTGATAATCATAGAGAATGGTGCACATCATTTTCCCATTTGGCAAACTAATTTTCAACCTTAAATTCCTTTTTTTTTGACTCAATTGACGAGGAGTATCCCTTTCAAAAAGCTGTGCAGATAAAGGGATTTATGTGTCTGTTCAGGACAAAGTTTTGATGTTAATTTAATATTTGGTGGAGCCTGATGGTAGTTGATGAGTTCCTCAACTTTATCCTTATGAATCTTTGGTTCATCTTGAGAGCTTCATATAGTACCATAGCCAGCACAAAGATTGGATTTCCATCTGAAAACCACCGCCATTCCGCGTACCAAAAGCGCCATACAAACTCGTCATATTGTCGAGCATGGATTGCCATTTGTCTGAGGCAATGACTCTATCCAATCTTTTTACAGCATTGTCATCAAAGACTTCCGCAAAGTTTGGCTCAGCGTAATTACTGTGGGTAGCGGTTGTCAGTCTATAGTTTCTAATATGGTATTCACCAAGACTTCATCCTCTTCACTTTGTCGTATTTCTTCTTCCTCCTTGCATGAGGTCAAAAGGGCCATGATTAATAAGCGTAAAAATGGATAAGTTTATAATGCTTCATGAAATGGAAATTTTCGAACGGGTAATTAACTCGTATAAGTTGTTAGACGCCCTTATTTCTTCAATCCCTCACAAGTTGATCTTATTTTATAATTGATCATTGCTGGCTAGCACTGAGCTGAATGGTCAATACTTCCTTTCCATCTTATCCTCGACGGTTATATCGACTCATTAGGGATGGAAAGGTGATTGATCCTTTTACCTTATATGGGTCTTTAGGTATTCTAAATTGTTGCTGATCAGTGCATTTAGACAGTTCTTGACATCATCGATACTTTGCCCAGTTATATCAGATAAATAATTATCATCCACTTTCTCAACCAGTCCAAACCATTTCTTCACAAGTTTTGGTCTTTTGTAGAATATGTACCCTTCAGTTCCATCGACTGCAGAGACGCAGAGACCATTATTGTTAGTTATGTTTTCAACTTCAAAGGAAGGAGAGTAATGGATTTCGCTTTCGTTAGCTCCATTGATCTTTTCAAGGAGTTCATTCCATGGTATATTTTGAAAGTTCTCCATAATCTTGTCTTGTTCAATGTTACCAAGTTCGATGATGTCCGGTTTAAAGGGATCGCAAAATGAGGCTCGAAAGTTCATGATTCATGGTTCTGTTAATTGGCTCTAGCGTCCAGCTCGGGTTTATGTTCCAGAGGCTATCTTAAGCTGAATAATTAAATTTAATACAACTGTTAGTCGGGAACGTTAGGGGTACCAAGAACTGCGTCTGCCTGCCGCAGGCAGGTTCAGCAAGTTGAAATTTTGAAGAATAGAATACGCTCAAAGCACTTGCAGATATGCAGTTTGAGCGCCTGTTAGATTGGTTTTATTTATAATCGATTAAGTAATAATTGAAATAGTAGTTTTGCTTTTCATTAGATCGAAAAGAAAGATAAATGTGGTCATAAATGGAACCTTAATTAAATAGGCTTGCTAGCCGATAGCTTAAGTTATAACACATGTGCCAAGTCGAATCAGTCTGTTTAGTAGTTGATTGTTTTAATAGGCCTTCCATGATTTGGCTATTTTCAATAAGGATTGTTAATTGTGAGGAGTCTTGTCGTGTGTTAATGTCTTTTTCTTTTATCCCTTTCGCCAGATCTAGAAGTTGTTCATTGACGATTTGAGATGTTCGTTCCTCATTCCGACTATCTACACTACATGAGTAAAGGAGGAATATTATAGTTAGGCCGCAGTAATAATTCTATCAAATGCCAATGTTTGTAACTTTCGTCTGCGTAAAACTAAAGTTTCAAATGCTAAACGGCCAAAATTATGTTCAAATCCAAAACGCGATATTTATTGTTTTTTGATTGACATAAGCTTACGCAGCTTGGCCAAATCGAAGGTTTTGGGAGGCTTCCGTGATACAGAGAATTGTCCTCACAACTGCCCATGCATAATTTTAGTGTAACATGTTGGAAGTAGTTTTATGCTTGGCTAAGTGGATAGTTGGTAGCTCCTTAAGGCCATGTCACTTAACAATCTCTTGTAAATATGCCCCTAATAGATCCTCTAAATTCTCATGATCCTGTAGTTGGTCGTACCGGATATCCTGAGCATAAAGTTGCGTTCGTTGTTGCTCTGACAGCTCAAGATTGAAAACGAGCGCTTTGTAAGCGTCATCCAAAAGCCCCGTGGGATTTACAACAGGCAGAGAGCTAGAAACAATTTCGACTGTTGCTACTGCCTTAATTTCGTTTAGGACATGAATAATTTCGGGAGCAAATATCCCAAAGGAAGTTTCGTAAAATTCCGTAAAACCACCATTCGTTACCGTTTGATTTAATTTCACAACGACATAAACCATTTTTTCAGGACCGGTGAGTCCCTGAACAGCCTGATACCATTGCGACCAGCTTTCAATATCAAAGTTAGTGTCCTCCAGCTGCTGATCAGCTGAGCTATATAGTCGGCCAATTAAAGCCCTATTCGAAATCTCCTCCATTATTGTTGATGTTATTTACAATGCCACTGTATGAGTTTTGCATTCTGGTGAAGTTAATGTTTCGGATTCTAAATAGCCAAAACTGTCTTGGGATCCGTAACGCGGAATTTATTATTTTTTTGACCCACCTAAGTCTACGCTTCTCAACCATATCGTAGGTTTAGTAAGGATTCCGGAAGTAAGAAAAGTATTGTTTAGTGCTAATCAGGTATGATTTTATAAAGGAACGTTAACCGCATACTTTTATAGTTATCTTTTCTCAGCCTTGATGCCTGGGGCTTGTTCCCTAATTCATTCATTCAATCTGTTGCTAATTTCCATTTCCGATCCATTCTACCACCTTCGTGTACTCGTTTAACACCCGTCCTTTCTCTATATGATAGGTGAGTGTCCAGCCAAAATAAAACAGATAACTCACCATGAATCCAGCAATGGCGATGAGCATACCTATTAAATTTTTCTTTGTTATTGAAATTCAGGTAGCGAATAAGTTTGAAGTTTTATTTTGCTCAATTTGAGATTATTCGATTGATGATGTTTTAATAGCGCAGGAATTTCCGTTTTTCTTATAAATTCTAAATTTTATACTTCGATGTTTTGATCGAAATGGTGACGAATTTGGATGGCTTAAATAGGTAAACTTAATTTCAAGTTAAACCCCACCCTTGTGGGTACTATTCCCCGATGCTTGCATCGAATAAAAAGCAATCATCCGACTTCAGACCTCTTGAGCTTATTGATTTGAAATGATCGCGGTTCTTTGTTGGTGATAACATCAACAAAGGCGGCAGAATATATTAAAACCCTTCAGAATGTATCCTCTCCTCAAATAGTGGGATCAATCAATTTGCCTGCAAAGAGGATAGTGTTTGTATGATTCTCACGAATGAAAAACAGAAAGGATCTGTGAAGCGTGAGGTGGTCTCCTGAAATAGAAGTTGGGAGTATTGAAACAATTGTTATCGCAGCAGCTTCTGAGCCTTTCTCATTGACTTCTAGAAAAGCCTGGTGTATAATATCATCAATGGCGACACTCACGTTCTGTTCAAAAAGATTTGAAAAGTCTGCGTCGAAAAAAGGCTTACTCATTCCCATTTCAATGAGTAGTGGCTTAAGTGATGCTGTAAAGTCTAAGGTGAATTTTGGCATGTAAAATTCTTTCGTCACTTTGAGTGTATCTGCCAATAAACCCGTAAGCTCATCCATAGAAAAAGATTCTGCCATTTCGTTGAGGTCGTACTCATTTCCTCCGTTATAGGATCTTATTACCGCGGTAAAGCTAAATTGACCATTTCCGTAAGGAATGTCTATTAGCGTAAAATCTTGGCCTATTGTATAGCCAATGGTGGCTCCTTCAGAATACATCATCGGTACCATTTTGGATGTGCCGTCTGGTAAGTAAAAGAAAGCATCTTCGGTTTTGCTTTCATCAAATTGGTAAGTCCAATCAGCTTTAAAATATATGGCATTGATGAGGTACATCACAGCATCAGGTGATATCACATCTAAAGCCTTTTTTATCTTTCCATTGGTGTTATTCTCAATCCAGTCATTGATTAGGTCTTTTGTAGCGATTTCATTAAAGTTTGCAGGTTTTACTTCCGCATCGTAATAGTCCAGAAGAACCTTTTCAAAATCATTCTTGATACTATATTCCTCACTGTACCAGTTGCTATTTGCCACATCAATAGTGGTTTTTGGATCAGCTGATAGAAGGAAACCCACGAGCTTTTGATAAGCCAAATTGATCTCTTCATTCTGTAAATCAGAGTAGCCTAGTATTTTTTTAATTTCTTCTTTAGTTTCTCCATTAGCGCCATTTAAAGTCATCGCAAGTGCGGTGCTTACGCTAAAAGGAGAGATAAATACGTTATTGTCAGTGTTCGACTCATTTACTTTGGCCAATAGTGCTAAGGAAAAATTATTGGCAGACTGCACGACTATCTTATCTGTAGCAGTCAATGAGGGTAACTCTTGTATCTCAACTTTATCCGGGACATCAGTTTCCGAACATGAGGGTAAAGACAAAGTCAGAAGTAAGAAAATGGGGAGGAGAAGATATGATTTTTTAAATTTTTGCATGACTCTTGAATTCGGTTTTTATCATGACACGATGGAAAGCAAATAAGTTGTGTTGCGATTTGAAAAGACAATTTCTTACATAGGGAACTTACGGATTAAGAAAATGCAATTTCCTTGCCTTCGTTAGTGGTAACACCAACGAGCTCGCTAGGTCAATAATCACTAGGCATCAATTTACCTCTCGTTTGTTGTTTTCACTCATTAATCTATTCGCTTTTTCTGACCCCACATTCCCTGCAGGATTGGCCTTGGCGACTTTAGCTATTTGCCAATAGATAGGGGCAAAACCAACCAAGAATAAGAAAGCAATACCGCCAATAACTTCCAATACACACATACTATTTCCATACCTGTGTGCGAAAAACAGAAACAGTTTTTCATAAAAAAATGAGATAATGACATGGTTTCCTTCGTAGCGTATTTCAACAACCATTTCGTCTCCCTTTTTTTTCGATTAATGTGATCCTCAGTTTATGCTCAAAGACAGGTTTGTCCAGCAGTGCGAGAAGTAGGTATTGGAGCCGTATATGACTAAGCCAACAATTGCCGGTATTTGCTTGAGAGGTGTGCTTTCATTTTGATACACGTTAAAGAGGACACAATATTTCTATAATATTTAGAATCACTTGTACAAGTCGTTGTTCAAGTAAATAATAAAGATTCGAGTTATAAGTGCACTAATGCAGTATAGCCGGTTGTTGTGGGGAATGATGACCTAGAAATTGTAACTAGAATTCAAAAAACAGAGATCATAAATATGCCATACTATCCTTCACAGTAGCTGGAATGGTTCATAGAACAGTTAAAAGAATAATTTCCTGAAATATTTGAAGCTAAACACAATACTCCACACCTCAGATCTGATAAAACTGCCGAAGATGTAACAGCCAAGAAATTTACATCATAAATCGATGCTCTCCACTCTTGTATTGAACTCGCTTGGGAACTAGAACAAACAATTTTGAACTCCATAATGGGTTCAAATCAAGAGATCCACCAAGTAGCTACATCTTTATTTTTTTAATACAGAATTCTTAAAAGTTATCTTTTATGATAACTTTACGTAGTGACTAGAAAAATAATTTTCTTTGAGAACCACTTTATAGAATTTTACCAACAGCAAGACCAAAAAATCAAAGGCAAGATTTAATATGTGTTTGAGTTGATTAAGCAAGTTGACAGAGTTCCTGAAAAATTTTTAAGACATTTGACTGGAACGGACGGACTTTATGAGATTCGAATAGCATATCAATCTAATATTTATAGGGTTTTCTGCTGTTTCGATGAAGGTCAACTGGTTGTATTGTTTAATGGATTTCAGAAAAAGACACAAAAAACACCGAAAAAGGAAATCGAAAAAGCACAACAATTAATGTCAAAGTATTTCAAAAGTAAAAAATAGTATTATGAAGGATTATACAGATATAGAGACATTCGACGACTTGGTCGAATTAGAACACGGAAAAATCGGAACTAAGAATCGAAATAAATACGAAGAAGGTGCGCTAATGTTTATTGTGAGCGAAATGTTAAGAGCGGCCAGAAAAGAAGCTAAAATGACTCAGGAACAACTGGCTGAGAAAACAGGAACGAAAAAAAGTTATATCTCCAAACTTGAAAATGGAAAAGGGAATATCCAGCTTTCAACACTCATTAGAATTTTTGAACAAGGATTGAACAGACGAATCGGACTAACGTTTCTGTAAAACCCAAACACACCCAAACACACACAAAAATGAATATGTTGAGCTATTTGATATGACATTCTGAACCAGAAATCTTGGTGCTTCTAGCAACTGAGAAGCATACTCATTTTAGTTGGTCGTTATATAGAAAAATGAACTTAGACATCCTTCAAAGTAGGTATTTGTTCCTTCCCAGACCCCACATTCCCTGCAGGATTGGCCTTGGCGACTTTAGCTATTTGCCAATAGATAGGAGCAAAATCAACCAAGAATAAGAAAACGATACCGCCAATAACTTCCAATACACCCATACCACTTCCATATCTGTGTGCGAAAAACAGAAACAGTTTTTCATAAAAAAATGAGATAATGACATGGTTCCCTTCGTAGCGTATTCCAACAACCATTTCGTCTCCCTTTTTTTTCGATTAATGTGATCCTCAGTTTATGCTCAAAGACAGGTTTGTCCAGCAGTGCGAGGAGGAGGTATTGGAGCCGTATATGACTAAGCCAACAATTGCCGGTATTTGCTTGAGAGGTGTGCTTTCATTTTGATACACGCTAAAGAGGACACAATACTTCTATAATATTTAGAATCACTTGTCCAAGTCGTTGTTTTGCAAGTAAATAGTATGGTAATTAGTGGAAATTCAAATTGCGGCTATAGTCCACTAATGTGCTATAGCCGGTTGTTGGCATTAATTAGAAAAACAAAATCGAATGGAAAACAAAACAATCAATTTTCACATATACAGGTATCATTTATTACCGATTGACACCAATAACAAACAAATTGATTTGTTCAAAAATGAAACTTTCACATTTGATGAGATCAAAGAAAGGAAAAATGAATTTTTCACTAAAACTTTAGATAATCTAATAGAATCAAAAAACAACAATAATCCTTTAAAGCTTGAACATACTGAAGACGGTTTTTACCTTTTTAAACTTGCTCAAAAAAAGACAACAACAATTACACAAAATTTTGAAAACGTAACAATTGACAATGAACCTTATGTTTATGTTATTGTCAACAACAATCCTTCTGTTCAAAAAATAGCAATAAGTGATAATTTTGAAGCATTCAGCAACCCAGACGTTGTTAGAAAAATTTTGAAAAAAGTGTTTAAAAAGGATTTAGACCCATACGGATTGAATATTGAATTGGAACAACTTTTTGACAAAGTAGATTTTTGGAATTATGTTGGTAAGCACAAAGAAGAAATAACATATATTAACTTTCAGTTTATAAAACCAAACCTTGCAGATATTTCAAAAAGCCTACCTGACGTTTTCAAAAATTTTGCAGACAACACAAACAGTCACGAAAGCCATATAACAATCAAAGCTCCTGAAAAAGGAACTCTTGAGAATATCGACAAAGCAAATAAGAACATAGAAGGTTTAGTTGATTATACATCTAATGGAGCAGGAAGTATAAAATTGAAAGTTAAAAACATTAGAAAACAACTGAACACAAAAGAAAACCCTGTTATTCTTCAAGTTAAAGAATTAGACATTGAAGGACCAGCAGACCAAGTGATTAAACTTTACAAAACAATCATAGAAGAATGAAACTAGCAAAAAACATATCATTTTTTATAGTTATTGCTATCCTAATATCATTAATTGGAAAAGGTTTAGAATCGAAATTTCTATTCACCTATTTACAACAAAATATTATTGGCCTTTTACTAACTCTACTCGCAATTAACACAGCTACTTTAGGTTTAATCGCTTCTAAAATTCAAGACATAGTAGTTAAACATCCAAAAATGGATTTTTCAATTACAATAAAGGAAATGAAAAAGTCTTTGTTGGAACAAATCATTCTTATTATCGTCAGTATCGTTTGCTTATTAATAATGGACAGTGCTAAAATCACATATGAATTCAAAGACATTATTGGTAATACAATATTAAGTGCGGTTTTAATATATGCAGTGAATATTTTATGGGATACAGGAAAAGGAGTATTTGTAATTATTGAAGAATTACAGAAAATGAATAATAAATAACTATGAGAAAAAGATATCTAATCATTCTAATAACTATTACCATATTTGGTTGCAGTAACGAACCTAAATACGAAAGAAAAGGGTTCACAGTAAATGATTCAAGCCCTGAAGAAGGACAATCTAATAAAACAGGAATCCAATCAGATACCGTAATTTTTGACAGTAGACCAAATGGAATCCTACTAACTTCAGAACCACAACACAGGCTAATTCCCATCTATAGGTTAAATACAAGAGTGAAAAATGATGACACTATCTACTTTACAGGTAGCAATGCTTTTTATTCTGGCTATTCAGAATATGAAAGAATTGATGGGAATAACTGGAATCACAATTTTATGCCAGGTTTTGAAGCAATGTATGGCTATAACTTTATCAATATCAACTATCATAATACAATATCTAAAAAAACAACCAAATTCTTTAAAAACCCAGTTCTTATAAAAACTCTCTATTATCCAACTGACTCTAAAGACACTTTGAATGGCGAAGCTGTTCATCGTAATTATTATATGGTATCTGCATATAATGAAGATTCTAATAAAGATGGACATATTAACACAGATGACCTTAGAAGATTCTTCTTATTCAATATGGATGGAACAATGAATATGCAATTAATTCCAGATTCGTATTCTGTTAGCAGTTCTCAGTTTGACCCATCTAACGACTATATGTATGTTTATGCAACAATAGACGAAAATGGCAACGGTCAACAAGATGAGACAGAAGATGTTCACGTGTTTTGGATTGATTTAAAAGCTCCAAAAAAAGGTGCTCGTTTGTATTAAATTAATAAAAACTAATGCCAACAGGGGCTATATTTAATGTGGGTTTTGGTAATAAATTGAAAGTTCAGAGTAATAAACTAACAGCGCTAAATCTTTGATTTAGCTTTTAAAAAGAAATTAAGTTAAAAACAAAATACAAAGATTTAGCTACGTGCGGAATTGAAAACTATCGCATTTCAATCCCACACTAACCATAGCCGGTTGTTCTGTATTACAAGGAAAATCCATATGAATCAGATAGAAAAGATCTCAGAGTGGCTTATCAGAATGTCATTTAAGCTGTCGGTTTGGTTCATAGAGAGGTTTCACAATATGAAATTGTATGACGAATAGCTTGAACAGCTTCGAAAGTTAGAGACAGGAACATTAGGAAGAGAAATAGCAGATTGCTTAGACAATCATAGTCTAAGACTTGTTCCTCATTATGAATCTCATGATCTCAAACACTCACTTCTTGACTACAAAATGACTCCAGTTGATGAAATCAGAATGCAAGCTTTTATGATTGGTAATGGTAACTTATCAATACCAAGTATAGCAATTTTTATCTTTGGATTTATTCTTTTGCCTAGTCAATGGATTCAATTAGCAAAAGACTTTCAAGTAGGTATAAACTCAAAATCAATTAAAAACTGGACAATTGCCGAGTTCGCTGAGCAAGATTTAGAGCAATTAAGAAATAAGGTAATTCTAAGAGATAAAAAAGTGATAGATATGGGCTTAATTATGAAACGCTTAGCATACTCAGGATCAATATTTTCAATGATCGCTGGAGGAGTTGGAATGATTTACTGTCTACCCTATTTATTTTCATCAGTGATGGAAGATTTAGTTGGAGCAGGATTCCCATTTGTCGGAGGAGCTCTACTCTTCATGGGTGGGTTAATTAGTCTGTCGATCAGAACAAAACAAGTTAAATCGAGCTACGACAAATGCTAAAAATCTATAATCTAATGAGCTATTTCCAAGACTATTTGCGAATAGCAAACTGTAGAAATATTAATAAAGTCCAAGCTTACGGGGTTTAGCCTAAAAACAAACAAACCCGGCATCCTTTAAAATAGCCATTTACACCTACTCATACCTCAAATTTCCAGCAGGGTTTGCCTTGGCTACTTTAGATGTTTGCCAATAGATCGAAGCAAAACCAACCAAGAATAAGAAAACGATCCCGCCAATAACTTCCAATATACCCATACCACTGCCATATCTGAGGACATAATAGAGAAACAGTTTTTCATAAAAGAAATAGGAGAACGGCACAGCAATCATGGCCGAAATAAGAATCAACTTCACGAAATCTTTGGTCAGCAAATAATAGAGACTATAATTACTGGCACCCATAATTTTCCTCACGGCTATTTCTTTGGTACGGTTTTCAGTGTTGTAGGAGACCATGCCGAGGAGGCCAAGACAAGAAATGATAATAGCCAATGCACTCAAGTAGCTGAAAAACTTGATTTGAATAGTTAAGAAATAATAGGCCTTTTCTATTTCATCATTTAGAAAAGTAGCTTCGAAATGAGACGTTTGATCCATGGTAGTCCAAATTTCATTCAGATCATTGACCGTTTTTTTAATATCAGTAGTGTTGACTGTGAGTAAGGCGTAGTTACCTTTTTCAATAGAATAGCGGAATAGAATCGGGTGGATTTGCTCATTGAGCGGTTCAAAATGGAAGTCTTCAAGGATACCTACCACTCGGCAATTGGTTCCATCTGCTAATCTGAAAGTCAGGGAGTCGTGCTTGGTATTGAAGATATTGGCAGACTTGATAAATTGTTGATTTACAAGTACACGCTCTTCATTCTGATTGGACTTTTCCAAACTTTGACTTTCTCCCCAAACCAGTTGCATCTTCATATTTTCAATGAAATGATCCCCAATAAAAACCTGATTCACGGCGATGGTATCCACATCATTGGGCGTGAGTTCTTCTTTTACCGAGAGGAATAAGCCAGGCAAATTAGAAGAACTGGTGATCAACTTCACGTCAGGATGTTTTTCCAGTTCAGTTAAAGCGACTGTTTTATTGATGGTTATAAAGGGTATCGCTAACACGTTGTTGGACTCAAAACCGTGATTTTGATTGAGCACATAACTATACTGTCTGGCGAGCGTTCCCACACCGATGATAAACACTAAAGAGAGGAAAAACTGAAAAATGAAAAGACCTTTTTTAACACCAGAAACGCTGTTTGGCCCATTTACGGCTTCACCCTTCATAATTTGAATTGGATTGAGCCTTGCAAAATATCTGGCCGGAAATATTCCTGCCAAAAGACCAACCAAAACAGCAAAGACAATAAATACTAAGATTTGTATCCAGCCCATTTCCGTGTTCATCACTTCGGAGCTAATAACCAAGCCAAGAAATTCATTTTTCATGGGTAAGTAAAGCATAACAGAGCCAACCAATGCCAGTAAGGCGAGCAAAATAGTTTCGACAATAAATTGCGCTTTGATCTGATGCTTTTCAGCACCGACGACTTTTCTAATTCCTATTTCTTTGGCACGTTTGAGGGCTCTGGCTATCGACAAATTCGTATAGTTAAATACGGCAGGCAATAGCACCAACAAACCTATGCCTAAGAAAAACAGCATTGAGGCTTGATCCCAGCCAATGCCAATGGCGTTGCTAGTATCCCATCTTGGAACCACGTCAGTGAGCTTGGCGGATTGTAGTTCGACCGTCTGATTAGGGTTGAATGAACTCGCTAAAGCAGACATTTGAGCCAAAGCATTGTTCAATGCTTCTTTATCTGAGGCATTCTTGAGCAAAACGTACACGTAGTTGTTTCTATACGTGGACCAATCACTTTTGAAGTTAGGCTGCAGTTGCTGAAAAGTGCTGTGAGAGGCCAGCACTTCAAAGTAAAGGTGAGTCTGTTTCGGGTTTTTCATTACGCCCATAATCGTAAAATTCCCCATATCCGTTTCCAAAGTATGACCAATCGGATTGTCGTCTTTGTATAATTTCTCCGCCATGTTCTGAGTGATCACTACACTGTATGGTTGCGCAAGTGCAGTGGCAGGATTTCCACTAATCATGTCAAAACTGAACACATCGAAAAACGAAGCATCAGCGAAATAACCTCGAAAGTGGAGCAGATTCCCTTGATGCATGACCTCAGGCTGAAATTCCGAATGAATCTTGACGACATGTTCTACAAAAGGATATTTTTCTTCTAGTTCGTCCCCAACTGCAGTAAAAGTAGAACCATAAATTTTCTTAAAATCATCTGCAAAAACTTGGGTATTGATCTGGAAGATGCGTTCCTTATTTTCATGATTATCATCTGATCGATACACAGCCACAATGATGGACAGTGCTAAGAGGCAAATAGACATGCCCAATGCTAATCCCACCACATTGATCGAGGTAAAAAGCTTATGCTTTGAGAAATTCCGAAAGGCAACTTTAAAATAGTTGTGGATCATTCCCCACTCGTTTGTTGAATAGTGGCTTGAATAAGCTTGATGTGATTTTCTGCGACTTAATGCATAGGAAAAGATCAACGAAATCACTTGGCGCCAGTAATAAATGTTGGCAGAAAAACGGCCTTTTTCGTTGACAATAACGCTGTACATTTCGTCCATGTCACCCTGAATGTCTTCCAAATCGGCTCTGCCGGCAAACCAGGACAGGATTTTGACTGCTATTTTTGGTGGATTTTTTAAGGAGTTATTCACTAGTTTTTTTATTCAAATGTTGAATGGTCTTTATTTTTTATTATGCCTTTATGAGCATGCATTATTCGGATCGAAGGTTGTCGGCCGGATTGAGGTTGGCCACTCTCGAGACAATCCATAATATAGGGAGCAGTCCTAAGACGAGCATAAATACAACGCTTCCGAACATCTCCAGAAATCCAACCCCCGTACTGTGCTTATTAATCAATTGAACAAAAAGAATTTCATAGAAGAAATAGGCGAGCGGTGTGGCGATGGCTACTGCGATTAAAAGAAGTTTTAAGAAGCTACCACCGAGCACTTGATACAAGTTGAGTATAGAGGCACCCATGATTTTTCTAATTGCGACTTCTTTCATTCGATTTTCCGTGAAGTAAACCACCATACCTAACAGGCCGATACAGGAGATACAAATCGAAAGCGTTCCGAAAAAAGAGAATATTTTTAACGTGCCCAGCGTAGATTTATAAGATTCTTCAATACGATGATCAAGAAAATAGGAATCAAAAGATGATTGATCATCGATGGCTGCCCATTTTTCTTCCATTTGATTTAGCGTAGCGATAAGGTCTGCCGTCGGTTTAATTTTGACTAAAGAAAAACGTGCATTATCATCAATGTATCTGACGACCAAAGGGGACATGCCCATATTAAGCTGCATGAAGTTAAAGTCTTCAATGACTCCTACGATCATGGATTTTTGGGTTCCATCTACATAGTGAATAAGGGAGTCTTCCGATTGGTTAAGAATCCGATTGCGCTTCATAAACTCACGGTTTACCAGCACTTTTTCAATTTCTGGATTATTGTTTTCTGTAAGGTTCTCCCCCCAAATCACTTGGAAACCAAACAAGGAGATGAACTGCTCATCAACAAATATTTGATTTAACCGCATGGAATCTTCATAATTGTCAATTTGTCTGATATAAGTAGCGCCGAGTCCAGCCTCTACTCCAGGCATGATTGAGGCACTGGTCACACCTGCTATTCCTGGAATCGAGGACAGTTCATTGACCAATAAGTCAGGGTCCATTCCCTTGAGTGGAACGACGATAATATTGTCTTTTTTGAAGCCGAGGTTATAGTTGAGCATATCCTTATGCTGTTTAACGATGACAGCTATTCCTATGATGAATATAAGAGATATTGAAAATTGGCCAACAACCAATGCTTTTCGCAAACCAGAAATACTCACCGACGAACTCGACACAGCATTCCGAAGAGATTGTAACGGAGCTAATTTTGAAAAATAGATAGCTGGAAAAATCCCCGCAAAGACGCCAGTGAGGAGTCCGAATATTGAGAAGCAAAATATCATCAAAGGGCTTAATGACAGGTCGAGTGATTCAGAACCTATAGTAAGATTGAGAAACTCTGTTCTGATGATGGTGAAGATGATAATCGTACCTATCAAGGCGACCGATGATATGAGAACGGCCTCCACAATAAACTGGTAACCAATTTGACTTCTGGAGCTACCCACGACTTTACGGATTCCTATTTCTTTGGCTCGTTTTAATGATCTTGCAATCATCAAATTCGTATAATTGAATATCGCAGGAATCAGAATAAGAAAGCCCATAAAAAAGAGAATCAACCCACCAACCCAGTCAAAGGGAGTGTTATCGCGATAGAGGTTTTTGCCTGGGCTGATATCGGTAAATGCTTGTAGACCGAAGGAAACTTCTTTGTCAGGCATTATTTCTTTCGCTTGATCTGAGAACGTACCAAACGAGGCGATTAAGTTCTCCTGATCAGTATTTTCATTTAATAAGAGATATTGATAAGCGCTGTTATAGTCGTTCCACTTTTCTTTTACCGAGCGTCTGCCATAGCTAGTATTTTCAATAGAGCTGTAAGAACCAAGCACGTCAAAATGAAGGTGCGTCTGACGTGGGTGTGCGGCTAGCACGCCACTTATCGTCAACGTAGTTTTATCAATGGTTTGAATAGTCTTACCCACAGGGTCAATATCTGGGAATAGTTTATTGGCCAGTGTAGCTGAAAGTATGATATTGTATGGTTTGGTAAGTGCAGTAGCCTTATTTCCATATTTCAAATCAAAGCTGAATAAATCAAAATAGGTCGGATCAGTGTATATGCCAGAGATTTCGATTTCATTATCGTGATGAAAGACCGTATAATCCAATTCATAATTAAGTCTGGTTACGGCTTCTATGCCTATAACATTGCCCGAGAGTTGGTCATATATCGCATCTGTTGTCGTTGCAAAAACACGATTTCCATCTTCATCAGTTACATCGGTAGTGATCCGTACAATTCGATCTTTTTTTTCATGGAAATCATCAAAACTTAGTGCCTGTATAATCACCGCTAAAATCAATAAACTTGCGGACATTCCCATCGCCAGACCTAACACATTGATGGCAGTGAAGAGCCGTTGTTTAGCCATATTTCTTACAGCTACTTTGAAATAGTTTTGGATCATACTTAGCCGATTGGAGGCATAATAATCCGGTAAAGCTTGGTGACTTTTACGTCGGGTGAGTGCGTAGGAGAAGATTAACGAAATGACTTGTCGCCAGTAATATAGTTTTGCCGCTCTGGATCCATTTTCCGCTATTATTTGACCGTACATTTCGTCCATGTCTCCTTGGATATCTTCCAGATCAGCTTTGCCTGCAAACCATGCCAGTAGTCTGCTGGCGGCTTTAGGTGGGTGGTTATTAATCCTTTTCATTGGTTTGAGTTTTGTCTTTTTCGATGCTGCTTATTTAAGCGAAAGATTCACTTTGGAATTAGCCCATAGTTGGTCTCTCAATGCCTTCATATCATTGAGTCCGGTAATCGCTTGACTGGTCAGTTGAAAATATCGCTTTCTTCTACCGCCTCTTTCGTTTGTAGGATCGCCAAGGTAGGAGGTGATGTAGCCTTTTTCATCCAATCGTGTAAGCGTAGAATGCAAAGCACCGATGCTGAGCTTGCGATTGGCTCTTTTTTGAATATCCTCCAGTATCGCTACACCATAAGCCTGCTCACTGAGATTGGCAATGGTCAATAATACGAGTTCCTCAAATTCCCCTAAATATCCCTTCATGTGTGTTTAGTTATTTATATACCTAATGATCGGCAAGTACATTAATCTTTGATTATTGTTATGAAATACTTGGCCATGCCGACTTCAGGATATATTTCTACTTTTAAGATGATTTAAGATACGGGAGAAAAAAAGATATGTTTCTATTTTTAAGAATATATGTTAAAAAGCCTGTGGAGAGGATGGGGAAACCTCTTGGTTATATGGCGTGCGGGCGGGCTATCGACTATATCTTTTTACTGAAAATAGTAAAAAGGATGCCGTCTCTATCCCTGACGCGTCGTACCTCGTGCAGAGGATTTCAGATTTTTGTATGAGATATGTAGGAGCGTTTTGAAGTCGGTGTGATTTTGCCTTTTTTCACGCCTTGATTAATTCACTCATGATTCATATGATGAGATTCCTGCTTTCGCAGGAATGACGGAAGGAGCAAATAATAACGTTGAAGAATTAATTATTGTACTTCTGTTTCTGTAGACTGTTTTTTAAATCATTTACATTACTCGGACATCTATTCTTCACCCAACCCCGTAGTGAGTTCAGAATCATTTTTTTGCCAGACCAACAAATATGAAAAATTTAACAAATCTTAGATTGCTTTTGGTTTTTAGCCTAGTCATTTCTATTACTTTTTTAACTACCTGTAGCAGTGACGAAACGAATGAAATTGTAGAACAAGTAGAGGAAGAAGTAGAAGAGGAAGAAGAGACCACTGCAGTAGATATCAGTGTACTTGCTTCTCTGTTTTATTATGATGCTTCTTTAAGCGTGGTTGTTACTGAAACGGAAGTGATCATTACTTCGACCAATGAGCCAGATCATAAAAGCATGTATTATGATCAAAGTGATGCAAGATATGAAGCTTACAATGAGCCTGCTAATTCCGATTTTATGCAAAACCCAAATAATATAGAAACCCAGAATTTTGTTTTTACTATGCCACGTTTTCCCGAAGAAGCGACTAATAAGGAAGCCACAGATTTTGGGCCTATGGGCGTATCAGTCAATAGCGTGGTTTTTTACAATCAAAATGCCGCACCTGGCGATGATATATTAGAAGAGCTGAATACGTTCGATCAATATGAGGGTCATCCTCAGAACAGGGGACAATACCATTATCACTTGGAGCCAACTTGGTTGACAGAAACTTTAGGTGATGATGCTTTCTTGGGTTTATTGCTTGATGGCTTTCCGGTTTATGGTCCAGTAGAAAATGGTGTTAGATTGACGAATGACGACCTTGACGATTACCATGGTCACACGTCAGCAACCACCGAGTTTCCTAATGGCATTTATCATTATCATATCACAGATGACCTTCCCTGGATTAATGGTGATGGGTATTATGGTGATGCTGGAACACTAACTCAATAAGTTTTTTGGTGAGGAGGATTGTCGGAATAATTATCTGCTTTTGGGTTTTTTGGGCTTGTGAGCCTTCAAATCCTGATCCTGTTGTTTTGGAATACCATGTTTCCGAAATTTCCGTAACTAAATTAGCTTTCGACAATCCTGAACTATCAAAAGATTCCACTGGAGCCCTGCTGTTTGCAGGGGTAAAGTATTCAGGCTTTATGGAGAAAGTGAATTCGCGCGGTGAGTTGATAGAAGTGACCGGTTATTTTGAAGGCTTTTTAGAAGGAGACATGCTTGGCTATTACCCTTCAGGAAGGAAGCGATATATACGTCCTTATCGGAACGGTAAAAAGCAGGGTGCACATTTTGGATACTATGTCGATGGGGCTAAGCAGTTTCATTACATTTTTGAAAAAGGCAAGAGTGAAGGAAATCATTTAGAATGGTTTAAAGATGGGTCCGTTTTTAAAGACTTGAATTATAAAAACGGTCGCCCTTTTGGATCACAAAAAGTCTGGCGGAGGGATGGTAAAATAAGGTCAAACTATGTTATCCGAGAAAATGGTAGACGATACGGTTTGATGGGTATCAAGCGCTGTACGAAACTGGATACCGAAAAAGAAGAATTTGATCCTTATGAAGGTAAGAAGTAATTATTGGCTAATCATTTTTGTTGTTTTGGTTTCATTTTCTTGTAAGAAAAAGCTGGAAAAGAAATCGGTGGAGATTGAGTTGCCTTTCTATAACGAGGAGATGTTTACGCCAGAATGGATAGCCGACAATGATCCTCGATATGACGATATCCACACGATTGCAGATTTCTCATTTATCAATCAATTAGGGGATACGGTTACGCAAGATTACTTTCATGGAAAAGTATATGTTGCCAACTTTTTCTTCACCATTTGCCCGAGTGTTTGTCCTAAAATGACGGCTAATTTAAATCGCGTGCAGGAAGCTTATAAAGATGATGATCGTGTAAAAATCATTTCCCATACGGTTATGCCTTGGATAGATTCTGTAGCAAAATTAAAGGATTATGCATACGCTAAAAATATAGATATCAATCAGTGGCAATTGGTTACTGGAGAGAAAGAAGAGATTTATGCCTTGGCACGGACGTCCTATTTTGCCGATGAAGGCTTTGGGAAAACCGTCACCGATGTGACAGATTTTCTCCATACGGAAAAAGTCATTTTGATCGATCAGAAACGAAGAATTCGGGGTGTCTATAATGGCACGATTCCACTAGAAATGAAACGCATGGTCGAAGATATATTGACCTTGCTCTGATTTTTTTCAGCTTTAACTTATCCTCATTTTTTCTATTATCAAGTGGAAACAAGCCGTATCAATTATTAGCTTTAATCTTTTTTAACAAAGACAGCTGACTTTTGAAAAGACTAAGCGAAATAATATCAACCATCATCTTACTCACAACATTTGGAGCTATGAGCCAAAAATCATTATCCAGTACAGTTCAATTTGCCTCCATTGATCAAGCGCAAATACTGCTATCTGAGGAAGACAACTTCACCGCCAGTTGGAGTCAATTTGATGTCGATTCAAGGTTACAAAAACCAGCAAGTACCCGTGAAGAATTATTTGAGTTCATCAACTCACAAGCACTTAGCTGGACCGAAAAAGAGCAAAAGGTTATTGGGAAATCGTTGAAAAGACTCGAAAAGATGATCGCTGCAATGAATGCGAATCTGGACTTACCTGATACCATTTACTTTGTAAAAACGACTGCCAAAGAAGAAGGAGAAGCAACTGCTTACACGAGAGGAAACTATGTAGTATTCAAGGAAGGCGGAAGTACGAAAAAGGAGCGATTGGATCACTTGATATTACACGAACTTTTTCACGTACTCACAAGACACAATAGTAAATTTAGAGCCGCGATGTACGACATCATTGGGTTCAACATGATGAATTCGGTTGACTATCCTGAGGGGCTTTTGTCATCAAGAATTACCAATCCTGATGCTCCTCAAACTGACGCATTCATTCAATTAAAATCAAAAGGAGAATCGTCTGATTATATGATGATTCTCTATGCAGATAAACCTTACACCTCTGGTAGATTTTTTGATTATGTGAATGTCGGTTTTCTTAAACTAACAGCTTCGACACAAAAGGAAGTCGACCTTAAAGAGGGGCAACCTCAAATACTCGGTATGAAAGATGTGGATGATTTTTTCGAAAAAGTAGGGCAAAACACGAAGTATATCATCCATCCTGAGGAGATTATGGCCGAGAATTTTGCCTTTGCTTTATCCAATAAAGAAGACTTGCCAAACGCAGGAATTATAGTAGCAATCATGGAATATCTAAAAAAATAGTCCGGTTAAATTTGTGGTTAAACCTTTGGCTCACTTTCTTCATTCAACGACTGATGCTTTAACTTAATTGTCATTAATTAATTACTTAAAAATGGATGCTTCACGAATTGTTATTACTTGTGCATTTTTTGGAGTTTTATTTTTTTCCTTAGCTCAGGAAAAAAATACAATTGTCCTTACTGATTTGGACTTAGATCGATCGAATCCCGCAGGATTCGTGGAGATGCATTTCCCTTCGGCATCCGATACGCTGCAAGGGCTGATGTACCGTGCAAATGGTGATGGTGCTCACCCAACATTAATATTGTTGCATGGATATCCTGGAAATGAACGCAACCTGGATTTGGCTCAAGTAGTGAGGTCAAAAGGTTGGCACGTGATCTATTTTAATTACAGAGGGGCGTGGGGAAGTCAGGGGGACTTTTCATTTAAGAACTGCGTGGAGGATGTTGTAAATGTGGTCAATTACTGTCAGCAACATGCCGATCAATTTGGCATAGACCATGAGGAAATTGTCCTGTTCGGTCATAGTATGGGTGGGTTTGTGACGTTGAAAGCATTGCAACAGCTCCCAACAGTAAAAAAAGGCTTTGTACTTTCGGCATGGGATATCGGAAGTACTTTTGAGAAGAAAACAAAACCAGAAGAATTAAATGGCCTAATTAAAAAATATGGGATCGACTATTTTGTGTTGAACACACCATCCAAAGAAATATTTCAACCCGTTTTGGAGGACAGCAAATATTTTGATCTTTCCAAAGATGGAAAACTTTTGAGTGAGAAAGAGTTGATGATGCTCGATGAGCATAACAAAAATGAGCATATCGCCGATGCTCTAAGTGTGAAAAACACTGCTTATTTTGATTATCAGGTTTGGGATACAGATCATTCATTTACTAATAAGCGTGTTTCCTTGATAAATGCCGTTTTGGATTTTCTACAAAAGCCATAAGGTAAAAAAATTGATTATCACCTATCTAATCACCTAACCTCCAATCAATGAATGTCAAATATATACTTGGAGCTATTGTCTCTATTCCATTATTGCCAATCATCTATTTTCAAGGGAAAAAGGTACGGGCAAGCGTTCCCAAACTACCTGAAGCGCAGGGAGCGCAGGGAAAAGACGGAACGGGCAAACCTTTTAAAATGCTGGCCATTGGAGAAAGTACCATTGCCGGAGTAGGTGCGGAAACACATAGCCAAGGATTTACAGGTGCGATGGCTAGGGAATTGGCAGAGCAACTCAGCTTGGAAGTTTCTTGGAAAGTCTATGCCCGCAGTGGATATACAGCTAAGCGTGTGGTAGAAAAAATCATACCTAAAATAGCAGAAGAGGCTGTTGATTTGATTGTTATTGGACTTGGAGGAAACGATGCTTTTACCCTAAATACTCCGGCGCAATGGATCAAAGATGTTGACCTGGTGCTCAAAAATTTGCGAGTAAAATTTCCGGATACACCGATTGTGTTTGCGAACATGCCACCGATCAAGTTATTTCCAGCCTTTACACCAGCAATCAGATTTGTGCTAGGCAACTTGGTAGAAATTCATGGACAGGCCCTGAGAAAATATATTCATCATAAGCCCAATACCTATTACAACCAAGAACTAGTCACGCTTGAAGTCTGGATTAGCCGTTGGCAGATCAAAGCAAAACCGAGCGCTTTTTTTAGCGACGGTGTACACCCATCGATACTCACTTACCAAACTTGGGGCAAGGATTTGGCAAGGTTTGTTGTGAATAAGAAAATTTTAACTTCAGCTTAGCAACCGTTTGGCTTTGGTGATACATGTATTAATCAGAGGAAGTTATTAATTCTTTCTTCTTATTATATTCGTGTTGTAGCCACTACTAATTTTCTAGGTATGTTCAACACCGACATTAATCAATTTCTTCAAAAAGCCGATTGGAAGCCAATCTATTACTTCATGGAGGCGATCTCTTCTTTGGGCACGGTGGTGATGATGACTTTGATGGTTCATATACTGGTGACTGGTATTGAATTTAAAAGAGGACTTTGGATAGCCAATATTTTCTTTTACACATTGGTATTTACTATTTCATTGAAAGAATCCATCGATTTTCCAAGACCTTTTGCTGTCGACTCCACGTTGGAGGTTTTTGGAGCCGAAGGAGGACAAAATTTACACTCCGCATTGCCTAAAGGCTTTTTTGAAATTTTCTCGCAAGATCTATTATCGAAGTATAGGGCAGTTGATTTTGGTAAGTGGGGCTTGCCTTCTGGTCATACATCAATGATAACCGCATTATTTTTCGGAGGTGCTTTTTTCTTCAGGAAGAAATGGCTGTGGATAACGACAATATCCATTATTGTACTCACGGCAATCTCTCGAATGTATTTGGCTAAGCATTTCCTTGGGGACACGCTAGGGGGACTTGCACTGGCTATTTTGATATCGCTGATTATTGGATACAGCTATAGAAAGTTTGGTGCAGGAAGGCATGCGATTAAATTTCTTGCTTTTTTACCGATAGTATTCTTACTTTTTCCAGTCACTTTTTCGACTTTTCAAACAGGGAGTTTTATTGGGTTTAATATCGCCGCTTTTCTAGTCATTAAGGTTTGGGGATATCCACAATTTTCCTCAAGGATGGCAATCAGAGCAGCAGGAGTAGTTATCTTTTTTCTCTTAGGCTATTTGTTCATTTATGTATCCCAAAGAATCCCACTTTCCGAAGACAGTTACATTGCTACGTTGATTTTTGCATTTGTGCTGTTTAGTTCGTTTACCATTTCAACATTTCTTTGTAAGAAATTTAAAATTTGGAAATTTGATGCTGTCATTGGCTGATTTCTAGTCTACTAAATCTTATTTTATTAAAGATGATGAGATTTCTTATGATTCAAAGTTGATTTATCGATGATTTATTTGTTTCAGATTAGGGTTTTATTTCTATGCTGAATTTCATTTAACTACCACAAATTCAGCTTGTTATAAATTAAAGGAATAAGTTGAGAGCTATTCGCGTCAAAATATCCAACATCTTTTTTGTACCCTAGGCAACCAATTTTGACCCACTTGCCGTATTGACTCTGAATTTGGTTTTTAACTAACAATAAAATTATGAAATCGATATTATTAGTATTAGTGATTATGGCTAGCTTCCTATTTTCTTGTGAAGAAAATGAAGCGTTTGAAAATGACTTACAGGTAGCATCTGCAAGTGTAGTAACCTCTGAAATTGAGGCAGAGGATTTGCCAACAAACGCGTTGGAATACATCTATACTAATTTTGAAGGAGAACTCGTCACTTCCGCATTTTCCTTAGAAATCCCAAATGAGGGGATTTTATTCGATGTGAATTTGACCAATGCGGTCAACTTGATGTTTGATGAAGCTGGTGGTTTAGCATTATTTGATGATGCATTAGTTTCGTGCGATGGAAAAATGAAAAAAGATCGTAGAGGAGGTAAAAAAGGCAAAAAGCATGGTTCTAAGCCAGATTCTCTTAATTATAGAGATTCAATCGACGTATTGAGTTTCACGGACTTGCCTGAGGCGGCTCTGACATACATGGCGGATAATTATCCTGACGCTGAAGTATTGAAAGTGATAAGTAAAGAAGACAAGGCAGGGCTAACAATATACAAAGTTCTGGTGGCAGAACTAGGGGCAATAGTATTTGATGCAGATGGCGATTTTGTTGCCATAAATGAGCGTGGTGGCCGTGCATGTGCTACATTCGAGAAGTTGGCGATAGCTGACCTGCCAGAGGCTGTTGTTTCCTATATTTCTGCTAACTATCCTGATGCAGAGCCAAAGGGAGCCAGAATAGGGACAATGGATGAAGAGACCCAAATACATGTATTCCTTGTAGATATTGGCGTGCTCATCTTCGACGTAGAGGGCACCTTTTTGAAACTTCATACTCGTGGTAAATAAATAGTAATTGCTTTTCAGCTGGGAGTTTATTCTTCCGGCTGATTATTAATTTCACTACACCTCCTGATTATTTTCTTTCTATCAAAATAAAGGAAAAATGAAATTGCTGTCAATATTTATCCTTTTTATCATTGTTATTTTTGCTTGTGGGCAGGAAGAGGAGCTTATCGTCAATGAAGATGAGCTGAGTGAAACTGATATAATCAATGAGCAGCTCGAACCTGTTGAGACGGAACCAAGCATGTCAGCTGCTCGATTTTTTAGTGGTGTGATTGATTTTGGTAATTTGCCGAACTATGCCAATCAGGTAATTCCTACTTATATCAATGAAGATAATACGAATGGGAATGAAATTGTCGACGAGATAGCCGTTTTGGGAAGGGTACTTTTTTACGATAAACAATTATCATCTGACAATTCAATTGCCTGCGCTAGTTGCCATCAACAAGCATTTGCCTTTGGTGATCCGGAAGTGGTGAGTCAAGGGGTTAATGGGAACACAGGTCGTCATTCCATGCGCTTGGTCAATGCCCGATTTTCTAGAGAACGCAGATTTTTTTGGGATGAAAGGGCTGCTACTTTGGAGGAGCAAACGACTATGCCTATCCAAGATCATTTTGAAATGGGGTTTAGCGGAACGAATGGAGATGAAGATATCTATGACTTGGTTGATAAGCTAGGGGAAAGTCAATACCTGCTAGACCTATTTTACATGGCTTATGGAAGCGAGGAAATTACCGAAGTAAAAATGCAAATGGCGCTCGCACAGTTTATCAGAAGCATTCAATCTTTCGATGCAAAATATGATTTTGGGAGAAGAGACGATAATAATGAAGACAACAACTTTTCAAACTTTACAGCAGAGGAAAATTTGGGTAAGGCACTATTTATGGGGCGAGCAGGATGCGACAGATGTCATCGGGCACCATCATTTTCCATTGATGACGACTCTGACAATAACGGCGTAATTACTACTGCTGCAAGCGATGGATCGGTAGATGTTAATGTAACTCGCTCACCAACTTTACGCGATTTATTTAACACGCAAGGAAGGATGAACGGGCCTCTCATGCACGATGGGAGCTTTGAAACCATCGAACAGGTAATTGTCCATTACAATAATATTCCTACAAGCGGAGCAAATACGAATCTTGACAAAAGATTGAGCGGAGGGCGCAATGGAAACGGAGAAAATCTTAATTTAGATAATGAAGAGATAGCGGCTATTGCAGCATTTATTGCAACTTTGAGTGGTACTTCGGTATACACAGCAAATAAATGGTCAGATCCATTTGCCAATATTAACTAAGGGTTTGAAAGTGCTCACGACCATATTGAATAAAAGACCACCACGATTTGATATTAGATATAGAAAATATTATTCAGGGATGTCGGAAGAAGCATCGACCTGCTCAGGAAAAATTCTACAAGCATTTTTACCGATACGCAATGAGTATTTGCATGCCATATAGTCAATCGAAATTTGAAGCTGAGGAAGTCGCCAATGATGGGTTCATGAAAATTTTCTCCAAGTTTGATAGCTACGATTCAAAATATCCAGTGGAAGCTTGGTTGAGAAGAATCATGATCAATGCGTCTATTGATTATTTTCGATCTCAAAAGAAATATTATCATCAACTGGATATTAGTGAAGCACATGCGATTGAAAATGTAGACATATCTATTCTTGATAAAATATCTGCTGAGGAGATGATGCGACATGTACAAGAGCTACCACCGTCTTACCGCATCGCATTTACATTGGCTTCAATAGAGGGGTATAAGCATCACGAAATTGCTAAAATGTTGAATATCAGTGAGGGTGCATCAAAGTCGAATCTCGCCAAAGCCAAAGCCAAATTAAAGAAATCAATAACAGCCACCAACTACCTAAAAGACTAAGACAATGGATAATTGGGATGAAAAATTAAATCAAAAGCTGGGAAATTATAATTTTGGAGAGGATCCTAGTGAAGACCAAGTCAATCGTTTTTTCCAACAAATGGATGAAAAAGAGAAGACTGGTGGTGTACACTGGACTATCAAAATTGCCGCTTCTGTGGCTGTGCTCATTGGTATTTTCTTTGTTAGCTATCAATTTTCAGAAAACAAGCTAGCCTTAGTGGATGGTCAGCGTAAAGTGATTATACTTCCAGATAATTCGACTGTAGCTTTAAACGAAAACTCTACCCTTGGTTATAATAAGATGAGTTGGTTATGGAATAGGTCTGTGACTTTAGAAGGGGAAGGTTTTTTCCAAGTAAAAAAAGGTTCAGCCTTTGTCGTCGATTCTCAGAATGGAAGTACAGAGGTGTTAGGAACGAGTTTTAATATTAATACCCGCAGAGATCGATATGCAGTTAAATGTTACACTGGAAAAGTGAGAGTAACCGCACGAGAGCGATTGGAAATATTGACGCCAGGAAAAGCAGTAGCCGTCACCACAAACGAAACAGTAGAACAATATGACTTTGATCCCCAAAATGGAGCGGGCTGGCAAACTGGGGAATATCTGTTTGATAATGAAAATATCGGAGTAGTGTTGCTGGAGTTATCCCAAGCCTACGGTATCAATGTTCGCGCAGCGGATACTATTAAAGCAATGAAATATTCGGGGTATTTTCCTGTAGAAAATCTAGATCTTTCATTAAAACTAATTTGTGATCCATTAGACCTTACTTATGAGAAAACTGGCGAAACGGTGATTATCAGTGCTAGGAAATAATACCCTATATATTTGAGAGAATAGACCTTTATTTGCCTATATGAAACAGACCGTAGCTGTTCTTCTATTTTTTTTTTCATTGACTGTCAATGGTACGGATAAACCTGGCCGTTTGATTACTGAAACTTTCCTAAATCAACCACTTAAGGAGGTTTTGGGGTTTTTGAAAGAAAAATATAATCTAAGAATAGCCTACAGTGATAAGCTGGTTCGTGATATTAGTATTAGTGTAACGATAGAAAAGGCGACTATCCCTGAAGCATTTTCCAAACTTTTTTCCGAATCAAATCTGTCTTTTGAGTATATCGCCCCAGGTGCTATCATTGTCAAAAAGCCAGATCCTAATTTAGATTCATTTAATCTGAATGGGGAGATTGTAGATGCAATAACAGGGGAAAGACTACCCTTCGTTTACTTATTTATTCAACCAGATAATAAGTCCATATCATCGAACGAGGACGGAATTTTTTCTATCAATAATGTCACCTTAAGTACAGCTATTCTACTTTCCTATATAGGTTATCGTGATAGTATTATTTATTTAGATGAGCAAAGTAAAAATCGACGGCTCAAAATTGCGTTAAAGCCTCAGGCTAATAATTTGGAAGAAGTCATTATAACTAGTGAGGATAATAATGATTTTCAGCCTATTTCCTCATCAAATGTCATTTCAATAAATGCCAAGTTTGCTGCGCAGGTGCCGCAAAGTGCCGAGCCAGATGTCTTTCGTACAATGCAAATGCTCCCTGGCGTGACAGCAACCAATGAACTCTCTTCCGGGTTATATATTAATGGTGGTACGGCCAATCAAAACCTTGTTCTTTTCGATGGTATTCCAATTTATCATGTAGATCATTTTTTTGGTTATTTCAGTGCCATTAACCCTTTCGCTATTCAAACCATGCGACTGTTTAAAGGAGGATTCGATGCTAAATATGGAGGACGAGCTTCAAGCTTGGTTGAATTTATTGGCAAGGATGGGAATTCAGAAAAAACGAGTGGCAATATCTCGTTTAACTTATTGAGCGCTAATACCTCTTTGGAGGTGCCAGTAAATGAGACAACCACGCTTTTTTTATCTGCGCGAAGGTCTTACACAGATGTATTTAAAACCTCCTTATTCAATAATATTTTTAGTATTTACGAAACTACCAATTTCGATGAAACTCCCAATGCGCTTATAATCGACGAGTTTAATGTTGAGCCAGAATTTTATTATACAGATCTGAATTTTAAGGTATCCACAAAGTTGGGGCTTAAAAACAGGCTCTCACTGAGTTATTATGATAGTAATGATATTTTGAATTACGATGAATACCTCAAAGGGGAAATCCCCGGCGACACAACGATTATTAATAGTAGTGTAGGGTTCATAAACTGGGGGAATGTAGGCGCATCTATGAAGTTATCTCGTCTTTGGAATACAAGGCATTTTACCAATCTACTTGTGTCCTATTCATTTTATGAAAGCGAGTTTGAGGAAAGAAACACAACGACGCTCACCGATAAGAGAGAGACTTATGTAGTCAATTCCATTGCGGATATTGATCAGGACAATTACATTAAGGACTTCACTGTAAAGTTGGATCATGAGTGGATGATTGGTTTAAATCGATTGGAGTTTGGTGCCGCTTTTTCAAGATTCAATACCCGGATTAGTAGTCTTCAAAATGACAGTATTATTACTTTTAAAGAGCAACTGGGGAGTATAGTTTTCACTCAATACATTCAGAATAAGTATGCGCTTACAAGTAATACGGAATTATCTGTTGGCCTTCGGGGAAACTTCCTTTCTAACACAAATGAGTATAATTTTGAGCCTAGGGTTAGCTTAAATCATAGGTTTAATGCGGCATGGACGTGGTATTTTTCTACTGGTGTGTATAGGCAATTTGTCAATCAAATTAATACCTCTAATGCCCTACAGGGGAGTCGCGACTTGTGGCTTTTGTCAGATTTTGAAATTCCTTCGCAAAAGTCTGCTCATTATATGACGGGATTCTCAAGGGATGTGAATAATTCAACTATCTCTTTAAGTGGGTTTTACAAATCATTCGACGGTCTTTTAGATTATGCTTTTCGTCAAGGTAATCTGATTACTGAGTACGAAGATTATGAAGAGCAATTTTTTGAAGGACAGGGTAGAGCTAGAGGGTTAGAAGTGCTTATCAAGCAGCGAATAGGTGATTTTATGGGTTGGGCGAGTTATACTTTAAGCAAAACAGAATATAGATTTGATCAATTGAATTCAGGGAAGTACTACCCTGCAGACCATGATCAGACTCATGAACTTAATCTTTTTGGCTCTTATCAAATTGGTAAATTGACGTTGTTCAGCACCTGGTACTATGGGTCAGGGAGACCTTATTCAAATTTGGATGCGCTAGACAATATCACGAAAGGAAGAGAGGCTAATAAAAAGGTGATTAGGCTAAAGAGAGCACAAAAGAATAATTTCAGGTTTCCAGCCTATCACCGGTTGGATTTAGGGGCTAACTATTTAGTACCGCTAGGTCAAAATAGCCTGAGAATATCCGGTAAAATTTTCAATGTTTATAATAGAAGAAATGTCTATGATCGGAAAGTGGAATTTACGGAAGTTTCTAACGCTGATGTACAAAGTGATCCAAGGAAACGGATAATTAGAACCGTGGTAGATATAGAACTGATGGGAATCACACCAAGCTTGTCCCTAGAATTCAGCTTTTAGAATAAGCTAGTGAGTGTTGTTTATCGATGCTCTTATTGATTGACTAAATATTGATATGAATATATGAGGTAATTACACAAGTAAGTGCATTGAAAGTCATCAGGGTTAGTTAAACGTACAGTCTTCTACTAGGACTTTACATTATCAACTTCATACCTTTTTTGCTTGCTTCGAGCGTCTGGATTAAAAACCTAGATACAAACTCAATTGAATGCCAAACTTCTTTTGATCGATATCGATAGATTGGGTGGAATTTATTGTTCCAGTAGTAAGGCTTATTGACTCTTCCGAAATATCATTTAGGCCTTGAATATATCTTAGGCCCAATCCCACTTTTGAAGATATATTGAGTCTACCGCCTAGCATTAAAGCAAGATCTAAGCCATCACTATAATTATTGTTATAATTGTTGGCCTTACCATTTACGCGATAGTTGGCCTTAATGATTTTACTGACCTGTGGGCCAAACTCAATGCTCACTTTTTCGATTATTCTATAGGAAAGCAGCAGATTCAAATTGAGATAATATAAATGTATGTTTCTGTCGATATTGTCATTCCAATTGTAGCCTTCCTGCGCAAAAACGAGCTCCGGAAGTAGACTCAATTTGTCCACTAGTGGAATAGCGGACCACATGCCAATTTGAAAGCCCGGTTTTATACTTAAATCGCGAGAGGAGATATTTTCACTATAGGATTCGCTAGCACTACTCAAGTTGACGCCAGCTTTTACCCCAAAGGTCACTTGGCTGAAGCAATTAAATACAGAGAGAAAAGTGATAAGAAATGTTATCTGGGTTTTCATATTTGATGCAAGCTTTATGAACTTAACCATGCTTATTGAGCGACAGGATAGTCATCCAACTGACCCCACTCGCTCCATGATCCGTCGTAAACGCTTAAGTCTTCGAAACCTGATAACTTGGCTGCTAAGGCAATAATACTTGCGGTTACGCCCGAACCACATGAAAAAGTAAGCGATCTTTTTTGCACATCCATGTCTTCAAAGATTGACCTTAAGGCTTCTGGGTTTTTATAACGATCATCTTCTAGGACCTGCTGAAAAGGTAAGTTTGTGGAATTTGGAATATGTCCACCTCTTAAACCTGCTCTTGGTTCTGGTTCTACCCCTTTGAATCTCCCGGCGCTTCTAGCATCCAAAACTAAATGTGCGGCATCTTTCGATTTTTGCAGGACTTCTTGAGCATTGGAAACCCATTTCTTATTCAAAATGGCACTAAAATTTCCTGTTCCATTCGATTTCGACAAGCTTGATGTGGTAGGTTTTCCCTCTTTAATCCAAGCAGGTAATCCACCATCCAAAACAGCAATTTCACCAAGTCCCATAGCTTTGAACATCCACCAAACTCTAGGGCTTGAATAGATGCCGAATTGGTCGTAAACGACGATTTTCGAGTCTTTGTTTATATCTAATTCTTTGGCTGATTTGCCAAAATTAGCTTCTGTAGGCATCATATGTGGTAGGTCTGTTTCTGATTCAGAAAACTGACCATTCAAATCAAATCGCCTTGTTTTTGGAATAAAAATGCCTTCTAAGGCATTTTTATCATTCTTATCGTTGGGTTTATTCAAACGACAATCCAATATTATTAAATCTGGATCTTCCAAATGCCTAAATAGCCAGCCTACAGAAACAATATCATTCATCAAATAAAGATCAACATTTTGATTGAATGCGTCATTAAAATATCACATTTAGGCAAAATTCAAGTTTACTTTTTGTTTCATTTCATTTCTGCATCTATGTATTCTATGCTTGACCGTTCCTATAGGAATATCCAATTTTGTGGCAATTTCATCGTATTTGAATCCTTTGTTTCTAAGATCAAAAGGTCGCTGAAATTTTTCATCTACACTTGATAGCAAATCAGTCAAAACATCAACATTCATTTTCATTTCACCATGATTGTAATCTTGAACCTTCGTTAATAGGTGATCGCAATTGTCCATGCTATTAGGAATTGGACGCTTTTTATCCCTATTATATTTATTTAAAAACGTATTTCTAAGAATGGTGATAAGCCAACCTTTGAGGTTCTGATTTTCTACATAGTTGTTCTTATATTTCAGCGCTTTAAATAGCGCATCCTGCACTAGGTCTTGTGCGTCTTCATTATTTTTTGTAAGGCTTAAAGCATAAGTAACCATAGGCTCTCGAAAATCACTTATTCCTTTATTAAACGCTGTTTCTGACATGATTTTTACTTTTTTGTGATAGACTATATTTAAAACTGTAGGCCCAAGATCTTAGAAGAGGACGTTCATGGTCATCGACCATTTCAGTGAACTTTCGATATTCTTTCCAAAATAGGTGTATGTATGCCGGTGATACAGTGCCACCTGTGATGATGATACCGTGCCACTATTTTCACGATATTTTCAAAGGCAATTTAGTTAATTTTCAACCTTTTAGTTTGATGTTTTTTCTTAGTGATTCAC
>Ga0208646_1000148_pt1 | contig 49153 bp, 43 predicted proteins | sample AntAceMetag02UK8_FD_184762 | JGI IMG/M metagenome (GOLD analysis project Ga0208646, IMG submission 184762) | Saline lake microbial communities from Ace Lake, Antarctica - Antarctic Ace Lake Metagenome 02UK8 (SPAdes) (version 2) | ecosystem: Environmental > Aquatic > Non-marine Saline and... | reverse complement strand
GGGGAGTAAACAGTTCTTGAACGATTTTACCCAAATCTCAGCGCAAGATGTGAAAGCGTACAAACGGTATGCTTCATTGTCAGATAGATACGAAATGGTAATATCAACGCAAACCTAAACTAGAGCCAACATTAATAAGAAAAGGTGTTAATCGATTGGCTTTTTCAATTGTGTCGGTCAGTTGAATCGACTAAAACCTTTAATGCCACTAACAAATCAAATTCCAGCTTGTGGGTAATATGCCGCGATGCTTGCATCGAACAAAAAGATTATCCGACTTCATACCTTGCTCCGAGGTTTTCGATTTATGAAAAAGACCCTATATACCTGAGGTATTTTTCCCCCGTTCCTACTATAACCTTGTATAGAAGATGATGCGCTAGTAACAACAAGTAGCTTAAACTTAAATCTTGAGACATCAATAGCATCCAGTTTTGAAGATGTTGATATCATTAGAGAATCTGTGGAACAATCATTTCTGAGGTGTATCTCACTTTTTTATTGTAGGATATAGAAGTGCGTTTATCGATCATGCTAAAGGAACTAGCGACGTTGGAGTCGTAATTACTGGTAAAGGAGAGACAACCATTCAAACGTTGACATCCAGAGGAGGCAAGTCAAGGAAAGGGTTATTTTCAAGTAGTAAAGTATGGATGGCCACTCATATTGTGGGGCGGTTTTTTACTAGCGCAGATGTAATTTTCATTTTGGTCAAGCTTAAAGAATAATTGTTTGTTTTGCGGCCAATCGCGAGATTTAGAGCACATCTGACGGAATTTGAGAAAAAAGTTAATTGGGTGATTATCATTACGGATATTCGTGGACTACACTATACTTGATTCCTTTTTCACAGGTAATAATGAGCTCAGGAAATGAAGGCATTTATTTACATCTTCGCAAGATTTGTATTAATTGACTGTGTAATAATTACTGATATTGCATTCGGAATCATATGGAATACATGAGAGAATTACATAAATAATTGCCTTAAAAAGCGTCAGAGCTAATAAAAAGCATATTTTCCTAATGAGACTTAATACAATAATAAAAAATAGGAGCTTTCGAAATTCAATTGTAAATAAAAAATGAAGTTCAACAACCCGATATTATCAGGACTTAACCCCGACCCATCAATCATAAGAGTCGGCAATGATTACTATATCGCAACATCTACTTTTGAATGGTTTCCGGGCGTGCAAATTCATCATTCGACGGATTTGGTCAACTGGAAGGTGGTAACTCATCCTTTAAAAACCTCGCAGCAACTGGACCTGAAAGGAGTACCAGACAGCTGTGGTGTCTGGGCGCCTTGTCTCAGCTACCATGAGGGCATTTTTTATCTCGTGTATAGCAATGTAAAATCGTTCGATGGAGTATGGAAAGACACACCTAATTATTTGGTTACAACCAATGATATTCTAGGTGAATGGTCAGCGCCAATTTATTTGAGCTCAGTGGGGTTTGACGGATCACTTTTCCATGATCTCAATGGTAAGAAATGGTTTACAAGTATGATTGTCGATCATAGGAAAGGGAAGTTCTTTGGTGGAATTATATTACAAGAATACAGTCAAGAGTTAAATCGCCTTTTAGGTAAATCAAAACTGATTTTTGAAGGATCTGAAATTGGTAAAACAGAAGGGCCACATATTTATCAGAAAGACGGTTATTATTACCTTCTAACTGCCGAAGGTGGTACGGAATATGGTCATGCCGTAAGTATAGCCCGATCCCGTGAAATTGAAGGTCCTTATGAGCTGCATCCACAAAATCCTATTTTATCTGCAGCAAATCTGCCGGAACATCCATTACAAAAATGCGGGCACGCAGATTTGGTACAAACTAAAGAGGGCTATTGGCTGATTGTTTTTCTTGTTGGTCGGCCATTAACTGTTAAAGGAAGATGCATACTGGGTCGTGAAACGGCTATTGAAGAGCTAAGCTGGCCGGAAGGCCAATGGCCTGAACTTGTCAATGGCAACCGGCTGCCTAGACTAACCAATGGAATGGAAGATTCGGAAGTTTGTAAAACTCAAATTTTCCATGAATTTGATGGTGTAGATGTGCCATTGGACTTTCAAAGTTTAAGAATACCGATTGCTGAAGATTGGTGTACCCTAAAAGCCAACCCAAGTCATGTAAGATTATATGGTAGGGAGTCACTAAGCTCTACACACAACCAAAGCCTTGTTGGATGTAGAGTCCAAAATTTTCATGTTGAAGTCAGTATGAAATTGCGTTTTGAGCCAATACATTTCCAACAGATGGCTGGTTTGGTTTTTTATTATAATACAGCACATTATCACTATTTATATCTTTCTGCAGTGGATAATCAAAAAGTGTTGAATGTGATAACATGTGATAAAGGAAGGATGGTTGAGCCTTTAGAAATACCAATTCCGATATCGAGGAATGAAGTGATACTCAAGGGAGTATTAAATGGTGCCGAGCTACATTTTGCGTTTAATGATAATGAAAAATGGGTGCCGATTGGCGAGGTTTTGGACGCTAGTATTTTATCGGATGACTATGTGTTAAATGATCGTGGTTCATATAAAGCAGCTTTTACAGGTGCATTTGTAGCGATGTGTTGTCAAGACTTATCAGGAAGTAAGTTGTTCGCTGATTTTGATTATTTCAGGTACCAAGAATTGTAACGAAATAGCGCTGGCTAATTTCTTTCAGATATTTATGTCTGGGTCACCAAAGGGCAATGTTTTTTTAAAAATCAATAAAATTTGAGACACTTTTTTTATTAATTTCGAGGAAAACGATTTAATGGGATTAATTTCACGCAACGACAAATTTTAATATGCGAACAAAAAAAATGCTGTTAACATGAGATTTTCAACGTTAATAGTTTTGATACTATGTGCCCATCTAGTTCATGGGCAGTATGCTTTTGGTGAATTGAGGATTTCTGATGTAAATCAAGCGTGGTTTCTTGAGAAAATAGGTATTGAAAATACCGCCTTAGTTTCAGGCAAGTATTATGAAACAAAAGTTCAATCAAAATCAACGCATAATTTTCTCGATTCACGCGGTTGGAAAAAAGGGACGATCTCCCTGCGAAACAAGGTCTACAGCAATGTAAACCTGATGTATGTGTTGGACGAGGATTTGATATTGACCAACAATCCCAGAGATTTGCTTTTATATAATCAGCCCATCATCATCGAACAAGACCAAGTGTCATGGTTTGAAATAGCCGGTAGACGCTTTGAAAATAAGAAAGAATTTGTTGGTGTTCCTTCAGGGTATTATGAAGTAATATTGAAATCAACATTTTTTGACTTGTACGTTGCAAGGAGAAAAATGATCCAAATTACGAGTAGCGAAGTGATTTATTCTAAAAAAAACACCGTTGTTATAGACCAAGGGTCAAGTATCTCTAGGGTTAATAACAGAAGGTCACTTACAAAACTTTTTCCTGAAGTGGCCAAGCCATTAAAGTCTTATTTGGTCAAGAATCATATGAGGAAACTCGATGAAACCCATCATAATAAACTTCATGAGATGGCTGTCTATCTAACCGAACTTTTAGAAAACACGAAATGAGGAGAAACTTATTCATTGTTTTCTTATTTGCCATTCTTCATTCTCATGCCCAAGAAATAAGACTTTCACTATCGGTGAAAAACGCGGAATTAGTTGATGTTATTTCCGAAATAGAAGATAAGACGAAGACTGATTTCTTTTACCGACACCATTGGGTTGACTCAATAATGGTGAATATTGAAGTCGAAAATGTACCCTTGACGGACATTCTTGATCAAGTATTAGGAAAAACCTCTTTGCTCTATTTCATCAAAGGTAAAAATGTCTACTTGACAAACGGAACCCCTATAGTTAGTGAATTACCCATAGCAAAAGGTGCAAGTAGTCTTTCTATGATCCCAAAAGGGCTGATTTTTAAGCAAGATTATGCCAATGAAAACTCAGGTTTAAAATCGATTATTGAAATAGGAACGAAAAAAGAGGCCAATAGTCGAAAAGAGGTGACCATTGCTGGTTATATCAAAGAATTGTCAACAGGCAACCCAATAGAAGGAGCCTTAATCTATATACTAAATCCAATGGTGAGTACTCTCACAGATTCCACTGGGTTTTATAATCTGACTTTACCCAAAGGGAAGCAGAATTTACTTGTTCAATTTTTAGGTATGGAGACCCTTTATCAGCCAATAGTACTTTTTTCAGATGGGCGTTTTGATGCTTTGCTAGAAACAGATGTTATTTCATTGAGCGCCGTGACCATCCGAGCTGACAGAGATGCCAATGTCCAGCAAGTAACTATGGGGGTGAGTAAGATTAGTGTTGAGCAAACGAAAAATGTTCCTTTGGTACTTGGAGAAAGAGATATTTTGAAAATTGCGACAACTACTGCAGGCATACAAACATTGGGAGAAGGTTCTTCAGGTTTTAATGTAAGAGGAGGTAAAGCAGATCAAAATTTGATACTTTTTGATGGGGCAACCATTTATAATACGAGTCATTTTTTTGGGTTTTTCAGCGTTTTTAACTCAGACGCAATATCCGATATGAATGTCTTTAAAAGTAGTATCCCTTCTGAATATGGGGGCAGACTATCTTCCGTTTTTGATATTCATTCTCTTTCTGCTGATAAAGATAAGTTCTCCGGTGTTGGAGGTGTTTCGCCAGTAACATCAAAGTTGACATTACAAATTCCTATTATTAAAGAGAAGTCAAGCCTTTTGATTGGAGGTAGGGCAACTTACTCTAATTGGATGCTGCGAGCAATTCAGAATGGTAGCTTTAGTCAAAACGAAGTTTCATTTGGGGATTTCGTCGCGAATTATGATCATAAAATAAATCAAAAAAATAGAGTGGGGATTACCGCCTATTCAAGTGTTGATAAATTTCGTTTGAGGTCTGATTCTCTTTTTTCGTTTTCCGATTTTTCTTACAATAATAGCTCAGTCGCTACATTTTGGGATCACCAGTTTTCAGATAAGCTAACAGGTCAAGTAAGGTTGGCCTATTCGAATTATAGTTATTTGCTTGGGTTTGATCAAACTGACGAAAATGCATTTGAACAAAAATTTGGAATCAATGACTATTTATTGTCCACCAAATTGAACCAATACTTCAAAAGACACGAATTGATTTATGGTGGGAGTATTCGTAGATATCGAATTAATCCAGGTTCTCGCACACCATTCGGATCTGAATCAAATGTGGAAGTCAAGAACATTCAAGATGACTATGGAATCGAGTCCGCTATTAATTTCGAGGATCAGTATAAGTTAAATGATCGGTTAAGTTTTTCGTTAGGGTTTCGTTATTCCTTTTTTATTGCTCAAGGACCTAGTAAAGTTTATTCTTATATGGAAGGGGAGTCGAAAATAAGTGAAAATAGAGTTGACTCTACGGACTACAAGAATGGCGAAGTAGAACAGTCTTATCACGGCTTGGAGCCAAGAATGTCGGCAAGACTTAGTTTGAGTGACCAATCGTCAGTTAAGTTTAGTTACAACCGAAATAGGCAGTATTTGCATAATTTATCTAATTCAGCATCAATTTCCCCAACAGACATTTGGGTACAGTCGGATACTCATATAAAGCCTCAAATTTCCGATCAGATATCAGTCGGTTTTTATCAAAACCTATTTCGAGGACAAGTGGAAATATCCGTTGAGTCTTACTATAAGTGGATGGAAAATTTGATAGATATCAAAGTTGGCGCGGAGTTTTTGTTAAACCCTAATATTGAAACTGTAGCATTACAGGGAGATGGCAAAGCCTATGGGTTAGAGTTTTCAGTTAAGAAAAACGGCAAATTGAATGGTTGGATTAATTATTCCTACGCGAGATCCTTTATACGAATAGTGGGGTCCACGCTTGATGAAACAATTAATAACGGAAAATTCTATCCATCTAACTACGACAAACCGCATAATTTAAATTTAGTGGCAAATTATAAGGTAACAAGGCGATTGAGCATTTCCTACAACTTAAACTACAGTACTGGGCGTCCTACAACTTTCCCTGTGGGAGTTTATAATTTTAAAGGATCGCAAGTACTTCATTATTCCGACAGAAATGCTTTTCGCATACCAGATTACTTTCGAATGGACTTAGGAATAAACTTAGAAGAAGGCCATCTTCTCAAAAAACTAACACATTCTTATTGGTCTTTTTCAATCTATAATTTGTTAGGTAGAGATAATCCGTTTTCTGTGTTTTTTAACGTGGAAGATAGTCAGGTACGAGCCTATAAGGTTATCGTCTTTGGTAACCCGATCCCAACATTATCATTCAATTTCTCATTTTGATGGAAAAATATTCGAGGACTAAAATAATTTTGATAGCTGCGATGGCAATTTACTTAGGCTCCTGTGTGGAACCTTATGAGTTTTCAAGAGCCAATTATGAAAAAGTATTAGTGGTAGATGGTTCAGTAACGAATTTGGAAGGTCCTTACGAAATAAAATTAAGTTACACCTCGAGACTCGAAGGTGAGATTGGTATTCCAGTGGTCAATGCGGATGTCAGAGTGCTTGACGATGCTGGAAATACGTATCAGTATAGTGAAAGTGAAGAGGGTAGCTACTTATCCTCCCCTGAATTGAAAGGTGAAGTGGGGACATCATATAAGTTGCTGTTGTCTATAGCAGGAAGAGATTTTGAAACTGGCTTTACAATGCTGCGAGAACCTCAAGTAATGGATAGTATTCATGGTATTGTCAGTGAAAGGTTATTGGCAAACTCAGAAAAAGTCGAAAAGGGTATTCAGTTTTTTGTGAATACGTCAATGGAGTCATCAAGCCCCGGATATTATAGATATGAATGGGAAGATACTTACTCGATAAATACACCTTACGGATCGGGGTACATTTTTAACTTTATAGATTCGACGGTGGTTTTAAGAGATGTTTTGATAGGCAGGTGTTACAGTTCCGCTAGCTCTACAGCATTACTCACAGCAACTTCCGCAGAGTCAGCCTTAAATAGGGTAGAGAATTTTCCTGTACGGTTCATTAGTCAGCTAGACCAATCACTAAGAAGTAAGTATTCAATTCTTGTCAAACAATTCTCTGTAAGTCCGGAAGCTTATGGTTTTTACAGACAAATTATTAAGAATAGCCAAAGTGGGGGCTCCTTAATTGATCAGCAACTAGGCACTATCTCTGGAAATGTAAAATCAATGAATGATCCGGATGAGATAGTGCTTGGTTATTTTGAAGTTTCGGGAGCTTCAGAAATCAGGAGCTTTTTTTATCCAGCCGATTTTGACGGATTTAGAGCTCCACGTTTTCAATATGAATGTAATGAAAATGATGTGCTAAATGTGACACCAGATAGCCTGTCATACATGCTAAATACGAATCGAGATTTGTTAATCTTTTCAATAACACTTAGCGGTGATTATAGGCTAGCGAGTAACAAGTGCAGCAACTGTTCATGGTATGCCAATACCGACAAGCCTGATTTTTGGAATGATTGATATGAGAGCAATACTATTAGGTATTTTATTTATTGGGACTTTTAATAATCTCGCTTTTGCTCAAGAAAAAGATCTCTTGGAACTGAGTTATGTCCATACTAGTGATAATATTTTAATAAGCGGGGAACAGCTTTATTTCTCCGTGTATGTCATGAGCGAACATACACGGCAACTTACAGATCTGAGTAAAATTGGATACATCCAATTGGTTGGAGAAGAAGGGACAGTAGTCAAACAAAAAATTAAGTTATCAGATGGGAGAGGAGCGGGTGCTATATTCATAGGGTCAGAAATAAAAACTGGAAGTTATTTTTTGGTTTTCAATACGCGATGGATGCGGAATTTTGACGATTTCTCTACTGTGGCCTTAACAATTATTAATCCTTTTGAGCAGGAAAGTCAAGTAACAACGTCTTCGGATTGGAGAGCGGAATTCAAATTTAATCATGGTGCACCGATCGCAGATATCCCAAATACAGTGACACTCAATATTACGAATGGAAACGGGTTGAAAAAGGTTGATCCGGGGGTATTATTAAATAATGATAATTCAAAAATATTGAGTTTAAAAGCAGACGCAATGGGCGCCTTTAATTTTGAATTTATACCAGAGGTTAAAAAAGACTATCAAATATTGATGGAAGATACGCTTGGTGATTTTCACTTTTTCAAACTGCCAGAGGTTACAGAGCGACAGAATACACTGTATATAAAGGAGACAAGTGACCAGTACCTTATTACGGCCAAGGTGGTTACTGAAGGTTTTCACGTGATAATTTGTTCTCCGCAGAATACGCTCTATAAATGGGCTGTTAATGGTAATTTCAAAACTGCTATCTCAAAAAATGACATACCCAATGGACTGAATATTTTTCAATTAATTGATGCAAAAGGAAATTGTGTTGCACAAACGACTTTTGAGAATATTACGCAAAAAGAACAAAAAGTAATTTCAACAAGGGTCTATTCAACAAGATCTAAAGAACAAGAAAGTGTTGAGCTCCAAGCTGGCACTTACTCCATTATCATTAGGAAAAAATGGTCAACTATTGGGGAAACTGGAAGTTCCGCTAAGCGGGCTCACCGCCATTTTTTTGCTGCCAAAAATGGAGATTTTGATAACGCGAAGACGATCGACGGAAATGTTAATTTCGTAAAATCAATAGGCCAGACGTTTGATTTTTTACCTGAACATCTGGAGGAGATAATTACCGGGGAAATTATTGGTGACGATATCGTTAATAAGGAACTTTATTTAACGCTCTTTGGAGAAAATAGTACAATCTCGACGGCTATCAGTGATAATCAAGGCGCGTTTAGTTTTCATCATGAAACGCCATACAGCAATAGAAACGCCATACTTCAGGTTAATTTTTCTACTGACAATCAAAATCAGAAAATATCATTAGAGAGCAAGTTTGTTGATTTTCAATTACCTCCTTTTTCCGAAATATTGTTATCTGAAAAACAAAAAGAAGAGATTGTTCAACGGAGTGTGAACAATCAAATATTCAAAGCTTATGAAACAACTACCGATACGTTAATCATGGAGTCATTGGCTGGTCAGTTAGCATTTTACGACATGATTTATGCACTGGACGACTACACGCGTTTTCCAACGCTTGCAGAGCATTTCGTTGAATATATTTTAGGAAGCGGGGTTAGAAATGGTAAAATCAACATAGCTTCAAATTTTAACAATAAGGCTTCTAGAAATGAGCCACTAATTTTGCTTGATGGGTTGATGGTGAGCAGTGCGACTTTATTGTCAATAAATCCCTATAAAATTAAAAGTATAGGAATAGTCAATGCTCGGGTTTATCATCAATCGTTGATCAAAGATGGTCTCTTGCATGCTAAAACGTTTGATTCGGATTTGGGAGGTATAGATTTAGATTCTGCGGGAACCAGATTGCAAATTACTGGATGGAACGTTTCTCGGTCAAATGTTTTTGACCCATCCATTCATAAGGATAGTAGAGTTCCTGATAATAGATCACTGCTGTTTTGGGAACCTAATTTTTTGATAAATCAAGAGCAAGAAATGATTATTGACTTCTACACCTCCGATATCATAGGGGATTTTGAGTTGGAAATACAGGGTTTTACTTCAGAGGGTACTGGTGTTTCTATATTGAGAGAATTTCGTGTCGATCAGTTTAGTAACTAGTAAACACATAGGAAATGATGTTGCTTCCCATTTGCAGCGCTTTTTGTCTAAGGCTCTCAGGATCTTTGTACACCGACTTGTCTTCCCATCCATTACCTAAATCAGACTCGTAAGTATAGTAACAGACGAGCCTCCCCTCATATAAAATGCCAAAGCCTTGCGATGGCTTACCATCATGTTCATGAATTTTAGGAGGTCCTGATTCAAAATCGAATTTTTGATGATAAAGTGGATGATCAAATGGTAATTCAACGAAATCAAGACTTGGAAATACTTTTTTCATTTCTAAGCGGATAAACTTATCCAAACCATAATTATCATCAATATGTAAGAAGCCACCAGATGTCAAATAGCTTCTAAGATTTTCAGCTTGGGAATTAGAAAAAACAACATTTCCATGCCCTGTGAGATAGACATATGGGTAACTAAAGATTTCGGGACTTCCGGCTTCAACTATATCCTCATTTCTATCAATAGAAGTACCTAATTGTTGGTTGCAAAACTGGATCAAATTAGGAAGTGCAGATTTGTTTGAATACCAATCACCCCCGCCATCGTACTTTAGTTTGGCAATGCGTATATCTTGAGCATACAACGAAGTTATGGTAAGAAGTGTCGCCAGAAGAACAGTAAATAGTTTCATATTATTTCTTATCGATTAATTGGACTATTTGTTCCAAATTCAAGCTTGTAAAGTCATCGATGATTAAGTCAGCGCTTAACTCTTCCCGACTATGCGAAGTTGCGAGCGCAATTACTTTAGATCCTGCATTTTCTCCTGCTTTTATTCCCGAAATAGCATCTTCAAACACTATGCAATTTTTATTTTCTCGCTCAATTCCAGCAGCGCATTTTTGATATATTTCAGGATTCGGTTTGCCTTTTGTAACGGATCGGTCATCAAAGACAGCATCAAAATAATGTCTTATGCCAAGTCCATCGAGGGTGAAAATAACATTCTCTTCAGGCGCGGAGGTGCCAACGGCCATAGGGATTTTATTTTTTTTTGCTAATTCTAAGAAATCAATTAATCCTGCTGTAGGAGCAAGCGAAGATTTATACAGCGTTCTATAAATTTCTTCTTTTTCTAAACCTATCGATCGAGCTTCATCCTTAGACATTTCTTGTTTAAAAACGACTTCCATAAGCTCCATTAAAGTTCTTCCATTCATCTTTTCTCGATAGAATTCTTCAGAAATTTTGATGTCGTATTTATTGGCAAGTTTTTGCCAAGCTAAAAAGTGGAATTCATGATTATCTATAATCACGCCATCCATATCGAATAATAAACCTATATGATTCAACCTTGTGTATTTAATAATTTGGTATGTATTAATCCTCAAACAGTTCCATGATGGGTGCTCCAGCAACAGATGCATTTGGGATACTTATGTTCATCAAAAATGAAAGTGTAGGGGCAATATCAGTAATGTTATACTTCCTTACTGTAGAACCTTGTTTTATGCCATTACCTAAAAATAACAATGGAACATGCGTATCGTATGTGTAACCGGTACCATGAGAGGTGCCTGTGGTGCCATAATTTTGATATAGGTAACCAGGCTTTTTTAAATAGAGCACATCACCTGATCTTTCTTTATTGAATCCATTTTGTAATGCTGCTCGAAGAGGAGTATGATAATCAAACCGACTTAAATCACTACCAGTGAGTCCTTCAATAATAGGATCACTTTGAATCATGATATTAAGCAACTCACGCTCTGTTAATGCTCTGTCCAACTTTAATGATTTGAGCACGTCGTAATCAATAAATATCTGATCGTTTGATATATTTTCGATCATGTCAGTCGTATTGAATTTCTCTTTAACTGCGTCTTTAAACGCGCTTAAATGCTCTTTTGATTTAATATAGCCTCCCGGCAAGTTATTGTCGTTCAAAAATATTGGATTGGCTACTACACCATGATCCGCGGTTAAAAAGACCATATACTCTTCTTTCCCGACTTTTTCGTCCAGAAATTTTAAGAAGTCAGCAAGTTGCCTATCTAGCCTAATGTAGGTGTCTTCTAGCTCGACAGAATTAGGACCAAAATTGTGACCGATATAATCTGTCGAAGAAAGGCTAACAGCAAGAAAATCGGTAATGTCATCTTTGCCCATTGATACTGAAATGAGCGCTTCTTTCGCAATATCCAATACGAGTTGGTTACCAAAAGGCGTGTACCTGATCAGTCCGAATTCTCCATTTTCTTTTCTTAATTTTTTAAGATTGTAGGGGAAAGTCGGACTATCCTTACCTTTAAAACCACCCTCATAAGGCGAGTTATCGGCAGTACTTTCTACGTATTTTTCAATGGGTAAGAATGTATTCCAGGTTTGATTCGAATAGGTATCAACAAGTCTTTTATTGTTAAAGTTATCTACCCAATCAGGCAATTTATCGTAATACCACGAACTAGAAATAAAATTACCAGATGTAGCGTCATACCACAATGCAGCCTCAGGTTTATGACCTGCTGGCAGCACTGCACCTCTGTCTTTTATGGAAACGCCAACCACCTTAGACCTGAAATTAGAAGTGAGCTTTAGCTCATCTGTTATGGTATTGGCATAAAGATTTTTAGGGGACATTTTGCCTGCCTTACTGTCTGTTCCCAAAGGATCGACCGACGCATCCTCTACACAATACATGTTGCCTTTTTTGGCTCTATTATACCAATCATTCGAAATGATACCATGAAAACTAGGCGTTGTGCCCGTGTATATAGAAGCATGACCAGGAGCTGTATAGGTAGGAATATAGTTGTAATGCATATTCTTTACCTGAAAGCCTTGGTCTATCATTCGTTTGAAACCATCATTACCATACTTATCGGCAAATCGGATTAAATATTCCTGTTTCATTTGATCAACGACAATACCAACCACAAGTTTAGGTTGAGCGTGAAGTTGTATAGACAATAGACTGATTACTAGAAAGGTATATCTCATTTGATGGTATTAGACTTAGGGCATTTTCGTAGAACGAAGTTAAAAGGTAAAGAAAATAAATCCTCACGATTTACGAAGCTAATCATTATGATAACGATAGATCATTTCCGCAATTAAACCGGTCCAGCCAGTTTGATGTGAAGCTCCAAGTCCTTGACCTGTATCACCATTGAAATACTCATAGAAAAGGATATAGTCCTTAAAATGAGGATCATTTTGAAACTTCAACTCACCTGCATATAATGGACGTTTGCCATTTTTATCTTTGGTAAACAGATTAATCATGCGCTCACAGAGTTTCTTTGTTGCTTCCAGCAGCGTAATATGATTGCCACTTCCCGTAGGAAATTCCACTTTATATTCATCGCTGTAGTATCCCGAAAACTTCAATAAGGACTCTAATATCAAGTAATTAACAGGGAACCAAACGGGACCTCTCCAGTTCGAATTTCCGCCAAAAAAACTTGAATCGGACTCTCCGGGAAGATAGGACACTTCCAGTATTTTACCATCGATATGCAATCGGTAAGGATTTTTTTCATGCCACTTCGAAAGCGCTCGAATTCCAAAATCCGAAAGAAACTCCTCTTCATCCAGCATCCGTTCCAAAATCTTCTTCATTCTAAAACCTCTCAGAATACTGAGCATTCGTCTTTCCCCTTTTCCTTGAATTTCCCACCTAGAAACAAGAGAAGCAAGTCTCGGTCTTTCTTTCAGGAAGAAGTCAAGTTTTTTCTTGAATTCAGGTAGTTCATCATAGATTTCCGCTCTAAGTATTTCTACCGCAAAAAGAGGAATCAACCCAACCATGGAGCGAACTTTCATTCTCTGGTTAGGATTGTCTGGCGTATGCATCACATCATAATAGAAGTTATCTTCTTCATCCCAAAGGTCAACATTGTTTTCTCCGATGCTATTCATGGCACCTCCTATATAAAGGAAATGCTCGAAAAACTTCATCGACATATCTTGATAAATCGGATTTTTTCTCGCCAAGTCCAGAGAAATGCGGAGCATATTTAAAGAAAACATAGCCATCCAACTGGTACTATCTGCCTGTTCCAAATGCGCATCTTCTACCACCGGGTGGTTTCTATCAAAAACCCCAATGTTGTCTAAGCCTAGAAATCCTCCTTCAAAGACATTATTTCCATTTTCATCTTTTCTATTAACCCACCATGTAAAGTTTATAAGCAGCTTGTGAAACGCTTTTTGCAGAAAATCATAATCTGGCTTACCTGAAATCTTACGATCGATCTGAAACACTCTTAAAACGGCCCACGCATGTACAGGCGGGTTGACATCCGAAAAATTCCACTCATACGCTGGTATTTGTCCATTTGGATGCATATAACTTTCGCGCAAAAGTGTCAAAAGTTGCCCTTTAGCAAAATCGGGATCTATCCGTGCGATTGGCAAACAGTGAAATGCCAAGTCCCATGCGGCATACCATGGGTATTCCCATTTGTCTGGCATGGACAATACATCATAGTTAAAAAGATGCTGCCAGTCATGGTTTCTTCCTTCAAGCCGTTTTTTTGATGGTTTATGCCTTCCAGCATCGCCATAAAGCCAATTTCTAACATTGTAATAGTAGAACTGCTTGCTCCACATCATGCCTGCAAAAGCCTGCCGCTGAATATTAATTTGGTCTTTATCTTCTATGTTCCCAGCGACTTTTTCATAAAACTCATCAGCCTCTGATTTTCGTTGATCAAAAATGTCATCAAAGTCACCAAATGGATCTGCCAATGGAACATTAGAAAGTCTGACTTTTACATTGTCACTCGATTGACCATCAATTTTTAATTGGAAGACACCACTGCCCTTTGTTCCTTTTGTTCTTGGATTAATAGAAGCAGCACCATCAACGATATAATCGTTGATGCCGTCTTTGGTGTATTTCGATTGGTTGCTAGTGCCATAAAGTTTTTTTCTGTTGGTCGCGTTGTTGCAAAAAACTATTTCACTTACGTTTTGGTCAAAATATACATGATAGGTACCTAAGGCATGATGCGCTATTTTGGCTTCCCGATCACTAACTTTAATTATTTCTGGTTTTATTTTATCTCTGCCGGAAGACCAAGTATTTCTAAACCAAATTGTTGGAAGAATAGTGACTTCTGCTTCCTTATCACTTCGATTATGAACTTCCGCTTTTAACAATAAATCGTATTCGGTATTTTTCGCATATTCCAGGAAAATATCAAAATACTCATCTTTGTCAAAAATACCCGTGTCCAATATTTCATATTCACTTTCTAGTTTTGATCGCCCGGCATTTTCGTCTACTAGTTGTGAATATGGAAATTCGTTGATTGGATATTTGTAAAGCATGCGCATGTAAGAATGCGTAGGTGTGCTGTCCAAATAATAGTACAATTCCTTAACATCCTCCCCGTGGTTTCCCTCATAGGAGGTAAGGCCAAAAAGTCTTTCTTTAATTATTTGATCTTTTCCGTTCCAAAAAGCCCAAGAAAAGCAAATTCTTTGATCTTCGTTACAAATCCCTCCTAATCCATCTTCTCCCCATCGGTAAGATTTGCTGCGGGATTGCTCATGAGTGAGTGCCTCCCAAGCATTTCCTTCTTCTGTATAATCTTCTCTGACGGTCGCCCACTGCCTTTCTGAGAGATAAGGTCCCCACATTTTCCAATCTTTACCATCTCGCGACTCTTTAAGCCGCCCTTCTTCCTTTGTCATTTCGCTCATAAAGACGGCTAAAGAACATAAAATTTAGGTAAATTCAAATGCTTATTGATTTACGTCGCTCTGTTTCGGCTATTCTGCTAATTTTGCGGAATGACTGACAAGATTATCATCCTTGATTTTGGTTCCCAGTATACCCAGCTAATTGCACGCAGAGTGCGTGAATTAGACGTTTATTGTGAAATATATCCATTTAATAATTTCCCTATTCCAGATGAAGCCACAAAAGGAATTATTTTAAGTGGAAGTCCTTGCTCTGTGTTGCAAGATGATGCTCCTGATATTGATTTAGAGATATTTGGTGATTTACCAATTCTTGGCGTTTGTTATGGTGCTCAACTTATAGCAAAAAAGGGTGGTGGAAATGTAACCAAGTCCGAACATAGAGAATATGGTCGGGCAAATTTGGCACATATTAATACCCATCATGAGTTACTAAAGGAAATAGAGATCGGAAGTCAGGTTTGGATGTCACACGGGGACACCATTACAGGATTGCCGGACAATTTTCAGGTTATTGCCAACACAGAGAGTATTCCTGTTGCGGCTTTCCAAGTAGAAAATAAAAATATATACGGAATACAATTCCATCCTGAGGTAACACATTCCATCGATGGTAAAACCCTCTTAAGAAATTTTGTTGTTCACATTTGCCAAGCGCAACAAGATTGGACTGCAGATATTTTTGCAGAAAATGCTATTCGGTCATTAAAAGAAAAACTTGGAAACGATAAGGTCGTAATGGGCCTTTCGGGAGGAGTAGATTCTTCAGTAGCGGCTACATTGATTCATCATGCCATAGGAAAAAATTTGTATTGCATTTTTGTAGACAATGGACTGTTAAGGAAAAATGAATTTGAGCAGGTGCTAAAAGATTATGAAGGTCTTGGGCTCAATGTGAAAGGCGTAGATGCGAAAGATAAGTTTTATGAGGCATTGCGTGGTTTAAAAGATCCTGAGGAAAAGAGAAAAGCCATTGGAAGGGTTTTTATCGAGGTTTTCGATGAAGAAAGTCATAAGATCAAAGATGTGAAGTGGCTCGGTCAGGGCACTATATATCCTGATGTCATTGAATCCGTTTCTGTAAATGGACCTAGTGTGACTATAAAGTCTCATCACAACGTTGGAGGTTTACCTGAAAAGATGAACTTAAAAGTTGTAGAGCCTTTAAATACACTCTTTAAGGATGGCGTGAGAAATGTTGGCCGAGCATTGGAGATTCCATCTGGGATATTAAACCGACATCCTTTTCCTGGGCCAGGATTGGGTATCAGAATACTCAGTGATGTTACTCCAGAAAAGGTGCGTATACTCCAAGAAGTTGATCATATATTCATTCAAGGTCTTAAGGATGATGGGTTATACAATGAGGTTTGGCAGGCAGGGGCTATGTTGCTTCCTGTGCAGTCTGTTGGCGTCATGGGAGATGAACGTACTTATGAAAATGTCGTGTCGCTAAGGGCAGTTTCCAGTCTAGATGGAATGACTGCAGATTGGTGTCATTTGCCTTACGAATTTTTGGGTAAAATTTCGAATAACATAATAAATAAGGTAAAGGGCGTAAATAGAGTGGTCTACGACATTAGCTCAAAACCACCTGCTACCATTGAATGGGAATAATTACCAACTGAATTTCAACCACTGAGCTTGTGAAAAACCTAATCCTATTACTTTCATTTTTTTCATTCAGTCTGGTATATGGCCAGTCTGACCAGAACGAGTACCTAGAGGCCAAGCGACTGTTGTCTATTGGTCAGTATAGTTCCGCAAAAGCAGCTTTTGCCTCACTAAAAGAGAGTAAGACCTTTTCGATCTACGCTAAGTTTTATTATGGAATGAGCGCCTATAAGCAAGGTAACGTCAAAAATGCTATGGATATGTGGAGACAAATGCTTCAAGAATATCCATCGTGGAATCAAAAAAATGAATTGTATTACTGGCTTTCGCTGGCAAACTTTGAGAGCAAAGTATATATTTCAGGGATTAGATATGCGGAAAGATATTCTAAGGAAATAGGGAGTGATCGTCTTGAAGAAGATTTTATCAACAAGTATTTGTTCAGCCTCGAGGTTTCTCAACTCAAATACATTTATGCAGAGAATGAGAATAAATTTTTGGCTTCTATATTAATTTCCAAGCTGATCGAAGAACCTATCGCGTCGCGAGAATCAGATTTTGTTGACCTGTTGATAAAACAGTGGGCCTTTGAAGGTAGGGAATTAAGCATGTTGCCTGAAAATTATCAAACCAGCTATAATATAGCCGTAATGATGCCTTTTATGTTCGACTCTCTGGCGGAACCAGGTATTGTCTTAAATAATAGTTTGGTTACTGATTTATATCAAGGTATGCTCTTGGGTAGTGCAGCGATTGATTCTCTTGGGATAAAACTTAACCTATATCCATTTGATACAAAAAGAGATGAAAACGTTACAGATGAGATACTCAAAAAAAATGATCCTAATAATATCGATCTGATCATTGGTCCTTTATATACCTCACCAAATCAAAAAGTGAATGATTTTTCAATGGCCAATACAGTCAATAAAATCAACCCTATCTCAGGAAATTCCAAGGTGCTCGGAGATAACCCTTATGCATTTTTGTTCATGCCTACTTACGAAACAATGGCGGTGGCTCTGGCAGAACATGTTAAAAAATCTGTGACAAATAAAACAGGGATGATCTTTTTTGAGCAAAATGAAAGAGACTCATTATTCGCAAGTGTTTTTCGTGCGGAATTAGAAAAAGATACCTCATTTCAGATTGTTGTTTATGAGGGACTTAACAAAGACAATGCGAGGGATTGGTTAGATACATTAATTTCTCAATATGATGTTTTTTGGACGAAATCAGAAGCTGATTCATTGAGGAAGGAAGGAAGTTTACTTAGAAGCCGCCGTTTGAGTAATAAAGAATTGCGCGTGTTAAATGCACTTAAAGAGCAAAGAGCCTTGCCTTATAAAAAAGAAATGACACCTGAGGAGGTTAAAAGGTTTCTTAAATTGGTGAGTTATGACAGTGAAGGACAGCCAATCTTCCATTATGAAAAGACCTTCTACATGGAAAAAGATTCGATCGGTTTCGTTCTTGGCTCAACCAGAAAAAATCATCTTGCGAATAATCTTATTAGCGTCATTGAGACGAGGGATGATAGTACCGAATTGTATGGTTTAGGTGAATGGATCGATTTTACCATGATTTCATTTGAACAACTCGATAGGATTGGCGTTCAATTGGCGCACGCACAATTTGTTGATATAAATAAGAAGAATTTCCAAATTTTAAAGTCAGCGATTAATAGCAGATTTTCGGAGCAACCAACATTTTTCCATTTTCTCGGTTATGAACTCATCATGCAGCTGGGCAATTTGATAAAGGAAAATGGCGAGTATTTCCAAATTGGTTTGAGAGAAGGAAAGTTTAGAAAAGGGTATATTTTAGAAGGTATAAAATACGGAGCGGCTAATGATAATCAGGTTGTGCCAGTGGTGAAGTTCAATAATTCGAAGTTGGAAATTGTGAATAGAGAGTCATATGAAAATTGATAAGAGTAAGCATTTATTTAAACAAGCACTTCATCATATACCTGGAGGTGTTAATTCACCAGTAAGGGCGTTTAAGTCTGTTGGAGGAGATCCTATTTTTTTCGAATCTGCCAAAGGAGCTTATCTTTATGATGTAGACGGTAATAGCTACATTGATCTGGTCAATTCTTGGGGACCAATGATTCTTGGCCACAGATTTCAGGAAGCTGAAGACGCTATAATTGAAGCAGTAAGAAAATCTACTTCCTTTGGAGCGCCAAGTGAAGCGGAAGTAAAAATGGCTGACTTAATCTGTGCGATGATTCCTTCGATAGAGAAGGTAAGAATGGTAAACTCAGGTACGGAGGCTACTATGTCTGCGGTACGTCTTGCTAGGGGTTTCACAGGAAGAGATAAGATTGTCAAGTTCGAGGGTAATTATCATGGTCATGGAGATTCCTTTCTAATTGCTGCAGGTAGTGGTGCAATGACTATGGGAAGTCCCGATAGTCCTGGCGTGACCAAGGGAACGGCAAAGGACACTTTACTGGCGAAATACAATGATCTATCGACAGTGGTCAAGGTCGTGGAGGAGAATCTAGGTCAAATAGCAGCAATAATAATAGAACCTGTTGCGGGAAATATGGGTTGTATTGCACCGCCTAGGGAGTTCTTAGTTGGACTTAGAGACCTTTGCGATAAAAACAATATTATACTGATCTTTGACGAAGTAATGACAGGTTTTAGATTGTCAAGAGGAGGAGCCCAAGAGCTTTACGATGTAATTCCTGATTTAACAACATTAGGGAAAATTATCGGAGGAGGGATGCCTGTTGGAGCATATGGAGGTAAAGCCGAGATAATGGATTACGTTTCCCCTTCTGGACCAGTTTATCAAGCAGGAACATTAGCTGGCAACCCAGTGGCTATGGCTGCAGGATATGCTGTTTTAAGTCACCTTAATGCCAATCCAGAGATATATACAAAGCTTGAGGAAACCACAAACGAAATTCTTATTGGGTTGAGGGCTTCATTGGAAAAGTACGAACTTGACAATACAATCAATCAAATTGGTAGTATGTACACTTTGTTTTTTACCGATCAAAAGGTGAAAGACTTTGAATCTGCTAAAACATGTGATACTAAAAAATTCGGGACTTATTTTAGGTCAATGCTAGAAAAAGGGATTTATCTGGCTCCATCACAATTTGAATCATTATTTCTGAGCGCAGCATTAGGAGAAGAGGAGATCGAACTTATTATCAAAGCCAACGACGAAAGCCTCAAGCAGTTTAGTCTTGTGAAAGTTTAGTCGGGTTTAGAGATACCACCAATCGATTGTCATCGTGGTTTCTAGTCTTTTAAAGTAACTTTCTATTTTATTTCTTTCCTCTTGATCAGGATAAATAGCGATCAAGAGGAAAGGATTGTTTTCCAATTCAATTTTTTTGTACTCATGAAGTTCATGATTTTTAAAAGGGACACCCTGTGCTTTTAAATTAGTTTTTGCAATGTTAGCTTTTATTCCTTTTCCCCAAATAACTAAGGGGCGAGAGGGGTCATAGTCAATTTCAATGAACCTTTTTATTTTAAGCTTGAAAAAGGTCTGCTGGTTATAATTGCTAGAAATTCTTGATGTTCTACTTGGATGTTCTCTCCAATGCAGTGTGATTGATGTTAATGTTTTAATAATGAAATGGTGCTTGTACCAGAGGAAAATTAAATCATAATCTTCAGGGTATTCAAGGTTTTTAAACCCTCCAATTTTTTCAATAGCATTTTTGTATGCAAGCCAATTGGGGGAGGCTATCGTGCACTCTCGGTATATATTGGTCCATTGTTTATTATTAAGGGCGATTTTATTAATCCACGTTTCATATTTCAAATATCCCTTGCTAATAGGTTCTGAAGAAATATATTTTACCAGTCCGGTAATGATTACATTTTCGGGTTGTTGATAAAGCGCATTAATCATGAGTTTGAGCCTATGCTGAGGCATGATATCATCAGAGTCGAACCTAGTAATAAATATCCCTCGGCTTTCTTCCAATGCTTGCGTCAATGCGTCAATAATGCCATTACCACGAGCCGAAAATAGCCTTATTCTAAAGTCATTTTTTGAGTGTTCTCTGACCAACTCTAGTGAATGATCAGTGCTGTGATCATCTATTGCAATCAACTCCCATCGATCGTAAGTCTGTGTGCTAATTGAATGAATCGCCTCCCTTATATAAGCAGAGGAGTTTTTAAACGGCATGAGAATGGAAACAAGCTTATCCAAATTTTAAAAAAGAAGTAGACTTATTAATATCAGTACGACCATCCCAACACATAACAATAATGAATACACCATCCCTGTAATAGTCAAAGAGGCAATTGCTCGCCGTGCTTTCACTTCATATAAATTTTTGAATGACAGAAAATTATGTGCGAACAAGAGTATGAAAAAAGCCATATTAATTGGTTTAGGTACCTCATTGTCAAACAGCGCAAAGACAATCCAATAAAATGTCATCACAAAAAAGAAGAAAGAATGGATATAAATTGAATGGATCAAATGATTGATATAGAGTCTTTTTCTAAAGAATAATTTTAAGATTAAGGCATATAATGGCAATAGGATAAACATAAGAATTGGTACATTTTGTAGCATGTATGAATTCAATGATTGTTGATCATCCATAGATAGTTTCACAGCCTGTTTCAGCACCAGTCTCTGCCAAAAAGGCTTAGCCTCCAATTTTAAGGAATCTAATATCTTATTTTTTTTATACCCATTTTCAATCATTTGTTCAATAAGAATCATTTCATCCTCAATATTAAAACCATCTTCATCCGATAGGGTATTTTTTTCAATTGGGTTGCTGTTGTCAGCAATCTGCAAAGAGTCACTTTCTAGACTAAACGATATGCCAGTGTTGGATTTTTGTCCAGTGTCAATGATCATTTGGTCTTCATCACTAAAATTTTTAGTTATTTGTGATAACACAAAAAAGTGTACAAGGCTGATGACTAAATACCACCTAATAGGGTTGGCAAAACTGACTCTTTTTCCATCCATGAAAGCTTTTGTAAGTGAGCCAGGCTTAATTAAAAATGGTTTGAATGTTCTTCCAAATTTGGAGTCTACGGATATGTAGTTTGAAAAAAAATCTGTTATGAGCTGACCAAAGGATAGTTGAATAGTATTATTTTCTTGTCCACAGTTAGGGCAATAATTAATGTCTTGCCCTAACTTTTTATAACAATTAAGGCAGGACTTACCCTTGATCCTTTTCTTCATACTTTTTTAAAAGTTTATTTAATACAAAAGCTCCGGCGATGGCCACAAGTGCTAATAAAGAATAGGTTACTTGATCAACGGCACTTCTAATGGAAATCCAAAAAAAGACGATGGCTAAAAGGACAAAAATCCAGAGGGTTATTTTTAAAGTTTTGATCATTTAAATAGGAGATTAGCATTTTCTAGATCTTCAGGGGTATCAACACCCATCGACTCGATAGTTGTTTCTGCTACTTTGATAGTAAACCCATTTTCAATCCACCTAAGTTGTTCTAATGACTCTGCTTTTTCTAATGGGGAGATGGGCAACTTACTAATGGTTTTGAGCGCATTGAATTGATAAGCATAAACACAGATGTGCTTAAAGAACGTATGATTTTCGAGCCATTTATATTTTTCTACATCTCGTAAATAGGGAAGAGGCGATCTACTGAAATATATGGCTTCATTCTTATTATTGATCACTACTTTCATCACCGATTTTTTATCGAGAATTTCCGGATCTACTATTTTTTTGATTAGAGTAGCCAATGCCACTTGACCGTCTAATAGGTTACACAATTCATCGATTTGCAGCGGGTCAAGAAAAGGTTCATCACCTTGGATATTAACCACATAATCATAGTTTCTGTAATCCTTAAATTTTGTAATCACCTCAGCACATCTCTCTGTGCCATTCTGATGATCTATGCTTGTCATCATCACTTGTCCGCCAAACCCAACAGCTGCATCAAATACTCTTTCATCATCTGTTGCAATGACAACCTGTTCTAGTTTTTTTGATTGTATAGCATGTTCATAAACATGTTGGATCATTGGCTTTGTGCCAATTTTGGCCAGTGGTTTTCCGGGTAATCTTGTTGAGTTAAATCTGGCAGGAATGATACCCAGAATTTTCATGATTCTGGGTTTATGGATTTGACTTTAAGCGATGTGCCCTCATCAGATATAACTTCGATGCTGGTTCCAGACTCAATATATTCGCCTCTCGTGTACGCGTCGTATATATCATCGCCAATTTCTACTCTACCACTTGGGCGAAGGACTGTTTTTGCTATGCCAGTTTTTCCAACCAATAATTTGGACTTATAAAAACTACTTGAAAAACCAGCATTAGTTTCTTGTACATCATTCAATGCAATTCTTTGAAAAGCTTTGCTTTCAGTCAGTCTCACACCACCCACAAAAACGATCATGAAAGAACCTATTAGACCTGCGAGCGTAGTGACAACAGCGTAGAATAAGTCATCTGCTTTTACAAATGAAAAATCGAGCGCATCATTGTTTACCATAACCAATACCAATGAACCCAATGTTAGAATCAGGCCAAGAATACCTGCAATACCAAATCCAGGGATTACAAAAACTTCCAATGCAATAAGGATAACCCCAAGAAAGAAGGCAATAATTTCCCAGTTTTCAGCGAGTCCATTTAAGTAATAAGGAGTGAAATAAAGAATGGCTGCAATAACTGAGGCAAGTATTGGAAACCCAACTCCGGGAGTCTGAAGTTCAAAATAAATACCCCCTATGATTATAAGAATAAGTACACCGCTGACTGCTGGGTTCAGAAACAATGCGATTATTTTATCTGCTGTACTCAATGAAAATACTTCAATTTCGTATTCATCTATTCCAGAGCGCGCCATAATCTGATCGATGTTTTCTAATTGTGCTTCACAAAAGCCATATTTCATTGCCTCGCTAACAGAAAATGTAATCACTTTACCCTCTGTGGCAATAGAATCTAAGTCGATATCTTCATCGACCATTCCCTCAGCTATTTGAGGGTTACGTCCTTTTGCTTCTGCAGTTGATCTCATGATAGACCGCATATATGATTGATACTTATCAGGAGCTGCTGCGCCATCTTGTGTAACCACCGTTGCTGCGCCAATAGAAGAGCCACTGGCCATGTAAATACTGTCGCAAGCAATAGATATTAATGCACCTGCAGATGCTGCGTCTTTATTGATAAAAGCATAGATTGGTTTTTCATAATTTAGAATTCTAGTCCTTATCTCGTCAGCATCATTTAAAGCACCACCATATGTGTCTAATTCAAGAATCACATAATCTGCATTGATTTCCTCAGCTTTTTGTAACCCTAATTCTGTATATCGATTAGTTCTTGGATCAATCGTAGATTGTACTTTTAAATGCAACACTTTAGGAATGTTCTGTCCAATTGTTTGGATAGAAAAAAACAGAAGAAATATGAATACTGATTTTTTTAGCATCAACGGAGGTTTAACTTTGATTATTATTTATAAAAATACTTGATTTGATTTGTTGGAACATGAAGCATTAGCCTTTTCTTTTGATGTAGATGGGAAAATATGGAAAATGGCCTTGGATGAGGCAAATGCAAACCTTGCATTGGAGCTTCGCCATGAGGAATCTTTTGAAGTGTCCTATCTGGTTTTTAATATCAATTCGCTGGAAATTTCAAATTACATGCAATTTGAAGAGGCGGACTGGTGGGGATCACTAGTAGAGGTAAACGAAAATTTACTATTAATCGATAAATACAAGGATCCTCAAAATCCAATAGATAAAGCTTTACTGCTATTTGACTGGACCAAGGAGACGATAGTAAGGACGATTGATGATTTTCAACTAAGCGAGATTCAGGACGAGCTATTAATAGGAGTGTCCTTAAAAGAAAATGGAAAGAGTGTTCATTTTGAACAAAAAAATATCCTTAAACCGAGAATCAATAGTATTCAATATCCTTCGAGTTATGCTACCGGACATGAATATTTTCAATTGGTAGCTGAGTTACTTAAAAATCAACAATTAGCATTAGGAGTAGAGTATTTCGAAAATAATCGTTCGATAGCCATCAGTTATTATTTGTCGTGTGGTGAAAAATATAGTAGATCATTAATTGTACTCCAAAATGATGTTGAACTTTACCACGAGATAATTGATGAACAATTGAATGGACAAGCTTTAGGCTCGTTTTTTGTATTAGATCAAAAGTTATTTTTCATAAAAAACCAAACGCAATTAAATGCTATTGAATTCTAAATGCCTATTTCTATTCTTTCTCATTCTCAATATTACCACTGCGGCTTCCACATTGGACTCCATTGAGGTCGAGAAAAGAAAGGGCGAATGGTTCATTATTCACGAAGTAGATCAGGGGGAAACGCTATATAGTTTATCAAGAAGATACCAGTCAGATGTCGCTAAAATAGTAGCAACAAATGATATTAAGGATAATCAATTATCCCTTCACCAACGATTATTTATTCCAGTAGAAAAAGATTTTGCTAAGTATGGTAAGAGACTACAAGCTAGAGTAGATAAAAAAGCGCCTGTTGAACCTCAGAACGATGATACTAGGGCTGATAGCGTGTCTGTAATTGAAACTGATAGCTTGATGGTAACACCGATACTTGATAAGTCCAAAGGGGAAGTGTCAACCCAGCATGTTGTCTTACCTAAAGAGACGCTTTATGCTGTTTCAAGAAAATACAATGTCAGTTTAGATGATTTGAGGCAATGGAATATGCTTCAAAGTGATGCGCTTAAAATAGGTCAAGTATTAGTTATTCAGGAGAATGAAAGTCAGATAGTCAGTCTAGAGGTAAATGAGCAACCTGAGACTACAACGATTGGTTCTGATGTTCTCGATAAATTAAGTCAAGCCAAAAAGAGTATTCCTTTCACAACGTACTTCGTGCAAAATGGGGATATTATAGAAACTATTGCATCAAAATTTATCGTAAGTCCGGATAGTATTTTATTTTGGAATAACCTTTCAAATAACTATTTAGCAATTGGTCAAAAGCTTCAAATTAGAGGGGAAATTGACTCACTTTCCCAAACAATAGCGCCAAATACAACAAAACTCCCTTATGGCTCACAACGAAAATCGATTGATGAGAGTGGTTTTGCAAAAGTATTTGAAGAGGGAATCGCTTTAATTATTGATACACCAATGCAATCAGATAAAGCACTAGCGCTTCACAGAACGCAACCTATAGGGGCGATGCTAGAAGTACGCAACCTCATGAATAATAAGAAAATACTAGTTAAAGTAGTTGGCAAACTTCCCGAGACTGGATTGAATAAAAATACGTTAATTCGATTGACCCGAGTAAGCTTTAAAAGATTGGGTGTCATTGATCCGAAGGCGAGAGTTGAGGTTTCTTATTATGAATAATTCTAATAAGTCACTCAAGGCATTTCTCGACTTAAAATACAAGGAATACAATCAAATTGGATTTATTGAAAACGATCCGATTTCCATCCCTCATTTATATAGTAAACAACAGGACATAGAGATTACCGGTTTTGTAGCGGCAATGCTGGCATGGGGTCAGCGAGTTACCATTATCAACAAATGCAAAACGTTTTTTTCATTGATGGATAATGCCCCACATGATTTTATTATCAACCATTCCCCAAGTGATTTAAAACCATTCCTAGCGTTTAAGCATAGAACATTTAATGGGACTGATGCATTGTATTTTATTGCCTTTTTTAAGATGCATTATCAGCAGCATCAATCCTTGGAAGATGCCTTTTTGGATGGTACTGAACATCCGTGGAATGCCCACTCTGGATTGATGCATTTTGCTAACTACTTTTTTTCAATAGAAGACCATCCGAAGAGAACCTATAAGCATATTCCTAACCCTGTAAGGAAATCCGCTTGCAAACGTATGAACATGTTTTTAAGATGGATGGTGAGACAAGATGAGTGTGGTGTAGATTTTGGTTTATGGAAAAAAATTAAACCTAATAGTCTGATTTGCCCATGTGATCTTCACGTTGATCGAGTGGCTAGAAAATTAGGTTTAATTAAAAGGAAACAAACAGATTGGTCCACCGCCTTAGAGCTCACTGAAAACCTCAAAAAATTTGATATTGAGGATCCTGTAAAATATGATTTTGCACTTTTTGGCTTAGGCGTAGAAGAAAAATTCTAGTATTCTTCTTTTTGACCCCATTGTGCAGGGTTAGACCGCCACGCATTCAATAATTCAATTTCCTCACTTTTGATCAAACCTTTTTTTACACCGACATTGATGGTTGTCACATAGTCACTTAAGTACCACAGGTCTGTATTGTGTGATTTAAAGTTTTCATCTGATATTGGTAAACCATAAGTGAAGATGCTGACCATACCTAGAACTTCCATTCCCGCTTTTCTTATCGCTTCAGACGCTTGCAATGAACTTCCGCCAGTACTGACCAAATCCTCGATTAATACAACTTTAAGTCCTTTTTGCACTAATCCCTCAATCTGATTTTGTAGCCCATGACCTTTTGATTGTGATCGAACATAAATGAAAGGAAGTCCTAATTCATCTGCAACCAATGCCCCTTGAGGAATACCTGCAGTTGCAACGCCTGCAATTGCTTGAGTTCCATTAAATTTCTCTTTAATGAGTTTGGTTAATTGTTTCTTAATATAGGTTCTAACTTTAGGATAAGAAAGACTCAATCTATTGTCGCAATATATTGGGGACTTCCATCCGGAAGCCCAAGTAAACGGCTCATTTGGTTGAATTTTGATTGAAGCTATGTTTAATAAATGCTCTGAAACTTTTTCAGAAACGTGATCATCATATTTACGAATAGACATTTATAATTTTTATTTGAATTGTTCTTAATAAGTCCTTCACCACCAATATATTTGGATATCCAAAGCTAACAATAGTTTGAAAATATTTATCAACGACATTCCTGTAAGGATCATTAATAAAGAGAAATTAGATCCAGAGAAGCCTTTCGATTATATCATTGACGGAAGCAAAGAGAAAATTAAACCCAAGAATCTGGTAGATGATGTGCTTATCAACGATGCGTTTCCAGATAAGGTGGACGAGCTTCTTCGCTTAATGACAGATAGTAAACTCAAAAAGGTGTTTTCCATCACTTTTGCTTCTCAAGATAAAAGATCTTTAATTAATCATATCAAGCAAAAATTTAAAGTAATACAAGCAGCAGGTGGAGTCGTTGATAAAAGCGGGAAAATTCTTCTTATTTATCGAAAAGGAAGGTGGGATATTCCAAAAGGGAAACTTGATAAAGGGGAGAGTATTAAGGAATGTGCGATTAGGGAGGTTGAAGAAGAAACAGGAGTAAAGGTTGAAATTGAAAAAAAGATAAATGCTACATGGCATACCTATGTTACAAACAGAAAATATATTCTAAAGAAAACACATTGGTACGTGATGACTTGTGTTGACGACTCCAATCTGGCACCTCAGGAAGAGGAAGGAATTAAAGAAGCTAAATGGATGAATTTAACGGAGCTGAGGTCTGCTTTGTACGATTCGTATAGATCAATCAGATATGTGATTCAAGAATATCATAAACTCCTTAAAGAGGAGTAGTCACATTTCGTATGGTAGAAAAGGAGTAATGTTTCCACCATATTTATGGACTTCCCTTATGATGCTAGAGCTGATAGGAGCTAGATTAGGAGAGGTAATTAAGAAAACAGTCTCTAATTTCTCATTTAAATACCTATTTACTTGAGAAATACTGTTTTCATATTCAAAATCGGTAGTATTTCGTAAACCACGTACCAAAAATTTTGCACTAAACTTATTAGCAAGTGAGGCTGTCAATTCGTCGTATACTACAACTTTCACTCGACCTTCGCCTGAAAAGGCTTGATTAATCTTACCAAGCATAAGGTCAATATTGAAATACCTATTCTTCTTTGAGTTGTGACCAACAGCGACGATTACTTCATCGAAAAGATGTAGACTTCTAAGTACAATGTCATAGTGACCTTTGGTAAAAGGATCGAATGAGCCAGGAAATACGGCTATTTTTTTCATTCGCAAAGAAAAATTGAATATAAATCGAAGTAGCGATGGTCTGCCAATTCGTCGAATTCTTGCGGGAATTTCAAGAAGTTTGGTTTGTGACCTAAGGAAATGTTTTTAATATATTTCTTGATTTGATTGATATATGGCGAGTCATGTTTGATTAAACCCCATAACACTACATTACTCTCCCTGGCGCTTAAACCCAACTCTTTAAAAACCACCATGATGTAACGTAGATAGTCATCACTAGCCTTTATTGCGAATTGATTATAAAAAAGTAGCTTTTTGTTTTGGGCAACAATAATATGAAGGGTTCCTCTATCTATTGAAACGAACATTGTCTTTTCATGAGAATGGTCATCATAATTAAGAACACCTTCGATGAGTGCACTTCCTTGATGGATGACTTGGATGCTTTTCTTTGGATAAACTTTACCTATCCACTGAAGCACCTTTTTATCAACAGCAAAAATATTATTGGCTGTCGTTGTTATGTGTTTGTAGAAATAAATTTCCTCTATTTTGGTTTGAATATCACTATTCATAACCAAATAGTCGCTCGCTGCTTCCGGTACAAAAAATGGATTAGGAACTAAAGTAAATTTTGAAGTTTTGAATACTAGTTTGATAGTACCCCACTTATAAGATCTCAGCAATGGATGTGTATTAAATATATCCAATAATGCCTCAATGCGATTTTTAACAGTGCGAATATTTTCTAATCTGTAATCTTCGATGTACAGACACGTGTTATATTCTTTGTCGATGACTGCAAATTGAAAGTCTTTAATACCTATTAACAAGCATAAAGTATAAGACGGAAGGCTTCTCGATGAAAAGCTTTCCGACTTTATTCTTTTTAATAATTTAAATTTTGTCTCCGTAGTAATGTTCAAAATCTTGTAATTATTCCCAGTTACCAGCTGTTGTTACACTTGTTCTAGAGCCGAATCTAAGCGGTTTCTTTAGATTTAACTCACTTTCTGGATCCCTGTTAGCATCTACTGGCTTTGGGTTGTAAACTTCGATGGCATTTACTTTTATTCCACTTTTTTCTATTTTATCAGCCCAAGCTTCAAATCTCACTGGAGGATCAGTATTAGGAACAAAAGGTAGCGTTAATAAATTAAACCTTGGCCAAACTGATTTCTTAAATACTGAATCTCTAACAGATTTAGTTCCCAATGTATCAATTTCGACGTAAGTACTATCTGCGCCATAATCCAAAGTAATAATTGTTTCTGTTCTTTCAGTGATATAAAATCTTCCAGAATCGACAAAGGCAAGAAGTTTGTCCCAGTCACTAGTGTAAACACCATTTACAGAAGCATACGCTAATTCAGCATCGCGAATCATTTTTAGTTGTTCAATTATTTGTGCTTCAAGGCGCTGAATTCTTTTCGCTTCTTCTATGCTCGAGTTGATGGAATTATAAAGTACAAAAGCCAGTATCACAGCTAGTACTCCAAAAACATAGGTGAATATTTTAGTCTTACTCATTTAAGTTAGGTTTTATGCAATTGTAAATTTAGTGAAATCCTTTAAGAATCAATTTTAGTCAAATATCACTAAATTTAACAAAGCCTCTTAATTCTGTAATAGATTTATTTGACTTCATTGAATTAAATGCGTTATGAACCTGTTTCGCAGGTATTTTTTCTAAATCTGAGTATGTTAAAAATTTTATTTCTTGAATAATCTGATTTTCTTCACTCAATTCGGGATCCATTCCGAGTATTAAGTCGCCACCAACTCGACGCACCTTAAAAAATAGTTCTACAGCATGTAGCGGAGGTTGTACGTACTCGTTGACAAAGAGAAAATCATTAACCTCAATTTGAAGTCCTGTTTCTTCCGCAAACTCTTGGATAAGTCTAGACTCTGCATTTTCTCCGAACTCAAGCCCACCACCTGGAGGCGACCATAAAACTCCTTCAGTACCTATTCCTACATGCTTTATCATTAAAAGCGCTCCGTCTTCTTCCAGAATACCACAGACACGCACCCTAATTTTATTTTTAATACCTGCGAGGTAGTCTTTTATTATCATGAAATAAAATTAATTTTGAAGGTATTCGATAAATTTGCAACAAATAACTGACTGCTATGAGACTTTCAATAATCTTTTTTTCTTTTCTAATTTCTTTCACTGCTTTTGCACAAACTGAAGACACAGAGTTAGTAGCAGGGCCAAAAATTACATTTTCTGAAAGTACTTTTGAGTTTGGTGAGATAACTCAAGGTGACAGAGTAGAACATATTTTTGAGTACACGAATACTGGCACATCTCCGTTGGTATTAGCGAGTGTGCGAACGACCTGTGGGTGTACAGCCACTGACTGGGAAAAGGAACCAATCGCGCCGGGAGAAAAGTCAAGTATCAAAGTGAAATTCAATAGTACAGGTAAGATTGGAATGCAAAACAAGGTGGTTACCATTATGTCTAATGCTGTCAATAATCCTGAAAGAGTAAAAATTGTAACAAATGTTTTGAGACCAGAACCTGTATCGACAGGTGATGGAGAAGGTTAGTCTTTCTTCAAAGCAGATATCGCTAGCATAATCCACGCTGCGATGAGAAATAATCCTCCAATGGGTGCAAAAGCACCCATTATTTTTAATCCTGTTACAGACAAAATATATAACGACCCTGAAAAAATCAGTATTCCTGTGATCAGAGAAATACAGAGCCAATAGCGTATTACCTGTTGTTTTTCTCTATACAAATACCCAACCCCGACTAACAATATGGCATGGGTTAAATGATAAAAGCTGGCAGTTTTAAATGTTTCTACTGTATCGTTTGACTTTAAAACTTCTTGTAAAGCATGCGCACCAAAAGCACCTATAATAACTGCTAGTGCTCCTAGTATTGCACCAATGAATAAGAATTTTTTAGGCATAATTTCTCGACCCAAAAATTGAACTCCCAACTCTAATCAATGTGCTGCCTTCTTCAATGGCGATTTGATAATCTCCACTCATTCCCATCGAAAGCTCTACCATTTGAACATTACTCGTTTCGTGAGAATTTTTGATAAAATCAAAAATTCTCTTTAAGTCTTTGAACTCACTTCGTATCTGATCTTTATCTGTGGTATTTGTTGCCATCCCCATAAGACCAACAATATTTACTTGATCAAACTTAAGAAGTTCCTTGCTCTCTAAAAGAGTCATTACTTCTTCTTCATCAAATCCAAATTTTGTCTCTTCTTTTGCAATATATACTTGGAGTAAACAGTCTATCGTGCGATCATTTTTGATCGCTTCCTTTTGAATTTCTTTAATAAGTTTAATACTATCAATGGAGTGGACTAAATTCACAAAGGGAGCGATATATTTTACCTTGTTTCTTTGAAGATGCCCAATCATATGCCATTGAATATCTTTAGCAAGGAGCTCGTGTTTTGAGTGCATTTCCTGAGATTTATTCTCACCGAAAATTCTTTGACCTGCTTGATAGGCCAATTGAAGATCTTCAATTGGTTTAGTTTTACTAACAGCAACAAGTTTACAATGCGTGGATGTTAACTGCTCGTTAAATTTTTCTATATTTTTTGCAATCATAGTCTTTGATTTGACGGCTTTACCCTATGTTCGATAATGCTAACCGCGTATTGATTGAATGGTTCACATGAATGATGTAATAAATGGCAATATTAGGTACTCTTCTTAAGAAGGGAATCAGACTTAGAGAAAGTCTTGAACAACAGTACACATCAAAAGAAGATCTTCAGAAGAATGAGTTAAGGAAATTGCTCATTCACGCAAGGCAAACTTCTTTTGGAAAAAAATTTGGCTTTGCATTCATCTTAAAACATTTTAAATCTAGGGATAATAGATACTATGAGATCTTTAAAGAGCAGATTCCTGTTTTCGATTACAATAAAATATTCGATGAATGGTGGAGTAGGGCGAAGAATGGTGAGCGTGATGTTTGTTGGCCTGATAAGATAAAATATTTTGCCCTTTCTAGTGGCACTTCAGGAGCATCATCCAAGTATATCCCTATCACCAAGGATATATTGAAGTCGATGAACAAAACGAGTCTCAGACAAATTTTAACATTATCTAAATACGATCTACCTGCGGATCAATTTACTAAGGGAATATTGATGCTCGGAGGGAGTACCAATTTGAGAAAAAATGGAACGTACTTTGAAGGTGATTTAAGTGGAATCACCACTAGTCAGATCCCCTTCTGGTTTCAACATTTTTATAAGCCAGGTAAGCGAATAGCCAAAACCTCAGACTGGGGAGCAAAACTTGAAGAAATAACGCTCAAGGCTAAGGATTGGGATATTGGTATTATTGTAGGTGTACCTTCATGGATACAGATTTTGATAGAAAAAATAATTAAACATTATGATGTATCTACTATTCATGATATTTGGCCCAATCTGAGAATATTTGTTCATGGTGGGGTGTCTTTTGAGCCATATAAAAAAGGGTTTCAAAAATTATTGGCTCATCCATTACATTATATCGAAACCTACTTAGCAAGTGAGGGATTCTTGGCATTTCAGGCGAATCCTGATGCAAGAAGTATGAAACTCGTGCTGAACAATGGTATTTACTATGAATTTATACCATTTAACGATCTAAATTTTACAGAGGACGGGGAGTTGAGAGAAGATCCTAAAACATTGAATATTTTTCAGGTAGAGCAATCGAAGGAATATGCCATATTGATTACGACTAATGCAGGTACTTGGAGATATTTAATTGGTGATGTTGTGAAGTTTACGAATGTTCAAGAAGCAGAAATAATCATCACAGGAAGAACAAAGCATTTTTTAAGCTTATGCGGAGAGCATCTTTCTATGGATAATATAAATAAAGCTGTTGAAATGGTTTCAGAAACACTTAATATTGACATCCGCGAATTTACTGTTGCAGGAGTTCCAGAGGGATTACTTTTTTCACATCATTGGTTCATTGGTTCAGACTCAGAGATTGATAAAGAAATTTTTTTAAAAAGGCTAGATGGTTATTTAAAAGAACTTAATGATGATTATGCGGTTGAACGACTACACGCATTAAAGAATATTAAATTGAACATTTTACCTTCACAGATATTTTACGACTGGATGAAAAGCATTGGAAAAGAAGGAGGGCAACATAAATTTCCTCGTGTATTAAAAAAGGAAAAGTTGAACGACTGGTTTTCCTATTTAGAAGGTAGAGACTTATTGAATAGATAATCATGCACCCGATACTTAACGGCCTATTATTTGGATTAATTTTTATTTTTTCATTTGGACCAGCATTTTTTTCTCTTATTCAAACAAGTGTTCAAAAGGGATTTAGAAAAGCCATTTTTCTGGCAGTAGGTATATCTTTAAGCGATGTAGGTTTTGCTACACTAGCATTAATGGGTGTAAGCTCCTTACTGGAAGATGCTAGCGTGAAAATTTGTATGGGTTCAATAGGCGCTATTGTGTTGATAGTCTATGGAATATACAATTGGTTCAAACAAACCAAAGTTTACCCCGATAGGATAGACGGTGATACTGAGATTACCTATTTGAAATATTTGGCGAAGGGATTGGTATTAAACGGCTTCAATCCATTTATCATTATATTTTGGCTCGGCCTGGTGGGTGTAGTTGCAGTCAATTACGAATATGACCAGAGTGAGCAACGTTATTTCTTTGTGGGCGTCTTAATCACCATATTTACTTTTGACGTGCTAAAAGCTTTTTTAGCGAACAGATTAAGAACATTTGTAACACCAAAACGAATACTGATAATGAATAGGGCCGTAGCTGTTATATTGGTACTTTTTGGTGTGAATCTGATTTATTATATCTATGATAAGTTTGGGAGTGTTTGAAGTTTAATCAGTTAGCGCATTGACCATGAAGGTACTTTTTGTCAACATCCAAAGACATAATAATAAGACAGACCATTTTAAGTAAACGACATAGTAATCAGTAGTATCCTTATATCGGGACTCTTTGATTTCTGCTTTTTCTAATCGGTCAATTTCTCCAAAAACTTGTTTCAAGGCAGCTTTATCTGATACTCTGTAAAAGTTACCTTTCCCAATTTTAGCAATTTCGCGTAGTGTAGTTTCATCAAGATTGTTCTCCACATATCTTGGTCTTCCAAAAAAGTCTGTTCCGAAGGGCACTTTACCTTCTTTTCCTACAGCAATAGTATATATTTTGATGTTGTATGCTTGTGCTAATTCAGCGGCAGTAATCGGGTCAATGTTACCAGCCGTATTGTCTCCGTCGCTTAAAAGAATCATGACCTTTGAGCTAGACTCAGATTCTCTCAATCTGTTCGTTCCTACGGCTATAGAGCTGCCAATGGCTGTTCCTCCGTTTTCAATGAGATCAAAGGATATATCGTCAATGTACGTGTTAAGAAGCTCATAATCGGTAGTGAGCGGCGCACGTGAAAATGCATCCCCAGAGAAAATAACTAATCCAATTCTATCTTGAAATCTCCCAGCAACAAAATTTCGGGCAACCTCCTTGGCAGCCTCTAACCTGTTTGGCTTGAAGTCCTCTATTTGCATAGATTCAGAGATATCAATAACCAGCATTATATCAATGCCCTCGCTCCACTGCTCCACTTGCTCATTACTTGATTGAGGCCTTGCCAGCGCTACTATAATTAAGCAAATACTGGTGAGCAATATTAAATGCGGGAAGTATCTTAGGAAACTGATCGGATCACTTTGAATATCTTTCTTCTTAAGTGCGACTTTAAGTTTCTGTCTGAATTTTATGGAAATGAGCCATCTAACAAGAAAAAGAATCGGGACAATTAATAGCCCGTATAGCCACAATGGGTTTTCCCAGTCAAAAGATTGAAATGTTTCTGGTTTGAACCATCGACTCGAAAACCAATTAATATTATCCATGTTTAATATCTTCGGTAGTTACTGCGTATCTATGTTGAGCAAAATCCTCTAATGATTGAAAGGCTTTATAAAGCTCTTCATTAACGATTTTACCGTAAACACTTTTGTCAATTTCTTTTAGGGGAGATTCCAACTCTTTATTGGCCGTGTCAAATACAATCTCTTTTGTAGTGAGTTTGGTGAAAGGCTTCTTTTCAAGTCTTTCCAAGTACTTCTTCCATTCAACAACAGTCAACTCTGCCAGCTGAGGAGTTGGTTTCTCTTTCAAGGTTCTTATTTGAATGGTGATATATTCCGAGAACTTAGCGTATTCTTTTTTGAGTTTTTTCAATTTGAAGTGTCTCTTTATTCTCTTCCCAAAGACAAGCAACACAATAATAGAAATTACCGCCAATGTGATGGCGATATAAGTCAATAATGGAAAGTTAATCTGTCCGTCAACATTCACATATTCTGTGTTTGTTATTAAGGATGTGGTGTCCGTTACTTGGCTTACCAGTTGCTTTAGAAAGATAGAATCAGGATTAGAAAAAATGGAAAGACTGTCTCCTTTGGAGAAGATTATTGCTTCCGTTTTTAGGTAAAGAGTTGGCTCTATCTCGTAAGTCTGTAAAATATATACGACACTATCAACAACTTCGGTATTGATGATTTTGGATTCAAAAAATTGTTTCGAGGCGAGCTCAAAAGGTGCGAAATTGTAGTTGCTATCTGGCAAAACAGCTTGAAGATGTTGTGGGTATTTGATTTTCAACCAATACTCAACATTTTCCCCTATTTTGACACTGTCGGCGTTAAAGCCCCCTGATAGCACTACTTCTTGGCCAAATATGGTTGAAGCATGAAAGAAAAGAAGTCCAAATAAAATGAAAATACTACCTCGCACGTTGAGCACTGCTTTTGTTTCTATGTCTAAATAATTTAATAAGCTTTGGAACGTAATCTTCGCTTGTTTCAATTCCCACATAATTCACGTTATTTCGAGCACAAAACTGTGCAAGATCATCGGTGCTTTTTTTATAAGTATTATTTAGAGTATTTCTAAATTTCCCTGAAGAACTATTTACCCATAATGTTTTGCCAGATTCTTGCTCATACAAAGGAACAATTCCAAGGTTTGGCATATTTGCTTCCGTTTTATCAAAAAGCTGAATGACGACCAAGTCATGCTTTCTTGCCATACCTTTCAAGCTATGCTCATAACCCTCATCTATGAAGTCAGATATGAGAAAAACAACAGCCCTTCTCTTCAAAAAACCGAGCATAAATCTCAAGGCATTGTCTAAATTCGTTTGCCTTGATACTGGTTTTAATTTGAACAAAGCAGAAAAAATCTCATAAGAATGTTTCATGCCTTTACCCGGTTTGATATACTTTTCTTTTTGATCAGAATAGCACAATAAACCCACCTGGCTACTTTCCTTTACTGCCGCCATGGTGAGTAAGGCGGTAAGCTCTTTGCCCACGTCAATTTTCTGATGTCCCGCATCACCGATTTCTTGAGAGGCAGAAACGTCCAATAGAAATAAGACTGTTTGCTCTTTTTCTTCAATAAAAGTCTTGACAAATGTACCATGACCTTTTGCTGTGACGTTCCAATCTATCGTACGAATGTCGTCTCCATATTGATAAGCCCGAACATCATCGAACTCTAAACCAGAGCCTTTAAAAATAGAATGGAAGTCGCCTTGCATCTGAGAATTGATGGCTTTTCGAATTCTTATTTCATATTTTCTCAGCTTTTTGAGAATTTCCTTCATGAAAAACTACTTTTGAGCTGCAAAATTAAGCAACTGATATTATTAGACCTTTGATAAAATACATTTTCATACTTATGGTTACCCTTTATGGATGTACCAGCCAAAAAACGGAATTACCGCCTGGATTGTTATCCAGAAGTGAGATGGTCAATCTTTTGATCGATGTTCATCTGTTGGAAGCGAAAGTACAAAAGCTTTATTTGACAAAAGATAGTGCCGTACAGGTTTATCAATACTTTGAGAAAAAATTATTTAAACAACAAGGGGTAAATGACTCTTTGTATAATGCTAGTCTGCTTTTTTATACGGTCGAACTGAATGAGTTGAAGCAGATTTATGATGAAGTTGTAGATAGTTTGTTGGCGCGGCAAGTAGCCTTAGATATGAAGATGAGTGTGGACAGTACACGTCGGTTAAAAATTGTTAAAGATAGTATTGAGGTGCTATTTGACAGTTTAGAACTGGTGAACGAGAAAGAAATTATTGAATTAGGATTATTGAAGGAAGAAGATGATAATATTTCCGAAGGAGATAGAGGATAAGTTAGGGATTGATCAAATAAGGGAGCTGATCAGAAAAAAGTGCAAAAGCCAATATGGTGTAGAGTTTCTGAATAAGGTACAACCGTCTACGCAAGTAGAGGAGATTAGCAAGTGGCTAACACAGACACAGGAGTTAGTGACTGCTGTAAGCTCGGGTTTAAACGTGCCAGCTCGGGATTTTCAAGATTTACGACCATTTATAAAAAAGATTCGTGCGTCTGGATCATTTCTACAAAGCGAGGAATTTGCGTATTTAGGATCGATTTTGACTATGCTTTATGAGTGGACTAGATTTTTTAAATCTAACAAAGATTTATTTCCTACATTAACCCAACTGACTTTTGGGTTTATCGCCGATTTGGAATTAGTCAACGCTATTAATCAAATTGTTGATGAAAGGGGAGAAGTTAGGAACAATGCGAGTCCAGAACTTGCTGCTATTAGAAGGTTAATTATACAAAAGGAACGAGCAGTAAGAACGGAGATCAACAAGGTGCTGAGAAAGTCCATTAAAGATGATTTTACGGACAATGATAGTTCCGTAACGATTAGAGATGGTCGATTAGTTATTCCGGTAAGGGCGGAGTACAAAAAGCGAGTGGCAGGTTTTATTCACGATGAATCCTCGACCGGACAAACAGTTTTTCTTGAGCCGACTGAAGTTCTCCAGCTAAACAATGAAGTAAGAGAGTTGATTTATCAAGAAAGACGAGAAATAATAAGAATTCTTACACGATTGACAGATCTCATGCGTCAATCTTTAAATGATATTGAAAAAGGCAGTTTTTTTATTGGACTAATTGATTTTATTCATGCTAAAGCCTCCTTAGCCGTTGAAATAGAGGCAGTCATGCCAAAAGTTCATAAAGCTCCAATGATCAAATGGATGAATGCTAGACATCCATTATTGTATCTTTCTCACAAAGAATCAAAGAAAAGTGTAGTTCCATTATCCTTGTCATTATCTCGACAGGACGATAGGGTTTTGGTGATTTCCGGACCAAATGCGGGAGGTAAATCTGTGGCTTTAAAAACAATAGGTCTACTACAGTACATGTTGCAATGCGGCTTTTTGGTCCCCGTTGATGAACATTCGGAGTTTGGGGTGTTCAATGGAATGCTTTTGGATATCGGTGATACCCAATCATTGGAAAATGATTTGAGTACTTACAGCTCTCATTTGACAGCCATGAAATATTTCAATGAGATTGCTGATAGGAACACGCTGGTAATGATAGATGAGTTTGGCACAGGAACAGAACCTCAATTTGGAGGAGCCATAGCAGAATCTATTTTGACGCAATTAAATCGTAAAAAAACATTTGGCGTAATCACTACTCATTATCAAAATCTAAAAAAGTTTGCGGAGAATAACCATGGAGTGGTTAATGGAGCCATGCGGTATGATTTAGGTAATTTAGAGCCACTATTTGAACTGGAAATTGGCAAGCCTGGAAGTTCGTTTGCTTTTGAGATTGCTAGAAAAATCGGATTACCTCAAGGCATCATAGACGATGCAAAATCGATGGTTGGTACAAGTCAAGTGGAATATGAACACTTACTGACCGATCTGGAAAAAGAAAAAGCAAAATATCAAAAGCTTAATAAAAAACTCGATAAAGAAGAGAAAGATGCATTAGAGCTCAGGACGGATTATGAGCAACTTCGATCCATGGTGGACTCTGAAAGAAAGGAAATACTAAGAAAGGCTAAGGAAGAAGCTAAGTTCATCATCATTAGAGCGAATAAGGATATTGAAAATACTATTCGCGAGATCAAAGAATCTCAAGCTGACAAAAAACGCACTGCGGAAGCAAGAAAAATACTTGAATCTAAAAAAGTGGATACTAAGACCAAGCCCCAAGCATTGATTCCCAACCTTCCTTCAATCAAAATTGGTGATTTAGTAACACTAGAAAACCAAGAGACCATTGGAGAGATCATGAATATAAAGGGAAAACAAGCGCAGGTAAGATTTGGAAATCTCATTTCATTTATTGAACTACATAGATTGTCGAAATCCAAAGGTCAGTTGACTAAAAGTAGCCCTTCCAAAAAAATGGGGGGATTCAATATCATAGACAAGATGAGTCGGTTTTCAGGGGAGATAGATATAAGGGGAATGCGGGCAGATGAGGCTTTAACCATCGTCGATTCTTATGTCGATGACGCGTTAATGTTAGGGACTGATTCTGTCAGGTTATTGCATGGTAAGGGACATGGGATACTAAAAGATGTATTACGCAATCATTTAAAATCTCATCCTAATATAGCAACCCTTAATGATGAGCATATCGACTATGGTGGAGCTGGAATTACCGTTGTAACTTTTAAGTAGCCTAAAAAATTGGAACTCAAGAGCTTTACAAAACAACAACTCGCGTTACGAAATGGGCAAGACAGACCCGAAATTTGGGTAGCTTTCCAAGGTGATATTTATGATGTAACAACTTCACGTTTGTGGAATAATGGTAAACATTATGAACATTGGGCAGGACAAGATCTTACTGAAGAATTATCGGATGCTCCTCACACAACAAAAGTATTTGAAAAGTTTATCAAAATAGGGATACTTAAAAAATGATATTAATTGCGGAGGCTGGTGGAACTAAAATTGATTGGAGATCCATTGATGCGAATGGTTTAATATCACAATATCAGACTAAAGGTTTCAATGCATCGACTGATAATATTGCTAGACTGACTGATAGTATAAAGTCGTTACCGATTATTACTCCGAAAAAGGTTTACGCCTATGTCGCAGGCTTGAAAAGTGATGCGATTAAGGATGACCTAATGACCGCTTTTACTGACATATATCAGGATGTTCAACATGTAGAGGTTCGGAATGATTTGATAGGGGCTGCTCGAGGACTATATCTTGAAGGGCAAGGAGGAGTTGGAATATTGGGAACGGGAAGTGCCGGTTTTGAATATAAGTCCGAAAAAATAATTAACAGGATACCTTCTCTTGGCCATCTTTTGGGAAATGAAGGAAGTGGGTATGACTTAGGCAAGTGTTTTATTAAAGGGCTGCTTCGAAACGAATTTTCAAGTAAAACACTAGCTCATTTCAAAAGTCAACATCGATGGTTCGATGAACAAGAAGCTATTACAAGGCTTAATAGGGATCAAAATCCGTCTTATTTAGCGCAATTTTCTGAAAGCTTGTTTCATTATATAGATGATCCCAAAGTTTGGTCGATGGTATTTGATCGTTTGCTAAATTATTTAAATGTCTTTTTTAAAGAGTCAAGACCTGAGATTATTAGATTCTCAGGCTCCATAGCATTTTATTACCAAGATTTATTACTCGAGGCATGTAAGGAGTTGGGATTTTTTTGTGATAGGATAATTCAATCTCCGATTGCAGGCTTAACATTATATCATAAAAAATATGGATAAAATACCGAGTACGGAAAATGAGTCCTTGTACACCTCTTTAGATCAAATGAGTACTGCGGAAATCATCTCTTCAATTAATCAGGAGGACGAAAAAGCTTCTTTGGCAGTTAAAGAGGTCATCTCGGAGATTGAATTGCTGATCAACGCAATATTCACCAATATGTCAAAGGGTGGTAGATTGTTTTACATCGGAGCTGGAACGAGCGGTCGTTTAGGTATTTTGGATGCATCAGAATGTCCACCAACTTTTGGTGTTGATCACCATATAGTGATTGGCATAATTGCAGGTGGTGACATTGCTATTAGAAAAGCCGTTGAATATGCCGAAGACGATACCGAACAGGCATGGCTGGATCTCCAACATTACTCGGTAAATAGCTTGGATTCTTTGATCGGCATTGCTGCCTCTGGAACTACTCCTTATGTAATTGGAGGAGTGAAAAAAGCGAAAGAGAATGGGTTAATCACAGGATGTATTACTTGTAACCCAGATTCCCCACTAGGTAGTTTATGTGATTATCCTGTCGATGCTAATCCAGGGCCAGAATTTTTAACTGGAAGTACGCGCATGAAGTCGGGTACAGTTCAAAAAATGATATTGAACATGATTAGTACGTCGTTGATGATCAAACTTGGGAAGGTAAAAGGAAATAAAATGGTTAATATGAAACTGTCTAATCACAAGTTAGAAAAAAGAGCGGCGAGGATGATTATTGAAGAGTTTTCTGTGAATGAAAAGGAGGCTTTAGTCTTACTCAAGAAATATGGTTCTGTGAATGAGGTGATAGAAACTTTGCGCTAAATTATGGGAAGTTGTTATGTTATTGTTATCAATACATCTTCAGTATTACTTAAGTATTACGTCAAAATTGCAATATTTTAAATATTTCGTTATTTTACTTGCAAAATGTTATCTAATCAGAGGTTTGATGTTCAGAAAAGATATAAACATGAATTTATTTGTCTTGGCAATATTAACTCAGTGTTAATGCCTTTTTTCATTCTTAATCTTCTAAGAAAGACTCTCTTCTCAGATCATTTTACTTTTACATAAGATTAAACTTAAAACTTAAAAAATGAGGAAACACTTACGTATTTATTCTCTATCAGCTTTAGCTTTATTGATGAGCTTTGTTGGTTTTGCGCAAAGCAAAATCACAGGATCTATCATAGACTCTGAATCTGGTGAAGGGCTTCCTGGAGCAAACGTGCTGGTTAAAGGAACGACAAACGGAACAATTACTGATGTCAATGGAGATTTCACATTGTCCGTTCCAAGCGATGAGAAAATCACTTTGGAAATTTCATTTATTGGATTTTCTACTTTAGATAAAAAAGTAGACCCAGCTTCTGGATTATATTTAGGAAGCATAATATTAGAGCCTGGAGCGAGTGAGCTTTCTCCATTAGAAATATTGGCATCAGTGGTAGATGAAAGAAAAACACCAGTAGCAGTATCAAAAATAAATGCTATTCAAATCGCGGAAAGAGCGAGTAATCAGGAATTTCCTGAATTATTGAAATCTACGCCTGGTGTTTATACAACAAAACAGGGTGGCGGATACGGCGATTCTAGAATAAGCGTTCGTGGGTTCAATGACGTAAACGTTGCAGTCATGATAAACGGTATTCCTGTAAACGACATGGAAAATGGTCGAGTTTATTGGTCCAACTGGGCTGGTCTTACGGACGTTACTCAAGGAATGCAGGTTCAAAGAGGATTAGGAGCTGCGAAAGTTGCTGTGCCTTCTGTTGGAGGAACAATTAACATTATAACCAAAACTACTGAAGGTGAAGAAGGTGGAAATATCTTCTACGGCATGGGTAATGATGGTTATCAAAAAGTAGGTTTCACTGCTGCAACTGGTCTTATGGAAAATGGATGGGCTGTTTCCATGTCAGGGTCGAAAGTAGAAGGTGATGGTTATGTGGATGGTACAGGTTTTGTTGGATATAATTATTTCTTCAACATTACGAAGCAGTTGAATGATTCTCATGTCTTGTCATTAACTGGTTTCGGTGCACCACAAACTCACGGTCAAAGAGTTTTTGCTCAAACAATTGATACACATAGAAATGCACCAAATGGAACGAAGTACAATGAAACTTGGGGTTATAGAAATGGTCAAGAAACGTATTACGAAGATAATTTCTACCATAAACCACAATTCTCTTTGAATCATTACTGGACAATCAATGATAAGTCAGAGCTATCAACAGCAGTTTATATGTCATTCGGTACTGGTGGTGGTGGTGGTACGCTTGGTGACTGGTCTCCGGCAAATACGACTAATTTTGAACCAAAGAATATTGACGCATTGGTTGCGGTCAATCAAGCACAAGCTGATGGAAATGCAGTGGCAGCAATGAGAGCTTCACGAAACGATCATGCTTGGTATGGTTTGTTGACAACATATGTTAATAATGTGAACAAAAACTTTGATTTTTTAGCAGGAGTTGATTTAAGACATTATGTAGGTAAGCATTTTCGTGAAATCACTGATTTGTTAGGAGCTGCATATTATTTAGACAACTCAGACGTTAATAATCCAAACAGCATCCTAAATGTAGGAGATAAGTATTCTTACAACAATGATGGTGTTGTTGATTGGGTAGGTGGTTTCTTACAAGGTGAGTATACACAAGGAAAATTCAATGCGTTTGCGACTTTCTCATTTTCAAATACAGGTTACACAAGGATCGATTACTTCAGATATTTAGATTCTGACGATTTCCAAGAGTCAGATGTATCTAATCATTTGGGATATCAAATTAAGGGAGGTGCAAAATATGCGCTCAATAGAAGGCATAGTGTTTTTGCAAACCTTGGTTTCTTTGAAAAAGCACCAGAATTTGATGCGGTTTTCTTAAACAATGATAATTTCATTAATCCTGATGCGGTTAATCAGAAAATATTGTCTTACGAGTTAGGGTACCAGTACCGATCTAGCAAGTTCAATGCAAATGTGAATCTTTACAGAACGGCTTGGTTAGATAGAACGCTAACGGACTCCTTCTCACCAGATGTTGATGACCCATCTACGCCTAGTATAGATGAAAGAGATCTTGAATACACGGCTAGTTTATTAGGAGTTGATGCATTGCATCAAGGTATTGAGATTGATTTTGTATACGAACCAACCAAAAGATTTAACTTAACTGGAATGGTGTCTCTTGGAGATTGGGAATGGTCTGATGATGTTGATGGTCAGCAAATATTGGATGGTGATCAAGTTGTTGTTGGGGAATTCGAACAATTATATATTGGTGGGTTGAAGGTAGGTGATGTTGCACAACATACTTACGCATTAGGCGCTAGTTATAAATTATTTGATAAATTAAAAGTATCAGCAAACCTGAATCATTTTGATAAGCTCTTTGCTGAGTACGATCCTATTACTAGAACAACTGCTCCTGAAAGCGGAGAAATAACTCAACCTTTAGAGTTTCCTAGTTTTACTACGATTGATGCGTTTGTCAAATATGACTTCAAAATAGGTGCATTAGATGCAATGCTGTTAGGTAATGTGAACAACTTACTTGACGCTGAGTATATTGCTGAAGGGTCGGATACACCTTCATTAGGAAGTTCGTTAGTTTATTACGGATTTGGTAGAACTTATACAATCTCAATGAAAGTAAACTTTTAATTAAAACATTTTAAGTAAGAATTATGAAATTATATAAGAATATATTTCTAGCACTTGCCGTCTTATTTGTGGCATGTGATCCACTAGAAGAAACATACGACGAGATTGATAAAGCAGCCGCTGAAGCGGGTGATACAGGAGTTACATTGGATTTAGCGCTAAAATTAACTGATGATGAATACGAGATCTTGGGGGATGTTGCCGTGTTAGAAGAAGATGGAGATGCACAAGATGCCGCTAGATTCGGTAGTTTTGGTTCAGAGGATGTAGCCAAAAGACTAGTGCCTTACATTCTAACTGATTTATACCCCCAGTTAGCTACAGGATCTTCAGTTGCAGTTACTTTTGACATTTACGACGCTATTAGAATCAATAATGAAGCAGAATTTGAATTGTCTGATGAAGATTATGATGCGTTAGGTCATAGATTTGGTAATCTCGATAGAGAAGGTGAGATTGTGGACGCTGTTGAATTCAAGTATCCATCACCAGAAAATAACGACGTTGTAACGCTTGATTATGCATGGTGGACAGGCTCTTTTGCAGAGGAGAGAACGGCAAAAGCAGCTTATTATGAGGGCGATTGGTACAACTCATTTGTTCCAACGAGCGATGATTACACATTCATGGGACAAAGTTTCTCGAATTTTGATAGTCGATCTACTGGTCGCGCTAGAATAGCGACGATCCTTAACGACAGATATAGGTTTGCTGATGAGGGGGAAATTAAAACTGCTGTGTTTGTTTACACTTTTGTTGATGATGACGAGGATAGGCAATTTGAGGATTTCTTGACAGCTTATTTATGGACGGGCATAGAGTGGATGCCAATTGAAGATGCAACTGCTTCAACTATTGCTTTTGGTAAAGCATTAGGAGAATGGGTTCCTGACAATACCGTCAAAGTGTTCTTTGAGTTCTCTGATTATCAAGCAATTGGTACAGCATGGGCCGATAGAAATAGTGGAGGTTCAGAGAGTATTTTGAGTTTTGGTAATTTCGATTTGACGTTGTGGGATTCAAACCAGATTTTAACAGCTGTGACTGAGAGATTAGTTGAGGCATACCCTAATACAGAAGAAGGTCAGAAGTACTTAGTTACTTACGACACGTGGGAACCAGGAAATGGTACTGGTGTTCTTTACCTAATCTTCACTGATGGAGCTTATGTAATATTCGAAGGATAATTAACTTTTTTTTATTGTAAAAAGGAGGCCATTTGGCCTCCTTTTTTTATCAAGCACTTAGTTTTATGATATGAAAATAAAGATTGTATTTCTACTCATTGTTTTTTGTCAGGTTAATAATATCAGCCTTACGGCCCAATCTATACCTGAAGGCTATTATAATGGGACCGAAGGCTTGGTTCAAGGAGAGTTACAAAATAGTCTGCATAATATTTTAAGAGATCATAAGCCTTTTCGTTACGCTGAGATTATTCAAATAATTGAGGATGTAGACCAAGATCCAGATAACGCAGATAATATAATTCTATTCTATACGGGTCGGTCGCAACCTAAAAATCAATTCGGATCAAACTCAAATGATTGGAATAGAGAGCATACATGGCCATCTTCTCATGGTTTCCCAGACCAAGAAGACTCTACCTATTCTGATGCTCATAATCTTCGACCAGCAGATGCTTCGGTGAACTCAGATAAGAGTAATAAAGATTTTTCTAATGTAGAAAATAGTATTGCTAATGAGCAAGGGGAGGCTCCAGATACCTACACTGACGATGACTTTTGGGAGCCAAGAGATGAGGTAAAAGGAGATGTGGCTCGTATATTATTCTACATGGATACCAGATATACTTCAAAAGTATTTGATTTATTACTAAAGGATAGAGAGACTTTTAGTCCAAGCTCTGAATTGGGTGTATTAAGTAACCTCATTGAATGGCACAATGTTGACCCAGTTTCAGAGGAGGAGATAGCAAGACATGATAAGATTTATGTTTATCAAGGTAATAGAAATCCGTTTATAGATCATCCAGAATTTGTAGAGGAAATATGGGGAAGTACGAGTGTGCCATATTTTACTACAAATCAATTAAGTTTCAATCCTGATTTTGGTTCAGTTGAATTGGGCAAATCAATCACGCAGAGCTATGATCTAAATATTTACAATGCAGAAGCAGAAGTCACAGTAACAACGGCTGCCCCCTTTACTTTATCACTTGATAACCATAGTTTTTCAACTGAGCTTTCTATCCCCAGCCAAAACATCAACAATCTTATTTATGTAAAATTTACTCCTGTATCCACAGGCGAAAAGTTTAGTGAAATGATTTTACATCAAACATCAGGAGCCTTTGATTTTTCAATCGAAGTGGAAGGTATGGAAGGGGAAGTTACTGTTCAGTCAATAGCAGAAGCCAGAAAACTCTCCTTAGGTGAAACAGTATTTGTTTCTGGTGTTGTTATCGGTGGAGAAAACAATAGCTCTGCAAGTAGAGCAATTTATGATGGTACAGCTGGAATAATAGTTAGGAGTTTTGATGTAGGTAATGAGTCAAGTTTATTAAAGATCGGTGATAGTTTATTGGTTAGAGGAAACTTAGGAGAATATAATGAGTTACTTCAAATATCAGAGTCACCAATACAAATAGAAATACTAAAGACTAATGTAAAAGTTCCAGCAAGTCAAGTACTAGGTTTTGAAGAAGTAGGTGAGGGTCAAGAGTCTGAATTGGTCACTTTTGAAAATGTTTCATTCTCTACAAGTGGAGTATTTATTGGTGGTGGTTTTCAAGGGAATAGAACTATTTCAGATGGTGAGCGTGATTTTACTTTTAGACTGGGAAATAGTGGACATCCATTAGTAGGGGAAATGGTACCAACTATTCAGGTTGATATTACTGGAGTTATTGGACAGTTTAGAGAAGACTACCAGATTTCACCACGTAACATAGATGATATAGTTTTCGAGGATACTGAAACGCTCAGTGGGGAGAAAATCGAGTATATTCAATTGTTTCCCAATCCTGCTAATTCGTTTGTTATAATAGATGGTTTTGATGAGATCCGTGATTTGAGTATTTTTAACTTAAATGGACTAAGGCTAATTTATAAAAAAGATTCTGAGATCCAAATTGATATTTCGAGACTTGTATCTGGTTTTTATATTGTCAGTTTTAGGAGTCACTCAATCAACCATATCGGTAAAATATATAAAAAATAAATTTTTCAATATTTTGAAAAGATGTTTTCCTAAGGGGAAACATCTTTTTCTTTTTCATGTTATCTGAGAATGCATCAAATAGAGCCTTTTTATAGATGGCTACCACTATACGACTCAAGTGAAGATCCTAACTCGCCATTTCATGGCAAGGAATATAATTATGATCTTTATTCAGAACACATTTACGGCTATTACATAGATCCTGCTTGGGATTTCTTCGGCTCGGATACACTTTACATCAAAATACTTTTCACGGATTATGAAAATTGTTATTCGATCATAGAATTGATTGGTGAATGGAATGATGCCTTAAATAATGACGTGATGAACTTTAAAAGAAACATTATTGAGCATTTGCTAGAGATGGGAATTGACAAGTTTGTGCTCATTGGTGAAAATATTCTGAATTTTCACGGTAGCGACGATAGCTATTATGAAGAATGGTTTGAGGAGGTAGAAGATGGTTGGGTTGTAGCGCTTAACTTCAAGGACTTTGTGGAAGAAGAAATGTCAAACTTCGGCATAGATAACTATGTCAATTTTGGAGGAGCTCTTCAGATCGTAAAGTGGCGAACCTTAACTCCACCGATCTTATTCGCAGCTGTTTCAGCGATGCTTTCAAGGCGACTTGGAGCTTAGCGGCTAACCTTTTTTAACAGATTAGAATCACTGTAATTAGCGGTTGTATTGGTTCTTTTAACAGGGCAAACGCATTTAAAGATTGAGTACTTTTTCTCGAAATTTCTGATCAAATCCCGCTTTGAATCTTCTTTGTCTTTTTGATCTTTTTAGTGGTACTCTTTCGATTAATGCTAGCGCTATTTTTG
>Ga0208646_1000141_pt1 | contig 51010 bp, 46 predicted proteins | sample AntAceMetag02UK8_FD_184762 | JGI IMG/M metagenome (GOLD analysis project Ga0208646, IMG submission 184762) | Saline lake microbial communities from Ace Lake, Antarctica - Antarctic Ace Lake Metagenome 02UK8 (SPAdes) (version 2) | ecosystem: Environmental > Aquatic > Non-marine Saline and... | reverse complement strand
TACTTTCACTGCACTCGCTGCGGGTACTTACTTTGTGACTGTTGATGTCGATAATGCTGACAATACTATTCCAGGTTGTGCTGCGCCTGCTGTCCAATATACACTCTCTAACGATGCTACTAATCCAGAACTAGCACTAACCTCCACACCAAACACCTACTGCTCCACAACAACGTTTGATGGAACAGTCAGTATTGGCGAATACAATAACTTGACCGTTGGAAGTGCAGGGGCTGTGGCTGGAACAGACTTCTCAACAACTTGGTACCAAGGGGTGATTGGAAATACTAGTGCACCAGTTGGAACAGCAAATGCACCGACAGTATCAGGTCTGGAAGAGGGAGATTATTGGGTACAAGTGACAGACATTAACGGTGATAATAATAACGATGGTTGTTCAACTATCGCTTCGGTAGAAGTATCATTCGATCCTGTATTGCTAGCTTTCACAACAAGTAATGTGACCACTGCAGTAACAATTAACGAAAACACCTCGTGTGCTGCGGGCAATGGGTCATTCTCCGTACAAGAAGTGAGCTTTACCAGACTAAGTTCAAAAGATGTCAACAACGCGGCTACTGACCTTAATACTGACTTTACATTCAAGGTCTATAATGATGATTTCAGCTCATCAATAGCATTTACGGCAGGAACGGAACCTACCACCCTTTCTGCAGGTACTTATTTTATTGAAGCGACACATAGCACATATGAATGTGTAACATCTCTATATCAAATAGAAATTGAAGATGACATTACACAAATAACTAGAGATCAGCTATCAGTAGATAATGACACAAATTGCTCTAGTGTTGGAAATGGAAGCATAACAGTTTCATTCACCACTGGGGGAAATAATGGCTTCAATGGTAATGGGTACACTTATACATGGTATGACGGAACGTCGCTAACTGGAACTGGTCGAACCGATCAGGGATCAGGAATTGGAACAGTTGCTGATCCATTCATCTTGACAAACCTTGCGCCTGCCAATTATACTATCGAAGTATCAGACAATGACAATGGATGCGCGCTTGTTAAGACCTATGAAATACTAGAGGAGCTATATTACCCTATGCTTTCTATACCTGCTAGTCAAATACTTGCTAATACTACGTGTGCACCAGTTGGAAATGGAACGATTACTATAAACGATGTGGATATAACCTATAGTGCTGGTTCTTCTAGCGTTTCAGACTATACATGGACAGTGACATCAGAAAACGATGCAACTATTTCAGGAAATACCTCTCCATATACCTTTGCTGGAACAGCGAATAGCTTGATTCTAACAGACTTGAATGTTGGAACGTACACAATAGTTGCCGCTCATAATAATACTACATGTGCAAATGGTGGATTCACCGTGGTTATAGAAGATGAAAGCATTTTACCAGTCATCGACAATTTCACCTCTATTGATAATGCCAATTGTACCGACGGCTCTTTGGCTCAAGGAAGTATTGAAATTCTATCAATAGATGGTACTGCTGACTTTACAAATTATGTTTTCAGATGGTTACAGAATACAGATGGAACTTCTAATGCCACAGTAGCAATAACCAATCAACTAGACAATACTTCTCAAGGCATTGATGTTACCATGACTCAGGGGAGTTATAATCTTAATACTAATGGTGCTTTAGTTAGTGGGCTAACTGACGGGTTCTATACAGTCGAAGTAATCAATACAACAAACGGAAATTGTACGTCGACGCAGGTAATCCAAGTTGATAATAGTCCAGTTTATCCAATTATTAATTCTTACACCGTTGATAAAAATATTGGCTGTGGACCAATTGCAACAGGTGCATTTGAATTGACTTCAATATCACTGGATGGTATGATTGATGAGGACTCATCAAGTTTAGCGAATAATTACACACTAAGATTCTTTGAGAGTGACGGATCAACGATCATAACGAATCCAAATGCAGCAACACAACCACTAACAATAGTTCAATTGAACAGTGGTACTTATTTCGCTTCAGTTTTTAGCAATAATGCCAATTGTGAGTCTGACCTTGTTCAGTTTGATATAGAAGACAGCCCATTTGAACCAATAGTACAAATTGCCCTAATTGAAGCTGACAGCTCTTGTAACATAAATGGAATATCTAATGGATCAATAGTCGCAATTGCTGACAACTACACAGGAAACAATAGCAGCGAGTATACCTTTAGCTGGACTGATGAGTCGAATAATATAATCAGTACGAATGATACTTTAACAAACGTATATGCTGGGACTTATACTGTTGATGTGACATTCATACCACTAGCTTGTAATACGATCGCATCATATACTATCGAAAATGAACCATTAACGCCAATTATAACAGGGATAGATACCATATCTGTGACTACCTGTATACCTAGTGATGGGAAGTTTGCGATCACTTCAATAAGTTCTGGAAACTTGAATGACTATAGCTATGATTTCTATGATGAAGACCCAAGTAATGGCGCTATACCAATTCAATCAGGCCTCAATTCAGAAATATCCTCACAAGCAACAGGATATAATCTCGAACCAGGTAATTATTATGCTATAGCAACCCACGTTAATTTAGGATGTTCAACTCCGGCAATACAGATCGAGCTTGAAGATTTGAGAGATCCAGTAATTATTAATCTGGAGTTCTTCACTAAAATGACAAATTGTAATCCTGCATTGGGTAATGGAAGTCTTACGGTTTCGGCAAATGGATCAACTGATACTACTGCTTATACTTTCCAGTGGATTGATGAACTGAATAACATCATTGAAAATAATAATTTCTATGTCAAGGAGCTTTCCGTTGGAAATTACACAGTCAACATCACTGAGAGAAGTACAGGCTGTATTTATTCTGAAAACTATACTATTAGTCAAGAAGAAGGTATTAGTCCAATAACATTGTCCTTATCAACATCTGGTAATACAAATTGTAAGAATCCTAATGGTGTGGTTGCTGGTACGGTATTGAATATCCCAGACATTCCAGATAATCCATTCGTTGATAATAGAGAGGAAGAGGTTAGACGAAGCTTTGAAGATTATAAATTCTATTGGTTCATCGGTGATTTAACATCAGGGTTGACCATCTCCGACACAGTTAACGCTGATTACACAGGGTCACTTGTTGAGAACCTAATAAGTGGAGAATACACAGTTTTCGTTGTTGATCAAGTAGATCCAATGTGTACATCAGAATCAACTTTAGTGAAAGTTAGAGATGAAACTCTTACACCTGAAGTTGTCGTTAAGGTCGTAAACCATAGAACTATATGTTATGAAGATCAACCAGATGGTAGAGCCAAGGTGAGTTTTCCTGATTCTACGATGACATTCAGATATGAATTTGAATGGATTCTAGGTACGGATACATCGGCTGCTCCTTTTGCGACTGGAGTATCAGTAGACTCCTTAGATATCGCCATCTATTCTGTGAAGATTACGGATAGAGTAACTGGTTGTAGAAACTTCACCAACTTTGAAATAATTGATGGATCTGAGCCAGTTGGCTTACCTGCTATCAATTTGATCTCCGACAGAACCAATTGCATTTTGGAAAATGGCCATGCCATTGTAAGCGTGCTTGGTGAAACCGAAGGTTATTTATTCGAATGGTATGATACTCGGGATCCATTAAACGTCGTGTTTACTGGTAGTGAGATAACGACGCTAGACAGTGCTGACTATGTAGTCCAAGCTACGCTCTTGTTAACAGGTTGTAAGTCAGACCCATCACCCCTATCTGTCCAATATGAAATCACTGATCCAATATTTGATATCTATAAGCAAAACTCGCTTTGCTTGAGAACGGGAGATGGTTCGACTAATCAGTTCAATGGGTATGCGGACTTAAGGTTTGAATTCAGTACCGGTATAGACAGTATTGTTTGGACTGCTCCATCTGGTGAAATTCAAACATCCTCATTCTATGAGCCACTTGGCGATGCAGCCCCAGGCATATGGAATGTGTGGTTCAGAGCAGAAAATGGTTGTGATTATAATAAAGATTTTGAAATTGAAACTGCACTTAAAATTTATAATGGAGTCTCTGCGAATGGAGATGGCGCCAATGAGTTTTTCTTAATTGATTGTATCAACCTCTATGCTAATAACAATGTGAAAATTTATAATAGAGATGGTATCCTTGTTTATGAAACAGATCAATACGATAATTTCGAAAATAGATTTGAGGGTAACTCTAATGTTGGATCAGCGAAATTACTTCCTGGTGGCACTTATTTCTATATCGTTGATCGCGGTAATGGATCAGATGTTGTTAGGGGATATGTTGAATTAGTTCGATAACTTTAAGAAACAATGAGAAAATTAATATTTGTACTTCTTGTAGGAATATCCTTTTCAGGTCAAACCCAAATGCGTGGTTTGACTTCAACCTATCCTTTTAACGGGCTACTTATCAACCCTGCTTATGCTGGAAGTCTCAATTTACTATCAGTGACTGGGGTACATCGAGAACAGTGGGTCAACATTGAGGGAGCACCTGCTCATCAGGCGTTTACTGCTCATTCATCGTTCGCATCAAATCGTATAGGTTTAGGCCTTATGGTAACCCGTGATGTCATTGGTGTAACTGAAGGAACTTCGTTATATACAAGTTACGCTTACAAAATCAGGACAAGCGTTGGTATACTTTCGCTAGGACTTCAAGGCGGTTTTGATAATCGCAGGGCCGATTATACTAAGCTAGATTTATTGGACGCTGACCCCTTACTTTCTGGAGTGCAAACAAGGTTTACACCAAATTTTGGGACAGGCATATATTTCACCAACCCCAACCTCTATATCGGTATCAGTTCACCTTTTTTACTGGAAAATAGAACTATAATCAACACAGGAGAAAATGTGCCAACAGATGCTCGAGAAAGCCGATATTATTTCGCAACTGGAGGAGTCATATTACACCTTACTGATTTGATTAAAATAAGCCCTTCGGTCTTGGCTCGAATACAAGAGGATAACCGACCTACTTTTGAGTTAACAGGAATGGTCATATTTGATGAAATTGCTTATGCAGGAATCAGCGTTAGAACATCTAAAGACATTGTATTTATTGGCCAATTAATTCTTAACGAAAACTTACGGGTAGGATACGCTTACGACGCAACGACCTCTCCTATTGGTAATTCAACAGCCGGCTCACATGAAATTCTATTGAACTATAGAATCAAGCTTAGAAATTATAAAAAAGACCCTCAAAGTTCTATTTACTTCTGATTACTCCCACTCAAGTCTGTTAATAAGGTATTTACAAGAGACAGTAACAAACTAAACAGCAATGCCCACCAAAATCCATTGACATGAAAACCAGGCATAATACTATCGGCCAAAAGAATCATGACTGCATTTATTACCAGAAGAAAAATCCCCAAAGTTAATATCGATAAAGGAATGGTCAGTATTATAAGAAGAGGCTTAACTGTAACATTTAAGAGTGACAATACGATTGCTACGATAAACGCAGCAAAAAAACCATCTACACTAACCCCAGGTAGAAGATAAGAAACCACAATAACAGCTACAGCGGTAATAATTAGTTTTAAGAAAAAATTCATCGGATATTATATTTAGCTGAAAGAATATTAAGGTGATGCTGCACATGGCCAGCGGTAATAAATATTAGAGCTCGGACAGAGAAAATGACACCACTGGCAATACCGCGTTTATCAAACTCAGCATCACTGAATGATTCGAAAAGCGCAATATTCGACAATCTTAGCCCTTCGAATTCCATTTTAAAGGAAGCTATTTCTCTATTCATAAACTTTCCAGTCTCTACATATTCGTCTTGATCGAATCCAGGGAGACTCTGTCTATCTCCTCTTGAAATGCAAAGTGCGCGATAACTCATCACTCTTTCCACATCGATTATATGCCCGAGGACCTGCCCCACCGTCCATTTACCTTTTGCATAAGCATAATCTAAATCTTCCTTTGACAGATCCCTAAACAGACTAAGCAACTGGACCTTTTGATTTTTGAGGAAACTCAATAAATCTTCCTCCGGTACGGCCTCAACATATCCTTGATAAAATGGAGCATATTCATTATTTTTCGGTTTCTTCATCTTCCTTAAACCAACTGGCATACTTTATATAATTTTTACTTATTCGAGTGAGCATCTCTGCATTTTTCCCAGAGATGTCTTTTACTTTTTTTGCGGGGACTCCCGCATAAAGAGAATTTTCTTCTACGATAGTTCCTTCAAGAATCACCGCTCCAGCTGCAATAATAGATCCTTTCTTTATCACGGCACCATCCATCACTATTGCTCCCATTCCAATCAAAACATTGTCTTCTAATGTGCAGCCGTGAATCATGGCATTATGCCCAACAGAAACATCATTTCCTATTTTTGTTGCCGCTTTTTCAAAGGTCCCATGTATGGTCACATTATCCTGAATATTTGTCCGATCTCCTATTTCAATAGCATTAACGTCTCCACGAACAACTGCGTTGAACCATATGGTGCATTTTTCACCTGTCCTCACCTGTCCTACTACAGTTGCATTTTCAGCGAGCCAACATTCTTTTCCAAATTCCGGAGTATAACCACGTACAGTTTTTATTAAAGCCATAATTTTGAATTTACAATTACATTCAATCAATGAAATATATTATCCAAATATCAATAATATTTTATTCAATTATTCTTCTGGGGAGTTGTGAAAAGCCACCCATCTCAGATGAAAAAACCACTTTTGTAGCACTAGACTCTAGCAAAATACTTTATGTTGACACCATTAAGTCAGTATTTACATGGATCGCGCAAAACGAGAATCAACTTACTGATGGTCGTTTAAACTTATCTCATGGATACTTAGTTGAACTAAACGATTCCACTATGATTGCTGAGTACGGCATTTCATTGATGGGTAGGTTAATGAGAGATTCGATAAATAGCACCTTCAATAATAAATTGATAACTATCAAAATTGATAATATTATTCCTATTAGCGAGGTAAACTATGTCAAAATCGATTCGACATTCTATTTAGAAAAACCTACTCACATTTTCATTGGCTCGTTTAATATTGATGATTTGAGTATTAAAAAATCATTCCCAATATTCTTTACCAAAACAGATACAAGTTTTATGATGCAGGCTAAGTTTTCCATTGACAATGAAAGCATCAAATCACCAAAAAAAACCACCAATTACAAATTCGGCTATAGAATTGAAGGTGGAAGCATAAATTAACCTGACATTGTGTCACAGAGTACTTAGTGATTTATATCTTTGCGGTCCTTTTCAGTGGAACGTTAGCAATTTTCGATTGAAAAATTTAATATAACAAACGGAGCAGAAATAATGAAAGATCTCATTGCAGATATTGATATAGTTGATCCATCACTTGACAACACACTTACCACAGAGGTTAAAATCTCCAAAAAAGGTAACGAAAAGGCTGCTAAAAAGCTTTATATAGAAAGTTACGGTTGCCAAATGAACTTTTCTGACAGTGAAATAGTCACATCTATTTTAAAGAAGGATGGCTTTGATACTACTGATGATTTCGAACAAGCAGATGTAATTCTTTTAAATACCTGCTCTATTCGTGAAAAAGCAGAAATCACTGTAAGAAAAAGGCTTACACAATTCAACAGTTATAAAAAGAACAAACCTGAGATAACCATTGGTGTGTTGGGATGCATGGCAGAGCGTTTGAAATCAAAACTGCTAGAAGAAGAGAAAATAGTAGACATTGTCGTGGGTCCAGACGCCTATCGCGACCTACCAAATTTGGTACAACAAGCTGAAGATGGTAATAAAGGTGTGAATACCTTTTTATCAAGGGAAGAAACTTATGCCGATATATCACCCGTAAGACTAAACTCTAACGGTATCACCGCATTTATTTCTATTATGAGAGGATGCGACAATATGTGTTCGTTCTGTGTTGTACCATTTACAAGAGGAAGAGAAAGGAGTCGTGATCCTCACTCTATCATAGCTGAAGCCCAGGATTTATTTAGTCAAGGGTATAGAGAGGTGACACTTCTTGGACAAAATGTAGATTCTTATAAATGGTCAGAGGAAGAAAACAACAAAGCTCGTCTTGAAAAACAGGACATCAATGAAGTTGTTAATTTCGCGAATCTGTTGAAATTAGTTGCTCAAGTAGACCCTAATCTAAGGATTAGGTTTTCCACTTCACATCCAAAAGATATTACCGATGAAGTGCTACATACTATGAAGCAATTTGACAATATCTGTAAATACATTCACTTACCTGCACAAAGCGGTAATTCTCGAGTATTGGAAATGATGAATCGCACATATGACAGAGAATGGTATATCAATCGCGTCGATGCTATAAGAACTATTTTGGGCGAGGACTGTGGTATCAGCTCAGATATGATTGCTGGTTTTTGTAGTGAAACAGAAGACGAACATGAGGATACAATCACATTAATGGATTATGTGAAGTACGACTTTTCCTATATGTTCTTTTATTCTGAGCGTCCAGGCACATTGGCCGCCAAAAAGTATGAAGATGATATCCCGTTATTAATCAAAAAAAGAAGACTCCAAGAAATAATTAACAAACAACAGGCAATCTCACTCGAAAGAAACGAAAGAGATATTGGAAAAACATTCAATGTGTTGATTGAAGGCACATCCAAAAGGTCAAACGAAGACCTTCAAGGAAGAAATACTGCAAATAAAGTAGTTATATTTAAAGATAAAGGTTTCCAAAAAGGTCAATACATACAAGTGAAAATACACAATTGCTCTACAGCCACATTATTTGGTGACGCGATATAATTATGGATTATAGTCAAGACCCAGAGGTACAGCCTATAAAACAACGATTTGGCATTATCGGAAATTCCCCTAAGTTGAATTATGCGATAAGAGTGGCCATGCAAGTTGCTCCTACTGATATGTCCGTATTGATCAGTGGTGAAAGTGGTTCTGGAAAAGAATCATTTTCCAAAATTATTCATAGTCTTTCGAGTAAAAAACATGGACAATTTATCGCTATAAACTGTGGCGCTATTCCGGAAGGCACGATTGATTCGGAACTATTTGGACATGAGAAAGGAGCCTTTACAGGTGCCCATGAAGGCCGCAAAGGATATTTTGAAGTGACAAATGGTGGCACCATTTTCCTTGATGAAATAGGAGAAATGCCTGTAAACACGCAAGCAAGACTATTAAGAGTTCTAGAAAATGGAGAATTTATAAAAGTCGGTTCTTCGAAGGTGCTAAAAACAGAAGTGCGTGTAATTGCGGCCACTAATGTCAATTTGAATGATGCGATTAAAAAAGGAAAATTCCGTGAAGACCTATACTATCGACTCAATACTGTGCCTATATATGTGCCCGCACTTCGTGAGCGTGATAGAGACATCTTATTGTTGTTTAGGAAGTTTGCCTCGGACTTTTCGGAAACATACAGGACCAAACCCATAAATTTAAATGAAGAAGCTTCTGAAATACTTATAGGCTACCGTTTCCCTGGGAACATTCGACAGTTGAAAAATCTTGTAGAACAAATGAGCGTTCTGGAGATGGACCGAAAAATTACCGCAGATAAACTTCGAAAATATCTTCCTGGCAAAATGAATGCATTACCTGCGTTGGTCAGTAAAATCGAAAAAGAAGATAATTTCTCAGAGCGTGACATTCTTTATAAGGTATTATTCGATTTAAAAAGTGACGTTTCTGAGATGAAGCAGCTGGTTCACCAAATCTTAAGAGACGACTCAAGCAAAAGTGAAATTTTATCAGAACATGAACGTTTATTCACTGATGATGATGATGATTCTTATGAGTCAAATGATCAAGAGAAAAAAGAAGCTTCTTCATTACAACCCCTGCGAATCGCGCAAGGAAAACCTACTGAAGAAGATTACGAAGAAATCGAAGATATATCCCATGAAACAGAAGAGGATTATTCTTTGTCTTTAGAAAAGAAAGAAAAAGAAATGATCATCATGGCCTTGAAAAAAAATAAGAATAAACGTAAATACGCTGCGCAAGATCTTGGCATTTCAGAAAGAACTTTATATAGAAAGATTAAACAATATGAATTGGAAAGTATTTAGTCTATCATTCGTCCTAGCTTTTATTATTCAGAGCTGTGGCGTTTATAGTTTTACTGGTGCGAGTATTTCTCCGGATATAAAGACCATAAGTATTGGTACATTTTACAATAATGCAGCACTCGGTCCATCGAATATGTCCGTTCTTTTAACAGAGAGCGTAAAAGATTACTACCAACAAAATACCAGTCTTTCACTCGTTGAAGTCAATGGTGACTTACAGCTAGAGGGCTACATAAGCGATTACACCATCACTCCAGTAACAGCAAATGCTGGTGGCAATGATGGCGTAGACTATGCTTCACTGTCTAGAATTACCATTCGCGTCTTTTGCTCCTATGTCAATACGCAAGACGATGAATTTAATTTTGAGAAGAATTTTTCCTTTTTCGTAGACTTTGACCAGAATACCGAAGACCTCAGTAGCAATGAAGAAGATTTCGTCCAGCAAATTTTTGATCAAATCATATTAGATATATTTAACGCTTCAGTAGCAAATTGGTAGTATTTCTTTAAATTTAGACTATAATCAAGCCAAATCAACGCAGTGAACAAACAGAAATTCGTCGATTTTCTTAGAAGTCCTCACCATATATCAGATAAAGATCTAGAGGAAATTCAACATACCATTGGTGAATTTCCATATTTTCAATCCGCCAGAACGATACTTGCAAAGGCAAGTAAGATCAAAAGCCTACCGAGCGCCAAGACAGAAATCACAAGAGCATCGATCTACGCAACGGATCGATCCCATCTTAAAAAATATATTGTTGGTGACTTAATATTTCTGCGTCCACTAAATGTTCATGACTCACACGAAGGCGAAAAAAATCGACCAGAAAACAAACTTGTAGCGCGCAATATAGCAAACGAAACTGGTCCTACAGCTGAAGAAAAACACATAGAACAACCGGATCATAGAACTTCAGATCAAGACCCACGAATTGTCGAGACAGCAACTAAAGCTAATTCAGCTTCAGAAAGAGAAGTAGAGAAAATACCAGCAGTAAAAGAAGAGGGTAAAGTTAGCGCAGACGATCCTTTTGATCATAAAAAAGGGGTCATAACAGAAAAAGAAGTATCTCAAGAAAAGGAACAAATCAGTCAGCCAAATTCTGAAAATAGGGAGGCTTCCAGTGAGCTGGTTATTCCTGATAATCCTGAAAGTGACCTTGATCACCTCATCGAAGATCTATTCGCTGACATCAAAGATTTACAGATGAACAGAGCGAAACTTGTGGCGCTCGAAAAAAAAATTGAGGAAGAGGACGCGGTAAATGATGCAGTAGAAAAAGCAACCAAAAAAGCACAAGGAAAAGCAACAATTACTGAATCAATCAACCCTAAAGAGGACGAGATTCCAAAAACGACAGAGGAAAAAAAAACTAAAGTCGAAAATAGCCTAACTGATGCCAACTTAAGCGAAGACAACCTAACGGATCACTCAGAAAATACAGATAATGATGAGTCTGCAAAGGAGACAAACTCAGCAACTACCGTCGAAGAAGAAAAAAGCAGTAATGCTGATGACGAAATTATAGGCTCAACTCCAGTCGAGCCTGAAGCGGATACTTCAGATACCGAAGCTCAAAAGCCATCTCCAAGAAAACCAAAAGCAAAAAGAAGGCTGTCAAAAAAAACACCAGCTAAAAAAGTAGATACCAAAACAACAATATCTAGCAAAAAGGTCATCAAAGGAGAAAGTGCATTAGAAAAAGCGGCTGCCAAAATGCGTGCTTCTGGTAAAATTAAAGAGAATCAAGGTCCTGAGATAAAAAAAGGAGAGTCAAAAGTTAATAATACTCCTCCTGAAAAAATAATTAAGACCTATATCAGAAAAAGATCTTCAGAACGGACATCTGAAGGCGAAAGCGAGGCAAACTCTGAGGAAAAAGGTGGGGACAAAGACGACAAGCCTGGCCCTGCCGTCCAAGGGAAGCCAAATGACATTATTGAATCATTCATAAAGAATCAACCAAGTATTTCACCAAAAAAAGATAGTCTAGAAATTAGCCTAGGCGACCTTTCTATCAGAAGCACAGAGTTCAACCCTGAGGTTGCCTCTGAATATTTGGCAGAGATATTCTTAGAGCAAAGCATGACGAATAAGGCAATTTCAATATATGAGCAACTAATTTTGACATTCCCTGATAAATCGACTTACTTTGCAGCCATTATAAAAAAATTGAAAGACTAGAAGATGTACGCATTAGTTGTTACCTTAATTATTATCACAGCTTTGTTGTTGGTGTTGGTTGTATTAGCTCAAAATCCAAAAGGAGGAGGGTTATCTAGTCAATTCGGTGGCTCTGGCTCTGCCCAAGTAATGGGAGTTAAAAAAACCGGGGATATCCTTGAAAAACTAACATGGGGATTCGCGATTGGCTTATTGGCCTTAACCCTATCAACGAATTTATTAATTGATACAAGACAAAGCGATAGTATATTATCTCCTAATATAGAAAGTGCTCAGGACCAAGTGATCATACCTTCGCAATCTATCCAGTCAGATGATTCTGGCTTAGAGGATCTTGGACTGGAAGCGCCAAGCGATTCTTCAAACTAAGAAGTCAGAAAAATACAATTTATAAGCAGTGTTTTCGTAACAGAAGGGACTGTTTTTGTTTGTGGACAGCCAATATGCAATTCCATTAGAACAAGAAGATGATCATTGAGAAAATGGCTTCATTTATACATAAGCTCTGGTTTCTAGTTTCATAGGTATTGCTAAAGTCAACCTAAACATTGCTCAACAAGGCCATTATAATCAATCGTTTACAATTGGCATTACGCAAAAAACCAGTGATCGATTATCCTTAAGACTGATCTCCCCTCCCACTATTCTCATTCAATATAGGCTGCCCACAAGTTTATAAAGAAAAACTAAACCTAGAAGATTTCTTAATTTAGCTTCTGCCTATAGGGTTAAGAGGCTTATTAAGAATGTTCGAGATTGAGGCTCAGAGAAAAAAATGAAGCCCTCGTGGAACAGCCCTCTTGGAACAGCCCTCATGGAATGAGTTCCTTATGGAAATCGGTTCGCAGAAGTGGCGTATTTTTTCAACGAGCATAACCAAGAGATTGGACATTATGGACAGACGCTAATTAGCCCCCACATCCTCATAAAGTCCCACAACTTATGATGGTATTTTATGTTTGAAATAGAGCAAAAAAAGGATTCCTTCCTATTCCAAGATTGTATTATCCTATGATATTAATAATAATTATTACTCTTTTTAAAACTCAAAGAAATTTTCCCGCTAGGCCAAAGAGTTGTTGTTTCTAAAAAATAATTAACGATTTGCCTTTTAAAATGGTGTTAGAGATAGTTTTAGGTAAGCAGTTTTTATGACCTCTCATTTTATATGAGTTCCTGAATTAAACAGTTTAAAGGAATACAATATCGTTGCATACCTATGACTATCTGAGATGCTTTAGATAAGCCAAGAAAGCATAATTTATGTGCCAGAAATCTATAATTCTGCAAATAAACTATTCTTAACCCACCCCATTTACCAACATCTTTTTGACCAATAAAACGCCAACACTGACAACTAAAATATCAATAAATCTCAGAAAATGACCAGAGAATTTTAAGTCTGCTTTTTTGTCAGTAGTCCAACCGCAAAATTGTCATGAAAGCGCAGTTGGCACGTAAAGTGCACTTGGCATATTCGAAATAATTTTTGTATTAATTCATTAAAACAACAATAAACAATGTCTAAAGTAAATTTCAAACCTTTAGCCGACAGGGTTCTTGTAGAACCAGCGGCAGCTGAAGAAAAAACAGCTTCGGGAATCATTATTCCTGATACAGCTAAAGAGAAACCTCAGAGAGGTGAAATCATTGCAGTTGGTACTGGAAAGAAAGATGAGCCTATCACCGTGAAAGTAGGAGATAAAGTGTTGTATGGTAAATATTCAGGCACAGAGGTCACTATCGAAGGCACTGAATATTTGATCATGAAGGAAGCTGATATTTACGGTATAGTATAATTCATCGACTCAATTTCAAATTTTAATTCATAAAAATAAAATAGCTAAAAATGGCAAAAGATATATTTTTCAATACCGACGCAAGAGACCGCATTAAGAAAGGTGTTGATATTCTTGCAGATGCAGTAAAGGTAACATTAGGACCAAAAGGAAGAAATGTAATCCTTGACAAAAAATTCGGAGCACCAACAGTCACAAAAGATGGTGTTTCAGTTGCAAAAGAAATTGAACTTGCTGAGCCTATAGAGAATATGGGTGCACAGTTGGTGAAAGAAGTTGCTTCTAAAACAGCTGACGATGCTGGTGATGGAACGACTACAGCGACTGTACTTGCTCAATCAATATTTGCTCACGGAATCAAAAACGTTGCAGCGGGCGCTAACCCAATGGACCTTAAGAGAGGTATCGATAAGGCAGTTGCACTTGTGGTTGAAAGCTTGAAAAAGCAATCAAGACAAATTTCTACTAACGCAGAAATTTCTCAGGTCGCTTCAGTTTCTGCAAACAATGACGCTACTATCGGAACAATGATCGCAAATGCGATGGAAAAAGTTGGTAAGGATGGCGTTATTACTGTTGAAGAGGCGAAAGGTACAGAAACAGATGTGAAAACTGTAGAAGGTATGCAGTTTGACAGAGGTTATTTATCTCCATACTTTGTAACTAATACAGAGAAAATGGAAGTAGAACTAGAGGACCCATACATCTTGATCTATGACAAGAAAATCTCTAACATGAAAGAATTGCTTCCTGTTCTTGAAGCTACTGCTCAAACTGGTAAGCCTTTATTAATTATCGCTGAAGATGTTGACGGTGAAGCGCTAGCAACACTCGTAGTAAACAAAATCAGAGGTTCGCTGAAAATAGCTGCTGTAAAAGCGCCTGGTTTCGGTGATAGAAGAAAGGCAATGTTAGAAGATATTGCTGTCCTTACTGGTGGTACGCTTATCTCTGAAGAAAGAGGTTATAAACTGGAGAATGCGACTTTAGATTATTTAGGTACTGCTGAAAAAATCAACATTGACAAGGATAATACAACCATAGTAAATGGTGCAGGTAAGGCTGAGGATATCGTTGGTAGAGTAAATCAAATCAAGTCACAAATCGAGAATACAACTTCTGATTATGACAAAGAAAAACTTCAAGAGCGTTTAGCTAAGCTTTCGGGCGGTGTAGCAATTCTTTACATTGGTGCTGCTACTGAAGTTGAAATGAAAGAGAAGAAAGACAGAGTTGATGATGCGCTTCATGCAACAAGAGCTGCTGTTCAAGAGGGTATCGTAGCTGGTGGTGGTGTTGCTTTAATAAGAGCGCTCGGTGCTATTGAAAATCTGGAACTAGACAATATCGATCAAACTACAGGTGCTAAAATCATTTATAATGCAATTCAAGCTCCTTTAAGAACGATCGTAGAAAACGCTGGTGGTGAAGCTTCAGTTGTTGTAAATGCTGTATTAGCTGGAAAAGATGACTATGGTTACAATGCTGCTAATGGCGAATACGTAAACATGTTCGAAGCTGGTATTATTGACCCTACTAAGGTTACAAGACTTGCCCTAGAAAATGCTGCATCAATTGCTGCTTTACTATTGACTACTGAAGCGGTTGTGGCTGACAAGCCAGAACCAGAAGGTAGTTCTGCTCCTGCAATGCCAGGTGGCATGGGTGGTATGGGTGGTATGATGTAATTAAACATTTTATATCAATCAAAATATAAGGGACGTCCATTTTGGACGTCCCTTTTTTTATGTCTTTTCGAATCGTGAAGAAATATTAAACCCTGATATTTGGAGTATGAACAAATTATTTTTTCTAATTTTTTTACTCCTAATAACATATCAATCTTATAGTCAAGGAGTGTCATTCTCTTATTTTATTCCTAAAAATGGAGAAATCGCTGCGCCCATCAGTCCATTTTCTATTCGAGGTATCGGCATTGGTAAAACCATAGGAATCGAAACGGGCGCCTCATTCTATTTTATCCCTGGTTTACCGGCTAAAGACCTCCCCTTTCCAACAACAGAATCAATATTTGGACCTCTTTACACTTTCTTGTTACCACTTCAGCTATTTCTAGATATTCCGATGGGGCCAGCTAGCCTTAAATTTACAGGTGGTGGATTCAGCTGGTATAATCTTGCAGCGAAGATTAACAACGGGAATCTAGATAAGGCTTTAAGAAAACATTCAGATTGGGATGTGGTAAATAGTGACTATAATTTTAAAAATAAAATTGGATGGGGACTTATTGGTGGTCTCGAAATTGAATTTCAAATAACCAAGTCTGCAGCACTTTCCATTCAAACTCAGTACCTAAAAGGCAGTACAAAAACACCTATGAAAGGTTCCTTTTCAGGTGGAAACCTTAGTGGCAACATTACCACGACAACACTCGACTTTACAAAAGCAAAAGCCTCACTTGAAGGTTTGGAAATTTCCATCGGTATTTCACTAATTAAATAAATGGACTACTCATTTTAGGCTTCTTATTCCTAAGTAGTTTAAATATCTTGTCACTCTAAAAAACTTAACCTATGACATATATAGTAGTCACCCTTACCTATATTCTTATTCTTGCCGGTATAATTATTTATAAAAGTCGTTCGGTAAAAAGTGAAGAAGATTTTGTCGTCGCTGGTAGAAATGTACCAGTTTACCTTTTAGTTGGCACACTTGTCACAACTTGGATTGGTTCTGGTAGCCTGTTTGGAACAGCCGGTCTCACCTTTCAAGTTGGTTTTTCTGAGCTATGGTTCTCCCTTGGAGCTTGGATTGGTATACTTGCTGTTTACTTTATTGCAGCAAAGGTCAGACGCATTTCTCAGTTCACCTTGACTGATATTTTAGAAAAACGGTATTCCCCTCTTGCGCGTCTATTAGGCACTATCACTATTATAATCGCCTATCTAATCATCGCTGGATATCAATTTAAGGGTGGTGGAAGATTTCTGGCCATTTTAACTGAAGGTGGCATAAGTGTAGAACAAGGCACTCTGATTACATTTTTAGTCATTATTGCCTTTACAGCATTAGCTGGCATGGTCTCCATCGTTTCCATAGATATTTTTAACGGTATTATTATGATTCTTGCCATCATGCTAGCGGTACCTTTTGCTATTTCCGGTTTTGGAGGCTGGGGAAATGTTATTGCTACCATTGAAGAAGTTAGCCCTGACCACTTATCAATATTAGAAGGACATGAACCTCAGTGGTATTTAGGAATTATGCTACCAACACTCATTCTATTATTAAGTGAAAGTAGTATTTATCAAAAATTTTCTTCGGCAAAAGATTCCAAATCTGCTAAACAAGCAGTTATGGGGATGTTTATTGGGGTAGTTGTAATTGAATCCTTAATGTGCTTATTAGCCATTGTTGGGTTTGCTATTTATGCACACGATCCACGCTTCTTTATGGCTGATGGAAGTGTCAATGCTGCAATGTCTGAAGAAATAATTCTAAGGATAGGATTTGAACAACTCCCGGTTTTCGTCGGCTCTCTCCTTTTTGCTGGTGGTGCCGCAATCATTCTTTCGACTGGGAATACCTTTCTTATAGTAACATCAACCAATGTCTCTCGTGATATTATAGAAAAATATTTCATCAAAAACGCGTCTAATAAGACTAAATTATTGATTCAGAGAATATCAATTGTCTTTTTAGGATTTATCGCGTACTTAATAATGACGCAGTTTGAAGAAATTTTAGCGATGGCATTTATTTCCTATACCATGATTGGTGCCTCACTTGCACCAGCATTACTGGCGACATTCTTTTGGAAAAGGGTAACCAAGGAAGGTGGAGTAGCCTCTATTATTGCGGGTATGTCTACTGTGATCATTATCGAAGTACTTAATAGAGTTTATGAAAGCAGTTCTTTGGACTTGTGGATTTTGAAGTTCCCTTATGACTCCCAAATGATTGCGATACCTGCTTTAATTGCTTCGGTCGTATCGTTAGTATTTGTGAGCTTAATTACAAAGCCAACCCACAAAGATGTGGTCGCACCCTTTTTTGAAGAACCTCTTGATTAATAATTGAATTTAGCGTAATTTCGCTGTAATGAAAACGATTGCAATCTAGTTCACATACCCCACTGATAGTATATCAGCTGAATTGATCCTATTTTATAAACGTTATTAAGAGATATAAACAACAAAATGATGCAGGAATTCGGATTAAAATCTCAAAAGAGCAGCCTCAACGCTTTAAACATCAATGTTAAAGAAGCACACTGGAATCTCTCACAAGCTGAACTTATTGAACAGTCAATCAGTAATGGTGAAGGTAATCTAGCTGACACAGGAGCTTTGACGGTAGGGACAGGAAAGTTCACGGGAAGAGCTCCTAAAGATAAATTCATAGTTAAAGATGAAATAACGGAAGACACTGTTTGGTGGGGGAAAGTAAATCAGCCAATTTCGTCAGAACATTTCGACCAGATATACAATAAAATGATTGGATATCTTGAAGAGAAAAAGGTTTATGTTCGGGACATGTATGCAGGGGCAGATAAAACGCACCGATTAAGGGTTCGTTTCATCAATACATTCGCTTGGCATAACTTGTTTACTTATAACATGTTCATTCAGCCCAAGGATTATAAACTAGCTGAGTTTATCCCGAATTTCACGGTAATCTGCTGTCCGAATTTCAAGTCAAACCCAGAAACTGATGGAACAAACCAGGAAAATTTCGCTATCGTTAATTTTAGCAAAAGGATCATCCTCATTGGTGGGACGGAGTATTCTGGCGAAATGAAAAAAGGAATATTCTCTGTACTGAATTTCCTTTTGCCACATAATGAAAAAGTACTCTCTATGCACTGTTCTGCCAATATGGGCATGGATAAGCATGACACAGCTATTTTCTTTGGATTATCGGGAACGGGTAAAACAACATTGTCTGCAGATCCTGACAGACTACTCATCGGTGATGATGAGCACGGATGGACAGAGAAAAATGTATTCAATTTTGAAGGTGGATGTTACGCTAAAACAATAGATTTAAATCAAGAAAAAGAGCCAGACATCTGGGACGCTATCAAATATGGAGCTATTGTAGAAAATACAAAGTTTTTCGAAGGTACCAGAAAGGTAAATTATGAAGATAGCTCGATAACAGAAAATACAAGAGTATCCTATCCTATAGAGCATATTCGAAACGCAGCGAATCCTTCAATCGGAGGAATTCCACAAAATATTTTCTTCCTAACATGTGATGCTTTTGGTGTGATACCCCCTATTCAGCGCTTATCTAAAAATCAAGCGATGTATCACTTCATATCTGGTTATACCTCTAAAGTTGCAGGAACTGAGGCTGGTGTTACAGAGCCTGAACCGGTATTTTCAGCTTGTTTCGGATCGCCATTTCTACCCTTACATCCCACCAAATATGCTGAGCTCCTTGGTGAAAAAATGGAAAAACATGAGACGAATGTTTGGCTAATTAATACTGGCTGGACAGGAGGTCCATACGGTGTGGGAGAAAGAATCAGTCTCAAATACACGAGAGCTATGATTTCTGCAGCATTAAGAGGCGTTTTAGACAATGTCGGGTACCGAACACATAGCATTTTCGGTGCAGAAATTCCCCTGTCTTGCCCTGATGTGCCAAGTGTGATACTTAGTCCTAGAGAAACTTGGAGAAATGATGAAGCGTTCTATCAAAAGGCCAATGATCTGGCTAGACGATTTAATGAAAATTTTAAGAAATTTGAATCATATGCCAGTGAAGAAATTATGGCCGGTGGGCCAAAACCTAACCCCAAGTACGCTTAATTCATTAAGCAACATATTACCCTAGATGTAAAGCCCAGAACATTAGTTGTTTTGGGCTTTTTTTTGTCCTTTTGAAGGTAAACTGAAACGAATAATTACTCTCCGATGAAAATTGCAATTATAGCACATGATGGAAAAAAAGCAGATATGGTCGCTTTCCTCCTAGAATTCAAAAAGTATCTCTCCAGTGTTGAGTTGGTATCTACTGGAACTACAGGTTTCCACGTAGAAAAAGCAGGGTTAAAGGTTCATCGTTTTCTTTCAGGGCCAATGGGTGGAGATGCTCAAATTGCCGCTTTGGCCGCTGAAAAAAATTGGATGTCGTTATCTTTTTTAGAGATCCAATGGGTAAGCACGCCCATGAACCTGATGTTCAAATGCTCATGAGATTGTGTGATGTCCATAATATCCCACTTGCCACCAACCCAACAACAGCTGATCTGGTGTTGAAAGCACTTTTAAGGATAGAAGAGAATCAGGAAACTTAAACCATCAATGCTCCGGCTATGGCAGCTGTCATCATAGTTGCCAGTGTAGCTGCTAATAAAGCCCGAAAACCTAATTTTGAGATATTCCCTTGTTGTGAAGGTGCCATTCCTCCTATTCCCCCTATTTGGATGGCTATCGAACTAAAATTAGCAAACCCACATAAGGAATAGGTCGCAATAATTATTGACTTTTGACTCAATGCACCCGAGGCTACAAATTCTGAGAGACCTAAATAGGCAACAAACTCATTAACAACTATTTTTTGTCCTAAAAGACTCCCTACCTTGAGAGACTCATCCCAAGAAACACCAATAAAAAAGGCAAATACTCGAAAGATTTGTCCTAACAAATACTCTAGACTCAGGCCTTGAAAGCTCCCATCTGTAGAAGAAGTTACTAACTCATTAAGACCAACCAATGCACCGATGGAAAACAATATGTAGTTTATCGCAGCAATTAAAGCTATAAAGGCAAGCAGCATGGCACCAATATTTAATGCTAACTTCAATCCTTCTGTCGCTCCATGGGCTAAAGCATCAATCAAATTCACTCCTAGTGAATCAGATGATACAGTGAGGTCTTTGTTTATTTTTTCTTTGAAAAGTTCAGGAATCATAATCTTGGCCATCACAATTGCCGCAGGCGCATTCATAATAGAGGCACTTAACAAATAGCTCGCATATTTTTCTTGCTCAACAGGATCAGACCCTCCTAAAAAAGCCACGTAACCCGCAAGTACACCTCCCGCAATTGTTGCCATTCCGCCAGTCATTAAGCACATTAATTCCGATCGTGTCATTTTAGGAACGAATGGTCTTACCAATAATGGTGCTTCCGTTTGTCCTAAAAAAATGTTTCCAGCTGCTGATAATGCTTCAGCACCTGACAATCTCATAGTCCTAGCCATTATCCAAGCTATTCCTTTGACTATTATTTGTAAAACGCCTAAATAATAAAGTCCAGTCGTTAATGTTGAAAAGAATATAACCGTTGGAAGAACCTGAAAAGCAAAAATGAATCCGAAAGTTTCCGCATTCATTAAATCACCAAAAAGGAAAGTGGCGCCATCTGAAGAAAAGCCCAAGAGAACAACAAACTGTTTACTTACCCAACTAAAACCCGTCTTAACAAAGCCTACTTTTGTGATTAGTAGGCCGAAAACGACTTGTAGTGTAAGTCCGGTACCTACGAGCCTCCAGTCTACTTTACTTCTATTTAATGAAAAGGCAAATGCAATGGCGACTAAAAAAATTAGTCCGAAGGAGGCTCTGAGAATATCCATGAAATTAGTTTCGCTTATTTATTTCGTCACGAATTTTAGCAGCTTTTTCATAGTCTTCTGCGGCTAGGGCATCATCCAGTGACTTATTTAATTCATCCATAGGCAAGTCGCCTAATTTTTTAGCCTTAAGCTCGGGACTATCTGAAGAGGTGAACTTTGTCTTTATATCAGTCACTTCGTCATCATCTTCGGCTAGCACAATACCCGCTTCTGCCATAATACTTTCTACTGAATAAATGTCAACACTAAACCGTAATCCAATGGCAATTGCATCGGAAGGTCTAGCATCTATTTCAATCTGTTTACCTTCTTTTTCACAAATAATTCTTGCAAAAAAAACGCCTTCCTTCAAATCAGAAATAATTATTTCATTGACTTTAAAGTCAAAATTATGAGCGAAGGATTTAAATAAGTCATGAGTCATTGGGCGATTAGGTTCTATTTTTTCAATCTCGATAGCTATTGCTTGGGCCTCAAACATACCGATAATGATCGGTAATCTCCTATTACCATCCACTTCACCTAGTACCAATGCAAAGGAACCAGATTGGGATTGACTACTTGACAATCCCAATATTTCCATCTTAATTTTATCCGCCATTAATTACTGTTGTGCCTTAATTGCCTCTGTTAATTTAGGTATGACATCAAAAGCATCACCTACTACCCCATAATCCGCAGCTTTGAAAAAAGGTGCTTCAGGGTCTTTATTAACAACTAAAATATATTTCGAAGAGTTTACTCCTGCTAAATGCTGAATTGCGCCAGAAATTCCGACGGCCACATACAAAGAAGGACTAACTTTTACGCCTGTCTGACCTACGTGTTCGTGGTGAGGTCTCCAGTCCATATCCGATACTGGTTTTGAGCAACCCGTGGCTGCACCCAATGTACGGGCCAGTTCCTCGATCATTGCCCAATTTTCAGGACCTTTTAAGCCTCTCCCACCAGAAACCACAATATCAGCTTCCGGCAACAAAACTACTCCTTCTGTTTTATCTCGAGACGTAACTTTTACTTTGAAATCACTTTCAGCAATTGTTGGCGTAAAGACCTCAACTGTAGCTGTTCCACCATCCTCTTTAATTTCAATGGCATTCTTTTTTATTACAAGAATCTTTTTTTCTTCTTTCGATTCAGTAATTGCAAAAGCCTTTCCTGTGTAAATGCTGTTTTTTACTTTAAATCCTGCATCTGTATCAGGTAATTCTACAATATTGGTCAACAATGAGGCACCAATCTTAATAGAAACTCTAGCAGCGACAGGATCCCCGAGCGAAGATTTAGCGAGTACAAGTAAACTTGCCCCTTCACTTATCATAGCCTCTGCGATAGCGGAAGAATAAGCCATAATATTTCCAGTAGATAGCTTTTCATCTGTAACATGCAAAAGCTTCTTCGCACCTGCCGCTCCAACCTTATCGGCCTCCCCATCATTCAACGCTCCAAAAGCAATTGCGATAACATCGGCTTCCACTGCGGATGCATAAGTTATTGCCTCAAGTGATGATTTCTTTATAGTTCCTTCGTCTAATTCAATAAATGCTAATGCTGACATATTAAATAACTTTTGCTTCGTTTTTTAAAAGATTTACTAACTCCCCAAGATTATCGGCATCAATTAGTTTAACTCCACTTTTTGCAGGTGGTAATTCAAACTTAGACACATCTGTTGCCGCTTCATCACTGGTAGGATCAACGACATTGAGCGGCTTAGTTCTTGCGCTCATAATTCCACGCATATTTGGAATTTTCCATTCTGCTATGGGCTCTTGGCAACCAGCTACGAATGGAAGGGCTAATTCCATATATTCTTTCCCACCCTCAATTTCTCTTGCTATTTTAGCAGAAGTACCATCAATATCTAATTTCATAACTGGAGAAACTGATGGAATACCCAAAAGCTCTCCTACCATTCCATGTACTTGTCCTCCATTAAAATCTATGGATTCTCTTCCCATCAGGATCAAATCATACGCTCCCTCTTTGGCTACTTTTGCAATTTGTTTTGCAACAAAAAGCGCATCGATTGGATATGCGTTGACCCGTATAGCATCATCCGCTCCAATAGCCAATGCTTTCCTAATAGTTGGTTCTGTTTCAGCTTCACCTACGTTAATTACGGTGATCGAACCTCCGGTTTGTTCCTTCAACTCCACGGCTCTAGCCAGTGAATAATCATCATAAGGCCCGATGATAAATGAGACACCTGTCTTGTCGAACTTAGTATCTCCATCAGTAAATGAAATCCTTGAAGTTGTATCCGGCACGTGAGTAATACAAACTAATATCTTCATTAAATTTCTTTTATTTGGATTAATTAAAATAGGTCACGAATTTACTAAAAAAAAGGCAAACACTATGGCCAATAAGCAACGTATCGAACAGTTAAAAAAATATCTTTTAGAAGAGCCAAATGATCCCTTTTTAAAATACGCATTGGCCATGGAGTTCCTAGAAACTGATCCTCAAAAAACCATGTCATTATTTGAGGTTTTGTTAAATGATCACCCTAATTATATAGGCACATATTTTCATGCTGCAAGCTTGCAGGCAGGCTTTGGATATATCGAAAAAGCCGAAATGATTTATATAAAGGGTATTGAAAAGGCAAAAGAGCTAAATGAGGCACATGCGCTCAAAGAACTAAAAGCAGCTTACCTCAATTTTCAAATTGAATATGACTAATTAATTTTGACGACTATTTTACCTCTATGGTCTGGAGAAATAAATCGTCTAAATGCCTCGTACACCTGATCCAATTCGAATACTTGGTCAATAACAGGTTTTATTTGGTTACCCTCAACGAATTTAACCATTTCAGTAAACTCACGATCATTACCCATCGTACTGCCTAAAACCGAAATTTGATTCCAGAATAGCCTGAAAATATCAAAGTCTTCAGGTCTTCCTGTCGTACTTCCGTAAAAGACCAATTTACCACCGGGTTTGATAAGCTTCATATAATCTTTTAGCGACGCGCCTCCGGCACTATCTATGATTACATCAAATCCTTTGGTGTCTTTCAACGCGGTTTTTGACCAATCAACATCCTTATAGTTGAACCCACCCTTAGCCCCTGACGATTTCGCGGCAGAGATTTTCTTTTTGTCGCTACTTGTGACGTATACTTTTGCCCCCAATGCTACACAAAAACTCAAAGCAAACTGGGATACACCACCACCAATACCCGTGATCAATACGCTTTTACCAGCGGTCACTTTTGCCTTCGTAAACACTGCTCTGTAAGCAGTTAAACCTGCCAATGGTAATGCTGCGGCCTCTTCGAAACTCAACTTTGCTGGCTTTGGAGCTAATCGATTTTCATTAACTACGATATACTCTGCCAATGTTCCGTTTACTGGCATTCCAAGTATTTGATAATTTTCTCCTTGAAACTCTGGATTGTCCCCCCAATTGATATTGGGATTAATGACGACTTCTTTACCCTGCCATAACTCGCTTCCCTCTTCTACGACTCCACATCCATCAGAACCCAAAATAACATTCTCTTTTATACCCGGGTATTTACCTACAGTAATCCAGTAATCTCGTCGATTTAATGCGGCAGCTTTTAATTTGACTAGACATTCACCTTTACCAATTTTAGGTAAATCAACCTCGTGTAATTGTAGTGGTGGATCGTCTTTAGTGAAAATTACTGCTTTCATAGGTGATTGTATTTCGGTCAAAATAATACCTAAAAAGGCATATTATCATCACCAGATGGGGGCTTATTTGCCTTACTCGGTAAAGTTATTGTGAAATCTGTATTGTCTGATTGAGGAAAACTATTACCATAAGTATTATCTGAGACGACATCTAAATCTTCAAACTTGGTGAATTTACCTATAAACTTCAATTGAATATTTTCTAGCTTCCCATTTCTATGTTTTGCTATAATCACCTCGCCAGTACCAGCTAAAGGCATTCCATTTTCATCCTGATCTATACCATAATACTCCGGTCTATATAAAAACATAACCATATCAGCATCTTGCTCTATAGAACCTGACTCTCTCAAATCGGAAAGTTGAGGTCGCTTATCACCACCTCTAGTTTCCACAGCTCGACTTAACTGGGATAGTGCAATTACAGGAACGTTTAATTCTTTGGCAATACCCTTTAATGCACGAGATATAGAGGCAATTTCCTGTTCTCGATTTCCACCACCACTTTTGGAAGTATCACCAGTCATCAATTGTAAATAGTCAATGATGAGTAAAGTAACCCCATGCTGGGCTACTAGTCGTCTACTTTTGGCTCTTAATTCAAGAATACTAAGCCCCGGAGTATCATCTATAAATATGGGGGCTTCAGACAGTTTACTTGTTTTGTGCAAAAGTTGCTCCCACTCATAATCAGCCAAATCACCTTTTTTAATTTTATCACTTTCTAATTCTGCCTCAGCAGAAATAAGTCTGTTGACCAACTGAATAGAAGACATTTCCAATGAAAACAAGGCCACAGGCTTCCCAAAATCAACAGCAGCATTTCTTAGTGCCGAGATAACGAAAGCCGTTTTACCCATACCCGGCCTTGCTGCTATGATGACCAAATCAGACGGTTGCCAACCTGATGTTATCCTATCAAGTGCCGTAAAGCCAGATGCTACACCTGTTAATCCATCTTGTTGGTCTTTCCTCTTTTCAATTTCCTCTATTGCTTTATGCAATAAAGAACTCATCTTATCATAATTCTTTCGAATATGCGCTTCAGACACGTCAAATAAGGCCTGCTCTGCTTTATCTAATAACTTGAAAACATCTGTTGTATCCTCATAGGATTCCTGCTGTATCTCCCCCGCTATTCTTATAAGTTCCCGCTTAATTGATTGCTCGGCAATAATTCTTGCGTGATATTCAATATTAGCTGCTGAGTTGACCTTGGTGGTCAATTCAGAAACATAATAGGCTCCACCAACTATTTCTAGGACTCCATTTTTACGCAGTTGATGCACAACAGTTTTGATATCTACTGGCTCACTGTTGTTGAAAAGATGAATGATCGCTTCAAAAATATGCCTATTCGCATCTTTATAAAAACTATTAGGTTTCAGTATTTCAATGACGTTGGTCAGTGCATCTCGTTCTAACATCAATGCACCTAATATTGCTTCCTCAACTTCAACTGCCTGAGGCGGCATTTTGCCCAATTGCTCAGGCAATCCCGTGTTAGTGAACCTTCGCACTTTACTTCCGCTCCTTGCTACACTTGTTTTTTCACCACTCTCCATTCAATATTTTTATCGCAGAATTAACTTGAAATACAAAACTAGTTATAAAGTCTCCACGAGTATGTAAGAGCTTATTATTAGTTCTAAATAACATTTCAACATGGTTATTAACATAAACCAACCGAAAACAAGAGAAAACATATTTTTTGATTGAAAGAAAAATTGAAACTCCTCATTTATGTAGTTTGTGCACTAATTATTCCCACTTTTCCACATTGTTATACACATGTTGGATTGATAGATTTGCTCACCAAGCTTTTTAACTTATTTTTGAGCTTATCCTAAATGCATTATGGCAATCGACATTAATCAAATTCGCAACAAACAAAGAATTCTTATTACAGGAAACAATGATGTTGCTGAAATATCCGAAATGATCAAACATGTTTTCGAATACGTCAATAAAGAGTTTGACTCATTTGATGAGCAGATAGGTAAGGCTCCAATATTATTGCTCGCTTCATCAGAGCAAACGAGTATTGAACCAGGAGCGTTTGTGAAATTCGAACCTCATATCCTGCTCATTCATAATATCAACGAAAAAGGTATGCCTACTTCCTACAGTTCATTTGAAGATTATATCGCGCAGTTTGAAGATGCCGCAGATGTATTACCAAAGGCCGGATCTTATATATATAACGAAGATAACGATGTGGCCAATATGATTGGAACAAAGGCAAGAGATGGTGTTAACAATATTAAATACAAAAGATTAAATGATAAAGATCTGCCTGTTTACCTAAGAGATAAAGACTCTTCCTTCATTGAGCATGCAAGCGCTGTGCTTGCATTGATGAAGAGAGTCGGCATTAAAGAAGATCAATTTTTCGAAGCTCTTTCACAGAAATAATGAAACTAAACTTAAAAAACCCTCTTGTCGTTTTCGACCTTGAAACGACTGGCACGAGCATAGCGAACGATCGCATCGTTGAAATGGCCTTAATAAAGGTTTTCCCGTCAGGGGAGATAGAAAAAAAGGAAAGACGTATTAATCCTACCATTCCTATTCCTCTTGAAACGAGTATGATTCATGGAATATATGATGATGACATCAAAGATGAGCCTACATTTAAGCAAGTAGCTAAGTCTCTAGCACAATGGATGGAGGGATGTGATCTTTCAGGATTTAACATACTGAAATTTGATGTCCCAATAATCGTGGAAGAGTTTCTAAGAGCAGACGTAGATTTTGAAATAGAAAACAGAAAACTTGTTGACGCTCAGAAAATATTCCATATGATGGAAAAAAGGAATCTTTCGTCCGCATTGAAATTTTACTGCAACAAAGAGTTAATAGGCGCTCATGGTGCTCTAGCAGATACGGAGGCAACCCTCGATGTTCTTCTCGCACAAGTAGAGCGCTATGAAGGACAAGACATGACAGATTTACTGGGCAATAAACTAGGGAGTATTGAAAACGACATGACCGCTCTGCATAATCTCACAAATGGAAAAATGGTCGATTTGGCTGGACGCATGGTATATAAAGATGATATTGAAGTATTCAATTTTGGTAAACATAAAGGCAAACCTGTTGCCGATGTATTAAAAAAAGAACCCAGTTTTTACGATTGGATAATGAGAGGTGATTTTCCTCTTGATACTAAAAGAAAACTAACTAAAATCAGGTTAAGAAACTTTGGTTAGAAAGCTTACGCTTCAAAATAGATAATATAGCAATAAACAACTCTTCTTACTGATCTGCTTTTTCATTGTTAACTTCGGTATATAGTAAAAATGCAAATAATCGTCGGCTAGAGACATCAATGTGAACGATTAATAAGCATTACCAACCATCCTAGATTCTATTAAAAAATTATGGCAAAAACAATTATTGTTTCAAATAGACTACCTGTAAAAATTAGTGAAGAAGGAGGAGAGTTCTCATACAAACCAAGTGAAGGTGGTCTAGCTACAGGGTTAGGGTCCATTTACCGAGAAGGTGAAAACATCTGGATTGGCTGGCCAGGGTTACCTGTTTCTAAAAGCGATGATCGTGAAGAAATAACAAAGAACTTGGCCAAGGAAAGTATGAGGCCTGTTTTCCTGACCAACAAAGAAATTGAAGATTATTATGAAGGGTTTTGTAATGAGACACTATGGCCAAACTTTCATTATTTTAATCAATACAGCGTCTTCAATGAGGACTTGTGGAAGTCATACCAAAAAGTCAATAAAAAATTCGCTCAAGCTATCATTGAAGTCATGGAGCCAGATGACACTATCTGGGTTCACGATTATCAGTTACTATTACTTCCACAATTACTTAGGGAACACTCACCAAAACTAAGCATTGGGTTCTTTTTACATATCCCATTCCCCTCTTATGAATCTTTTCGTCTACTCCCTTGGAGGCGAGAATTATTGAATGGCATGTTAGGGGCTGATTTTCTTGGCTTTCACACCTATGATGATATGCGGCATTTCCTATCATCGGTCAATAGATTAGCTGGTCTTGGCAATTCAAACGGTCAAATAAATGTAGGTAGCCGTAAAGTAATGGCCGATGCATTACCAATGGGTATAGACTATGACAAATACAAGGAAAGCGCAGCATCACCGGAAACACTAGCCAGAGAGGTGAGGTATAGAACCTCCATTGGATCCTCAGATTTAGTTTTATCAATTGATCGCCTAGATTATTCGAAAGGTATCCCACAAAGGCTCAAGGCATTTGAATTATTTCTAACTAAGTACCCTGGATTCAAAGAGAAAGTTTCACTTTTGATGATCGTGGTACCTTCAAGAGATTCCGTTGGAAAGTATAAGGAACTAAAGGAAGAAATCGATTTACTTGTCGGTAGGATAAATGGACATTTTGGTAGATTAAATTGGACTCCAATACATTACTTCTATAGGTCTTTCCCTTTACCTGCTTTATCTGCGTTTTATAGAATGGCAAAAGTCGGTCTTGTAACACCAATGCGAGACGGCATGAACTTGGTTTGTAAGGAGTTCATTGCCAGTAAATTAGATAAAAAAGGAGTTTTAATCCTCAGCGAAATGGCTGGAGCTTCTAAAGAGCTATCAGATGCCATTCTTATCAATCCAAATGACATACAGCAATTTGTTGAAGCGCTGAAAGATGCATTGGAAATGCCTGAGAAACAACAGATCCAGCAAATGGATACCATGCAAAAGTCATTACAGCGATATAATATTCATCACTGGGTAAACTTGTTCATGGAGAGACTTGCTTATATTAAAAAAGAACAATCAGCTTTAGAAACTACCTTTTTGGATAGTGCCATTCAGAACAAAATGGCGGAGGATTATAAAAAAGCTGAGAAAAGAATCATTTTTCTAGATTATGATGGCACCCTCGTCGGCTTCAATAGCGATCCATTGAAAACTAAACCTGATGAGGAACTTAAGACTATTATAGATAAGCTTACAAAAGACAAAAAAAATAAAGTAGTTATTATTAGTGGCAGAGGTCGAGACATCCTCAAAGAATGGGTTGGTCATTATGATCTTGAAATCGTTGCTGAACATGGCGTATGGATTAAACAAAGAGATAAAGAGTGGCGAACAATCATCAAAATTAATGGCGATTGGAAAAGTGACATCATGACAGTGTTGGAAGGTTACGTCAATAGAACTCCCGGAAGTTTCGTTGAAACTAAAGATTATTCTCTTGTCTGGCATTATCGCAAAGTTGAGACTGGTCTAGGTGAAGCCAGAACGAGGGAATTAACGAGTCATCTTAAATATATCACGCATGATAAAGACTTGAAAGTCCTAGAAGGCAACAAAGTAGTAGAAATTAAGAATTCAGAAATCAACAAAGGTCGTGGAGCGAAACTATGGCTAGAAGAAGATGAAAGCAACACTTTCATTATCGCTTGTGGAGATGATTGGACGGATGAAGACACCTTTGAAGTTATGCCAGAGAATGCCAATACAGTAAAAGTTGGCAGCAGTAGTTCTGCTGCCAAATTTCGTGTAAACAGTCACTCAGACATTAGAGCATTATTAAATTCTTTCTTATAAAAAATCTGGTCTATCTAATTTCTTAGCAATTCTGGTGGCAGCATTAAGCAAACCAACATGACTATAAGCTTGTGGAAAATTTCCCCACATGCTGCCATCAGATTCTTTAACATCCTCACTTAAAAGTCCAACGTGGTTAGAGTAGGAAATGATGTTCTCAAAGTACTTTACAGCATCATCTAATCGACCGACACAAGCCAATGCCTCCACATACCAGAAGGCGCAGATTAAAAAGGTGGTCTCAGGCTCACCAAAATCATCTTGATGTTTGTATCTGTAGAATAATCCATTTCCAGCATGTAACTCCTTCTCTAATGCCTTCAAATGGTCTTTGGCTTGTTCAGTATTACCATTTAAGTAATTCATCATAATGAGTTGAATAGTACTTGCATCCATTCTTTCGACACCTATTGCCTGTGAATAACCTTTTTGAGCCGGAATATAACATTTTTCAATCATGGAAGCACTGCGCTTCATTAATGATATTGCTTTATTACCCATTGCCTCGTTTTTCAATACTTTCGCCATTTTGACAGCAGCACTACTTCCTGCCCAATGGAATAAATAAGTGTAGCAATGTTGCTGAGTTAAATTTCTAAACTCCCATAGTCCAGCATCCTGTTCATCAAAAGTCTTCTCAATCATGTTCAATGTTTTCATGATCAACTCTGAAGAATCAAACCTTTCCGTAAAAATTATCCTGTTGTCTACGTATAAAGGAAGTAAGGAAATTAATACTTGACCATAAACGTCATTTTGAATATGTGTATAGGCCTGATTACCTATCCGTACCGGTTGATTACCTTGGTATCCTTTTAGGTTAATCTCCCGCTCATCAAGCAACTTCTTACCCGTTATCCCATAAAGCGGCTGATATCTACTATCCTCTTCTATTGTGGTATTTAATATATAATGGAAATACTTTTCCGACTCTTCGAAATGACCAATGTTATTGAAAGCATTAAGCGTATAATACGTGTCTCGCATCCAACAATATCTGTAATCCCAATTTCGTGTACTACCAGGAGACTCGGGCAGACTTGTGGTTGTGGCTGCTATTATGGCCCCAGTATCTTCGTATTGATGTATTTTTAAGACTAAAGCGGACCTAATCGCTTCACGCTGATAAAAATTAACAATACTTGCTGTTTTAATCCAATTTCTCCAATAAGAAGTCGTGCTCGTTAAAAAATTCTCAACCGTCTCCTCTAAACTCGCCTCAAGAGGCGGCCCATAAGTCAATACCAAATATTTGGTTTCATTCAACACAAAACTTCGGTTTTCAGTAATATAATTTAAGGATATATTAGTGGTCAGTCTAACATGGGAATCAAGCCCGAGAAATCGAATATGGTTACTCCCCAAGCTGGGCTCAGGAGTAACCGCTCCGTACTCCCCTTTTGGTTCACATTTAACATGAATTCTTGGCTCTCCTGCAAGACGTTCAATCTTTCTTATCATCATCAGTGGACGATAATATCTATCCGTTTTATAAAAACGAGGTGCAAAATCAGTCACGCAATATTTGTCTTGACCTGAAGTTATCTCTGTTCTTAAAATGTTAGTATTCTCAATGTAAAACTGGTTTGACTCAAATTTCTCTGTAATAGGCTTTACTGTAAACTCTCCTCCTTTTTCATCATCAAGCAGGCGGCCAAAGATGAAACTACTATCAAATTTCGGCCAACACATCCATGATACATTTGTATCCTTATGTATGTGTGCCGTAAATGCACAATTACCAATTACACCAAAATCATAAGTATGCCTCATAAGTATATTCTATTCAATTAAATTGTAATAAATTGTTAATATCTTAAGAAAACAACTTTATGCTTAAAAAAGTCTTAATTCTAAGATATAAATTAGACAATCCAAACTTCTCAAATAATTTAAAAGTCCCTTTCTTAAAGACTGGGAAAACCTCGAACCAATTCTCACTATTTCTCTGGGCACATATTAAAAGTAATTCAAGTGACTCTGTTAATAAATATATCATTGTTGTCTAACAAAATATAAATCCAAATCAGTAATTTTGATTTATGTTAAAGAAGTACATTCCGAATCCCACGGCAAGAATAGTCATCAATCTCTTCTTAGGCTTCTTAGTTTACTTTTTGATGATTTCACTTCTCATTTACGTCGAGCAAGACAGTAACCAATCTGCCATAACTGACTATCAAAATGCCATTTGGTATTCAGTAGTAACACTAACCACTGTTGGTTATGGAGATTTGTTTCCCGCAACACTTTATGGGCGTCTCATTGGATACGTATTCATCTTAATGAGTTTAGGAATATTCGGAATATTAATAGGACAAATCACCACCCTCATGACTACTATAAACGAAAATAAAAGATTAGGACACAATGGCACAACATTTACAGGGCATGCAATAATAATCGGATGGAATGATTTTGGACGTATGGTGCTTGAACAACTAATAGGAGTTGGTAAAAATGTCGCGGTTGTCACTAATAAAAAGTTGGATATTGAAAATATTCATGATAAACATGGAGATAAAGGAGTATTTCCGCTTTATATGGACTTTGATAATCATGAAGGCTTACATAAAGCCAACATAGAACAATCATCAATTGTATTTGTGAATCTAGATAATGATACAGAAAAGCTGGTCTATATTCTAAACCTAAGGAAAAGGTTCCCCAATTTAGAATACGTCGTAACGCTTGACAATGGTGATTTGAAGAACACCTTTATTAGTGCTGGGGTTACCAACACCATTTCGAAACACGAAATATCGTCTAAACTTCTTGCTAGTTATATGTTCGAGCCAGATGTTGCCTCTTTTAGTGAGTCTGTTATGTCGTTTGCACAAAGTGATACCGATTACGACATGAAGCAATTTCTTGTGACTTCTAGTAATCCTTATGTTGGGAAAGCTTATCAGGATGTATTCTTTGAGCTCAAAAAGAAATATAATAGTGTGATCTTAGGGATTACAAAACGAGATAAGTTCGGTGATAAAAAGTTGATCAAGAACCCACTAGGAGAGCTTAAAATAGCTCAAGGTGATTATCTCATTATATTATTAAATGGCAAAGCATTTAAGTTGTTAAAAAAAGTATTCTCGGTAAACGAAGGGTATGTAAGAGAGAACGGTAAAAAAACGTCAAAATGAAAATAATTACACACTTAATTTTGGCAGGTCTTTTATTCTCAGCATGCGAAAATAGAGACCTCAATGAAGGAGAAACGTTTAAACCTCGGGAGATTCATGAAAACATTTCCTTCAGCTTTGATAAAATTAAGGTCGATGGAGTCGAGTATCTAATCCTAGAAAAAGACAACAACAACCCTCATGAGGGTTTCGGTTTTATGGCATTTAGAGCTAATAAGCTTATCGAAAAGCAGGATACGGTTCTTGCATACCTAAAAGCTCTAAATGAAATGCAAATTAGAATGAATGCAGTAGTAACTAAGCGCAACATCAATACAGTGCGTAGTGAATTTAATCACATATTTGATTATTACCTGTCTGAAGAAGAATACGATCTTGATCAGCTAGAGAAATCAGAACTTAAGAGTAGCGAGAGTCAATCTCCTTTAGGAGTAGAAAGAATATCTACTGATTGAAATACTTTTTCAGCGTAATTAATGAAGTTGACAGGTTTTCATCTAGTACCGGTGACTTTACGATATCTTTCGCCACTTTCACTGCATCAATTAAATCATCTTTTTCTTTGAATACTTCGTCCAAAACGTGACAATTATAGATCAAGCACATTAAAATTGCGAAAGACTTGGTCGGCTTTGCACTTTTGAAGACTATAGTTTTAAGTGATTCGCGAATTTCTTGTTCAAAGGCATAATTCGCATTATCCATTCGCTCCGAAAGTGGTATCCAAAGAAGTTTGGTAGATTCTCTTCTAAGAATACCTCTGTGCATTAACAGTTCGATCATTTCCTCTTGGACATGACCAAAATGAAGTTTCAATTCTCCAATCTGGGCGGTTAATTCACTACCACTTTTCAATTGCGATAGCACCTTGTCCATCACACCATTTCCTGTTCCGGTATGATCTATAATATTCAGCTGTCCATTTTTTATATCTATTCTTTTGAGTAGATATAACTCAAGAATGAAAGCAGAAAATATTCCTGCATCTATCAACTTTTCTGAAGCCGCCAATAGTCTACCCTCTTCATCGTCTAGGGCAATTAAATAAAGCCCTTCTGCTATACTTAACTTCATATTATTTCAACAGTTTATTAATTGTCAATCCTTGAACAAGGATTGAGAATACTACCACACAATAAGTAGCAAATAAAATAGTCTCCTTTATAACTGGCTCTATCCAATCAAACTCTGCGAGAGATAAGGCTAAAGCAACGGAGATACCCCCTCTCAAGCCTCCCCATGTTAATATTGGAATAGTTTTTGGTTCGAATTTCCTGAAATAGGACATAATCGTCACTGGGATACTTACTCCCAAAAATCTTGCGAATAATACAATTATTATAGCGCTGATTCCTACGAAAATACTTTCTATCCTAAATGTGTTAGCAATAACAATCATCTCAAGCCCAACCAAAATAAACAAAATTGCATTTAAAGCCTCGTCTAATAAATGCCAAAATTTGAATACGTACTCTCCAGTGGCATTTGCCAAATGTTCATCTCTTCCTTCATTCCCAATGAATAAACCCATAACAACCATGGCTAGCGGCGCAGAAACATGTATCAGCTCCGCAATACGCCCACCTACCATGACCAAAGTCAACGTAACGAGCACTTCTAGCTCTACATGATCATTGTCTATAAAATCAAGAATCTTAAAACCTAAATAACCGAATACAGCTCCAAGAAATAGCCCACCAGCGACCTCTTGTGCGAAGAGATAAGCAACAGATCCAACGGTAACTTCTCCTCCCCCATGCCCACCTTCGTGGATCATTTCACCACCAAATTGTGATTGAGCGATATTTAAAATGGTTAAAAATATAACAACTCCCACACCATCATTAAATAAGGATTCCCCAGCTATTTTAATTTCTAAATTTTTTGCTATGGAATATTCCTTCACTAAGGATAAAACTGCAATTGGATCAGTTGGGGAGATTAGTGCACCAAAAAGCAAGCAATAGATAAATGGTATTTCAATTCCTAAAATCCATGGAAAAACCAATGATACAATATAACCTACAACGAAGGTTGATAAAACAGTTCCGAATGTAGCAAGAATGAAAACAGGTGTTTTTTCTTCAAGTAATGTCTTTAGATTTACTGATAGAGCTCCGGCAAAAAGCAGAAAATTCAACATGACACCTAGCAAGACCTCTTTAAAATTAAACTCCTCAATGATATGCTCAGCACCCCTTGTGATGGCAGGAAACAAAACACCGAGACCCAAAATAACAACAGACATCATCAACGCGATGGCCATCAGTCCAATTGTTGAGGGTAGTTTAAGGACGGTAATGTTTATTAGTGTGAATCCTGCCGCGAGGAAAATAAGTAGAGTAATTAAATCGAGAATACTCATTGGTGGTTTTTTGGTTGAATGTTACCTAGATTATGACTTGCCAAAATAAGGTCAAAAATATTACAATAAAAATAGGCATTGAATATAATTAACTTAACTTTTCTACTCAAACATTAATAATTTCACTGTTTAAATGCGTTTTTTAAAAAAAAACACCACAAAATCTCATCAATCATTTATTGTAATATTCTGTGTCGCCTCATTAGCACTTAATAGCTGTAAAAGTCTTGAAATCTCCATATTGAGACATGATATCAAAAAGGAAATTAAAAAAAATAATTTCTTCAAAAATCAATTTACTGGTTTCTGCCTTTTTGACCCGAAAACCAACACCTACGTAAGTGAGTTCAATGCCAATCATTATTTTAACCCAGCATCGAACACTAAAATTCTGACTGCCTTAAGCGTCATTGATCATTTCGGAGACTCTATTCCAAGCTTTGCCTTGTCTCAGACTAGTAAGGATAGTTTCAAAATTCTACCGCTGGCTGATCCCACGTTTTTACATCCTGCCTTTCCAAATGACAGCTTGATTAGTAAACTCCGGAAGTTTAAGAATTTAACTGTCTGCAAACCAAATACCCAGTTAGCTATTTACGGTCCCGGTTGGGCGTGGGATGATTATCCGTATTATTTCCAGCCTGAAAGGAGCTATTCCCCTATTTATGGAAACGTCGTTGAGGTATCGTTTGACTCCTCACTATCCATTTCTCCATCCTTTTTTAGTTCTTACACCAATTTATTACAAAGTGCCCCTAAAAATACCGCTTCATATCGAGATTTAGATCTTAACATTTTCAATACTTGGTTAGACGCAGATAGCTCGGCCTTTTCACGCATCATACCTTTTAAAACCAGCCCAGCATTATATGAGGCGCTTTTTAAAAGTATTATTCCAAATGTAATGTTTGAAGTATATGACTCCACGGAGTTCTCCGATACAATTTATAGTCAAAGTACACGCAATGTATTAGCACTGATGATGAAGACAAGTGATAATTTTTTAGCTGAACAATTGCTTATTCAATCAGGCATTATTGATGGCAATTGGGATGTGGATGTCCACAAAGCACAGGTTTTAAAGGATTGGTCGAGTTTTTTAACTAGCCAGCCGCAATGGTATGATGGCTCTGGTCTCTCTAGATATAATCTAATTACGCCAAAAAGTTTAGTGGAGCTACTAAACCAAATCTACCAAAGACTCTCATTCGAAGAAATAAAAAGTATTTTCCCAATTGGTGGAGAATCTGGCACAATTCGAAACTATTACAAATCTGAAACACCTTATATAATTGCAAAAACAGGCACTTTAAAAAACAATCATTGTTTAAGCGGATATTTGATGACCAATTCAGGCAAAACGTTAATATTTAGCTTCATGAACAATCACTATATCGGTCCATCAAATCAAGCCAAAGTTGCCATGGAAGAATTATTGATTAAAATTCGTGATCATTACTAGTTCCCATATTTTGTGAAAATCCACCCTAGTTGGTACCAATAAGTTAGCATCTTAAAATGTAAGTTTATGCATTCCCTAAAACCTGAACGTACGAGCTAACAGATAACCATTTTGAAAAATCCAATAATTGAAAGAATTTGTGTTTCTATTCTACAGTTGTTTCATGAAAAATAAAATTTCAATTGGTCTCAGACCCTGTTTTTCCCTTTTAGCCAAAAGTTTTTTGTCTACTTTCTATTGATCATAAACCTTTAGTAAATCATAGCTTAAAGTTCTCCATGAATTTGATATCATTTGATCCTTTACTACACATCTCAAGTCTTCGAAGATGGAGCGCGATCAAAAGCTATAATATCAGTTTGAAAATCCCCCATTATCTACACGAATGGTCTTGCCGCATCTCTTTACGATTGCTTTTCAGAATCTTTACTTTTGTAGCGCCCAGAATTGACTCAATTCAAAACCTTTAACAGTGAATACGACCTTTAATGAAGCAATAGTTTGCCTTTTGCTTATTGCATGATGGGGATTAACACTATATACTCTCGAAGAAATTGAGAAAACCAGTTTAATAAAACTTCCAATTTACATAAGCAGAACCCGATAAAACGATTCAACAAAAAAGTATTTGGCCAATACTAAAAATTTGATGCCTATTTCTAAGGAAGCATCAACCAAACCTATCAAATGTTGCTTTAGAAGGCGATTCGTAATGATTAGGATGCGCTATATTAATAATCGAGCTCTTCCTTTTAAAGACTTTCCATAAAACTTAGCTATTCCATATTCGGTAACTCTGCAATGTAACTTAACTTCGGTCGGAACTGTGCCGGCACCTCTTTTAGATGTGGGCAAGAGCTTGCACATGCCTTTTTTTGTTGTTGAGGTCATTGCTATAATTGGCTTTCCGCCTTTCGATTAAGACGCCCCTCTGATAAAATCAATCCGACACCTACTACTGAAAATGTTTTGTCCCTACAAAATCAGTACAAACTTGCCCTTTTAAATCAATCGCTAACGCACTATTAATGGAGGTCACTTTTAAATTTTCTATTATCGTGGATACATCTTTCACTTATACTACGTCAAGCATTAATAACCCGAGGTTTTAATGCACAAGGTCATAGCGCTTTTTAGAGCCCACTTCTCCCCTGTGATTATTCCTTTCTCTACCAAAGGAATAACACCATCAGAAAACATTTCGGCATCAATACCAAGTGCCTTATGACTGTCAAGTGCTGAAATCACAGCCTTGGAGATATTCTCAATTCCCATTTGTTATGTTGCTCCATTTTCAACTAATGATCCCACATGATTACCAATAGGCCTTTATTCGGTAATAAGAGGTATCTCTAAAACTGAAATGCCTGCATCGAATGCTAGTAGATAATTAATATAAAAAATATGCAAACAACCATCACCGAAAGTTATTGGCATTTTAGACTGAACCCGAGCGATAACAATTTTGGCTGTTTATAATGCTGCTAGCCAAGCATCAACCGACACACTTAGCGAGCAATATCCATGTTGATCAAGTAGGGAAATTTGAATTAGCGCCATATCCAGAGCTAGCACATTGTCTCTAAGTAAGTGATGACATTTCACTTAAAAAAACAGGTATTTAATCTGCAAGATGCTACTGTGTTGCTTTTCTTACGTTAGCACCAAAAAAGAATGACCTCCAATCAAATATTCCATAATATTCCAGAGCCAAGTACTTAGCCTTGCCTTCTTTGTGAAAATGAACAATTTCAATGTTGGAAAGTTCTTCTTTCCTTTCGACCATTGCATCAATAAGAGGCTGTGGAGCGTCGACAATAAAATGTATGAATACGCTATCTCTTGATTTTAAATATGATAATGCTTCTTTCAAATTCACGTACTTCACCATTGTGATTTCACATTTTGCTGTAAATTAACACTTGGCTAATATTTTATAAACTGACCAAAAAACCCCCATGCTTCAAAATAAATTCGTCTTAAGACTTTGTCTGATTATTTCTTTAATTAGTTGCTTATCAGTAAGCAAAGCCCAAAGAAAAAAAAATAGCGCTGCATCCACTATCAACACCAAGCTTTATGACAATCTTCATTGGCGGAATATTGGCCCTTTTAGAGGTGGTCGATCTGCAGCAGTAACTGGGGTTGCTAATAATCCTAACTTATATTATTTCGGAGCAACTGGTGGTGGAGTATGGAAAACAAACAATAGTGGGAATACATGGGAAAATATTTCTGATGGCTTTTTTGGCGGGTCTGTTGGATCTATTGCTGTTAGTGACTGGGATCCAAATGTGATATATGTCGGTGGAGGAGAAATAACCATAAGAGGAAATGTTTCTTATGGTTATGGAATGTGGAAATCCGTAGATGCAGGGGCTACATGGGAAAACATAGGATTAGAAAATGGAAGACATATCACCCAAATTGCCATTCATCCAAAAAATCCTGATATCGTATTCGCCGCAGTTTTAGGCGATCTCTATAAATCGAATAATGAAAGAGGTATTTATAAATCTATCGATGGAGGTACAACCTGGAAAAAAGTACTCTATGCAAATCAAGATGCCGGAGCTGTAGACCTTGAAATGGACCCAACAAATCCACGAATTATGTATGCTTCTACTTGGCGGGTAAGGCGAACGCCTTATTCTCTAGAAAGTGGTGGTGAAGGATCAGCCATATGGAAGTCTACTGATTCAGGTGAAACTTGGATGAAACTTGAGAAAAACGGCTTACCGGAAGGAGATTGGGGAATATCTAATGTGACTGTGTCTCCTCTTAATGGTAACCGCGTCTGGGCGCTTATTGAGAATAAAGATGGTGGCGTATTTCGTTCGGACGATGGCGGCAAAAATTGGGAAAAAGTAAATAGCGAAAGAGCCTTGAGGCAGAGAGCGTGGTATTACACAAGAATCTATGCTGATACACAAGATGAAGACATGGTATATGTCGTAAATGTGGCTTATCACGTATCCAAAGATGGTGGTAAAACTTTCACAAAAGCTTATGCACCACATGGAGATCATCATGATCTTTGGATCGCTCCAAATAATAATCAAAGAATGATAATTGCCGACGATGGGGGAGCTCAAATTTCAAATGATCAGGGCTCAAACTGGACGACATATTACAACCAACCTACCGCTCAATTTTATAGAGTGACTACCGATGATCAGTTTCCTTATCGCATATATGTAGCTCAACAAGATAACTCAGCGATTAGAATCAAAAATAGAACTGATGGAACGTTTATCGGTGCGTCAGATTGGGAATCTACAGCAGGAGGCGAAAGTGCTCACTTGGCTATTGATCCTTTAAACAATGATATTGTTTATGGCGGAAGCTATGGCGGTTATTTAAGTCGATACAACCATCAAACAAATGAAAGTCAAACGATAAACGTCTGGCCAGACAACCCGATGGGATATGGTGCACAAGGAATGAAATATAGATTCCAATGGAATTTTCCTGTATTCTTCTCCCCTCACAATCCAAAGAAATTATATACGGCATCAAATCACCTGCACGTTAGCACAAATCAGGGCAAAAGCTGGTCTGTGATAAGCCCTGACTTGACAACAAACGATGCAGCAAAGCTTAAATCCTCAGGAGGCCCAATAACTAAGGATAATACGGGTGTAGAGTATTATTCCACCATTTTTGCGGCTGTTGAGTCATATCATGAAGAAGGGGTAATCTGGACTGGATCCGATGATGGTCTTATACATGTTACAAAAAATGGTGGTAAGAATTGGTCGAATGTTACACCTTTCATATTACCAAAATGGACGATGATCAATAGCTTGGAAATTGACCCATTTAATCCAGGTGGTTTGTACTTAGCGGGCACAAGATATAAATTAGGTGATAATACACCATACTTATATAAAACAGAAGATTATGGAAGCACGTGGAAGTTAATCACAAAGGGCATTCCTAATGATCATTTCACAAGAGTATTAAGAGCAGATTCTATCAAGAGGGGCATACTTTATGCCGGTACTGAAAGTGGCATGTATGTATCATTAAATGATGGCGGCTTTTGGCAGCCAATGCAAATGAACCTGCCGATTGTGCCAATTACCGACCTGGCGATCAAAGACAATAGCTTGATTGCAGCCACACAAGGTAGAAGTCTCTGGATGCTTGATGATCTTACACCATTTCATCAGCTAAGCACTGACTTGAATGCTGTAGATATTCACCTTTTTCAACCAAAGGATTCTTATCGAATGTCTGGTGGAGATGGCAAAACATCAAAGACAGCAGGAGAAAATCATCCTGGAGGTGCACTCATCCATTTTTATGTTGCTGACACCTCGAAAATTGACACCCTTCGAATTAATATTTTGAATGAAAAAGAACAATTAGTTACCAGCTACAACAATTTCCCAGAAAAGGAAAAAAAGGAAATTGAATTGCCAATTAAAAAAGGTCTGAACACTTTCAACTGGAACATGAACTATTCGGGTCCTGAGTCATTTGAAGGAATGATCCTTTGGTGGGTAAATATGGATGGTCCAATGGCTCTCCCAGGAATATATCACGTTGAGTTAACCTCCGGAGACACAAAACAGCGTGTAAGTTTCAAATTAATCCAAGATCCTCGACAGACAACTACGATAGATGGGTTGCAAAAGCAATTTGATTTCATTTACACTGCTCAACAAAAATTGTCGGAAGCGCATCTCTCAATCAAAAAAATACATCAAGCGAAAAAACAAATAAAGGAGTTAATAGCTAAGCTAGAAATTAACTCAGTTTTAAAAGATCAAGGAGAAAAGCTGATTGAAGATATGGAAAAGGTTGAAAAGGTCTTGTATCAAACGAAAAATGAAAGTCCACAAGATCCGTTGAACTTTCCAATTAAGTTGACAAATAAACTCGGTCATGTTGCCACGCTGGTTATGTCAGGAGACTTTCCTCCTACCAAGCAGGATATCGACTTTAAAACCGAAGTAATTTCAAAGATTGATGCTGAGTTAAGTACACTCAATAATATCCTGAATAATGGTATTAAAAAATTCAATAATGATCTTTTAAACACAAAAATTGAGCTAATAAAGCTTGATTAGTTTTTATTAAAAAAATTAAAATCAAAAATGGCACTTGGATAAAAAGAACTTCATCTTTGCGTCCTGAAAAATTAGTCTATGTATAATATTGTAATTATTGGTGGAGGCATTGTTGGTTTAGCTTCTGCGTTGAAAATAAAAGAAGCGAATCCAAAGCTGCGTGTCGCGGTAGTGGAAAAAGAAAATGGAATAGCTAGGCATCAAACAGGTAACAACAGTGGAGTAATCCATTCTGGCCTGTATTATAAGCCTGGGAGTTTGAAAGCCCAGAACTGTGTAAATGGATATAACGAATTGTTAAAATTCCTTAGACAAGAAGAGATTGATCACGACCTATGCGGGAAGGTAGTGGTGGCCACTAATAAAGCACAACTCCCTTTTTTAAACATGCTTCAGGAACGTGGAGCTGAAAATAGATTAACTGGAATCAAAAGAATTATCGGAGACGAAATCAAGCAATATGAGCCATATGTTAAGGGCTTAGAAGGTCTTTTTGTACCTCAGACGGGGATTGTTGACTACAAAAAAGTTGCTGAACGCTATGCTGATAAAATCAAACATTTCAATGGTGATATCTTTACAGGAAACAAGGTGATAGATATTAAAAAAATAGATGAAAAACTGATCCAAGTGGTCACGTCCAAACAAGTACTGACCACTCGATTGGTCATCAACTGTTCAGGCCTTCATTCTGATATTGTCGCAAAGCTCACGGGAATTCCTGTGAATTATAGAATTATTCCTTTTCGTGGGGAATATTTTAAGTTAAAAAAAGAGAAAGAACACCTAGTTAAAAACTTGGTCTACCCAGTGCCTGATCCGAATTTCCCCTTTCTTGGGGTTCACTTTACTCGAATGATAGGTGGAGGAATAGAAGCTGGACCGAATGCCGTTTTAGCCTATAGAAGAGAAGGTTACAAAAAAACTGACATTCACCTTGGAGAATTGATGGGCAGTTTTGCTTGGAAAGGTTTTCGGAAAGTTGCTGCCAAATATTGGAAAACTGGAATCGGTGAATTTTATAGATCCTATTCGAAGAATGCATTTACAAAGGCGCTACAAGAATTAATACCAGATATACGTAAAGAAGATTTGGAGCCTGGAGGTGCCGGTGTAAGAGCACAAGCATGTGATAAAGATGGTGGATTAATTGATGATTTTCTTATTCAAGAGAACGAGAGAATAATCAATGTCGGGAATGCCCCTTCCCCTGCTGCCACGTCCTCTTTAAGTATTGGACAGTATATAGCTGATCTCGCCTTAAAGAGGTTTTGACGATTGAAAAAATCGATAAATTGACTTGCTAAATACAAACTATTTTAAATCAAGAATCTCGACGTAAGTGCTTGAAGTATAACTAGAATGATTGCTTTTTTTGCGCTATGCAAGCATCGGGGAATAAAACCGATGAGATTAAAATCAATTCTATTCAAATTTCGTTAGTCTAAAAAAACCATTATGAAAATTCAAACGCTTCTTATTGTCCTTTGCTTATCTCTTACCATGGCTTGTGCCCAAAAGACAAAAAAAGATGTCGATATCATTATTGAACCCACAGGTAATATCGAAAAAATAGAGAAGTCTACTCAAGAATGGAAATCAACATTGACCGATATAGAGTATTATGTTTTGCGTGAAAAAGGTACGGAACGTGCTTTTACGGGTAACTTATGGGATAATAAAAAAAACGGCACCTATACGTGTGGTGGTTGTAGTTTGCCTCTGTTTAGTTCCGAAACAAAATTCAAGTCAGGTACTGGATGGCCAAGCTTTTGGGAACCAATAAGAAAAGAATACGTCACAGAGGAAAGCGATAGACAATACGGCATGCTGAGAACAGAGGTGCTTTGCGCAAGATGTGATGGACATTTGGGACATATCTTCTCTGATGGGCCAAAGCCAACTGGTTTGAGATATTGTATTAATGCAGCGTCACTTGACTTCATCCCGACTAAACAAGAATCTGCTTCCGAATAAAATCATCAGCCCGATACTCCATCCAGCTATAGTCTCTTGGAGAAATAGTAAAGCCAACATGTCCTCCCTCCTTGGGAGTTTCAAGATAAATAAATGTGCTATCCTGAGCTATAATCTCAGGATAGCATTTATCCCCCAACATTGGATCATTCTGAGCACTAGCAATGAGCACAGGAAGTTTAATATCGCCCAAATATTGATCGCACGTTGCTTTCTTATAAAAATCATCCAAGCTTGCAAATCCATGCATAGGCACGGTGTACCGCGCATGAAATGCATCGAAATCTTCTAAGTCGTCAATCCCTGAAATATCTATGCCTGCCATGGAAGTCGACTTAATTTTAATTTTATCAACTATCTTTTTCAAAAAGCGCCTTTCATAAAATTGGTTTCCTTTTTTATGTATTTCCTCCGCACTGTCTCGAAGGTTACATGGCACTGAAAAAGTTATGCCTCCCTTAATAGACTTATGAATGCTCCTTTCTTCGCCTAAATATTTCAAACTCATACTCCCTCCCATACTGTAACCAAATAATACAATATCGTTATATTGGTTTGCTATTGCTTGATTTACAACTGTAGCTAAATCGTCGGTATCTCCATGATGATAAAACCTAGGCAGTCGGTTCATTTCTCCACTACAACTTCTACAATTCCATGCCAAGATATCCCAACCGCGTTGATGAAAATATTTTGCAGTTCTTTTTACGTAATATCGATCTGCGCTACCTTCTAAGCCATGTGTAATAACCATGCATTTTTTATTCCCATTTTTGAGCCAATCCAAATCCAGAAAGTCCCCATCAGCCAACTCCAACCTCTGCCTATGATAGTCGACCTCAAATGGTTTAAAAAACATGGAAGGAATAATGGTTTCTAAATGTCGCGAAAAGAGAAAAGAAGGTCGGTGCTTGTAGGAGGAATCAGAAATTATAGGCATTGCAGGAATTCATTTCGGTAAGGATAAAAAAAATGGGTTACTTCGCGGCAGCATTGTTGCTTATTAAAATGAAAATATCCAGTTAATTATGAAGTTTACCCTTTGGGTAGCTACCCTATTATTATCAGGAGTAGTACACAGTCAATCTATACAATTGATAGAAAAGAATACGGAAACCCCCATCTCTGATGTTTTCGTATATCACGAAAATCAGAACGCTACAGCCAGCTCAAACGATAAAGGGTTCATAGACCTTAGTGATTTCCCCACGACAGGTCAAATAATTTTTCAACACCCCGGCTTTCAACAAATTATCCTTCAGGTAAAGGAAGCCATGTCATCCAAAAAAATAATACTTAAACCTAAGTCTTTTGAGTTTGACGAAGTAATCATCTCTGCAAACAAGTGGTCTCAAAACCCTGGAGCAGTAGCTCAGAATATCACGCCAATTAATAAAAAAACAATTCAATTTTCCAACCCTGCAACATCCGCGGATTTATTAGCAAATAGTGGGGATGTTTTTGTCCAAAAGAGTCAATTAGGTGGTGGCAGTCCGATGTTAAGAGGTTTTGCAGCTAATTCTGTTCTTTTGGTTGTTGATGGAGTTAGACTAAACAATGCTATCTACAGATCAGGAAACCTCCAGAACATTATTAATATCGACCCAAATGCTATCTCTCAAGCTGAAGTAATTTATGGTCCTGGATCGATAATATATGGCAGTGATGCATTAGGTGGTGTCATGAGCTTCAATACGGTTTCCCCCATTTTTTCAGACGAAGTAAAAGTTAATTTGAACGTTTTCGGTAGGTACGCCACAGCAGCAAAAGAAAACACTGGACATATGAGCACTTCCGTTTCAAGTAAAAATTTCAATTATTTTGGATCGTTTTCATATTCTAGTTTTGGTGACTTAAAAGCAGGCTCCAATCGGTCCGAAAAGTATAAAGGGTATTTTAAGCGCAACTTTTATGTCAGCACGCTTGATGGAGCAGATTTTCTTGTCGCCAACGACGACCCCAACTTGCAATTGCAGTCTGGATTCGATCTCTTCAGCGCCATCAATAAATTTAAATTTAGAACTGGTAAATATTCCAATTTGGAAATAGGCCTTTACGTCAGTCAATCATCGGATATTCCTAGATACGATCGCTTAACTAGAAATATTGGTGATAGTGACTCTTTAACCTACGCCGAATGGTATTACGGTCCTCAAGAATGGTTACTGAACAGATATTCATTCAATTATTTCAAGTCTAACAAACTTTTTGACCAAAGCCGACTTACATTAGGCTATCAACGTTATAAAGAAAGCAGAAACGACCGAAGGTTTGGTAGCGAAAGTCTAAGGACGCAACAGGAAAAAGTTGACCTGTATACCTTGAATATAGATTTTAATAAGTCGGTAGGAAAAGACCAGATTTACTATGGAATAGATCTCTTTTCTAATGATGTTAGTTCTCTTGCTTACCGAACAAATCAGCTCACCAAAGAAAAAACTATTACCGAATCTCGTTACCCCAATGAAGGCAGTAAATACCAATCAATGGCTGCTTATATTAATTATCTCAAAGAAATCAAAAACTGGACCATTGGAATTGGAACCCGGTATAGCGCAATATCCCTTGAGGCTGAAACAAATAACGTAGGGTTAGCATTATTCGATGGAAAATATAATTTAAAAAATCAGGCACTTAATGGCATGATAAGCATTGTTTACAAGCCCAATTTAAAACATAAATGGAGCGGTATTATCTCCTCAGGGTTCAGAGCTCCAAATGTCGATGATGTTGGTAAGCTTTTTGAAGTAACAGACAATATCGTCACTGTCCCTAATCCTGATCTTAAACCTGAATACTCCTATAATCAGGAAATATCTTATCAATTTAAAAGTGAAAAAATTATCCTAAACTTGGTCGGTTACCATAGTATTTTAAAAAATGCCATTGTACGTGGTGAGTATCTCCTCGATGGTCAAAATACAGCAGTCATAGGTGGTGCAGAAAAGGAACTGAGAGCACAAATAAATAACGGTCGAGCGAGAATAGTCGGTTCAGGATTGAATGCTCGGATATCAATCAGCCAAGCATGGAAAGCCTCAAGTTCCATTAATTATTCTAGAGGACAGACATTGACAGATAATGAACCTCTTCGACATATACCGCCAATATTCGGTAAGATGTCTATTTCGAATAAGCGTGAAAAATTGAGAACCAGCTTTTCCCTATTGTATAACTTCTCAAAAAGAGCCTCAAAAATTCCAGATTCAGAGTTGATCGATAAGTCCGAAATTTATACTTCTGGTGGGTCACCTGGCTGGATTACCTTAAACCTACAAACCGAATATCTATTGAGTGAAACATTTACTTTTCAAACAGGAATTGAAAATATTCTAGATCAGCATTATCGTAGCTACTCTTCAGGAATTAGTGCTGCAGGTCGAAACTTCTATTTCTCATTAAGAGCCAAAATTTGAACTAAAGCTCTTCCTCCGCCTTCACTATTTCCCATGTATGATCTGTAAGTAGCCTAACATGCGCGATAAACTTTTCAAACGGAAAGCTCCTCCCCCACTCTTCAGGACTTATCATCGATAAGACGTCAATCCCATTTTTTCTATGGTACAAATAATAATCCTTATTGTAGACAGGGTCAAACCCGATATCTGACGTATAAATTCTCTCAGATACCTCAACTCGCTTCTTCAAATAGCTGGCTTGATCAACAAGTGTCTTCATCTGCTTATATATCTGATGAAATTGCCTGTCTGTTTGATCGTGCATCGCAGCAACTGCCACTCCCCTTATTTTCCCCTTATCTTCAGGCTTTATGATTGCACTACCAACGCTATGGGCATATTCAATTAAACCAGGCATATCCGTGATTTTATCACGGTCCTTTTCAAGGTCTATCTTGGAAATATCAACCTTATTTTTATTCATCTACTTTCTGCTCTATTCGTTCTTTTAAATTCTTTTTTGAACCCGGCCAAGTCGTCCGATTTGAAATATCAATGCCTATTAAAATCATGAGGATTAAAAAAAATGCTGTAATGATAAAAAAAATCTTTTTAGACCGTTTCATATGCTAAACAGAACCGCTAATTTGGCGAATAGTTTTAAAGAATAATCGAATGAACATAGACGGTAAAATTACAGAGAAATTTGATACGCAAGAGATATCAGCATCATTCAAAAAACGAGAGTTTGTAATTGAATTTGCGGAGAACCCTACTTATCCCGAATATATCAAGTTAGAGACCATTCAGGCTAATTGTGACCAGCTTAACAATATTCAAGTAGGTGACGATGTATCCATTGCATTTAACTTGAAAGGTCGTAAATGGACCGATCCTCAAGGAAACACGAAGTATTTTAACACACTTCAAGCCTGGCGGATTGAAAAAAAATCAGCTAACCAGACGAATACGCCACCGCCTCCAAGTAATCAAGAAACACCACCGCCTCCAAGTGAAGAAGGTAACTGGGTCAAAGAAGATTTTTCTGGAGATGATGATCTTCCTTTTTAAAATCTCTTTTTTCTGAAAGTAATTGGAATGAAATCGTCTGTTGGTAGGCCAATGTGCGCAAGATCCCATCTTTTATCGTATGCAATGATGAGTTGCCTTATACACTCAACCCTGTTGTCTGTTGGAAACGGGCACTCATCCCAATAAAAAATTTAAACGATAATTGTATTGTTTTTTGATGCCACTAACTCTTACTTCAACTTCAATCTCATGTTCTTCGTTGAGTTGAGGGATTTCTATTCCAATTATTCCCATGATCTTATAAGTTTTTAGAAATGTTTGCAACAAAAAATATACCCTTCCAGTTAATAAGCTTATTATCAAAGGTTTAGTTACAACACCAATACTTATATAGTGATCGAAAAAGAACATATTTTGCACATAATCAAACACTCTCATATCTGTTTGTTCAGCCTGATTGTATTAATACTCACATCTTGTGACAATACTGACCCTAATACCAGACCATCTCCACTCACTGTAGATAGCATTATCATTAACAATAAAATTTACAAAACTGAGTATAGCAGCCCATCCGTTCGCAAAAGAAAAATATGGGGTGAGCTAGAACCATACGATCAAGTATGGCGCACTGGTGCTAATGATGCTTCGCTCATTAACATTGAAAGTGATATAAAGCTTGGTGACGATGTTTTACCAAAAGGGAAATATTCATTTTTTACCATCCCAAGTAAAGGTAAATGGACGCTTATTTTTAATAAGCAGTGGAAGCAATGGGGAGCTTACAGCTATGACCAAAGTGAAGACCAATTAAGAATAACGTTTTCGCCAAGCTGGATGGATGAAAATCAAGAAAAATTAAAAATATATTTTACTAATGATGAGTTTATTGTTCGGTGGGAGTTTATAAAACTGGCTATCCCCTTTACGCCAATATGATATTAATGCTATTCGCGAATAGCATCATTGGCTAGTCTGATCATTAATTTTGTTAATGCTTGAATAGTCTCGTCACAACCAATGACGAGAAACCTTTTCTTCATGAATTTCGGATCTATAAATCCAATATAAACATCACCTTCTTCCTCCCACACCAAAAACTCTAATGGAAGATCAATCGCCGTTGTTTGTTGACAAATAATCAGCTTTGTTGTTAAGTCTGGGTCTTCAAATAAGATACTACGTGTAGGGGCAATTTTCTGACCTCTTTCGGCAGCTATCTTATCATGGGCTACAATTTCAAAAAAGAGCAGTCCCTTATTTTGAATCCCTTCTATGACTTTTTGAGCAGTCTCATCAATATTTAACGGGCTCTTATAGATTGTGAGGTTTTGGCCCTTTATAATTAAAAAAGAACCAAACGCACATAATATTAACAATACTCTAAATATCATTTTACTTGATTTTCAACGCAAAAAAACCAATTCTTTAACAATCAAAAAATTATAATCAGATAATTATTGCATTTTTATCGACTAATCGATGAGGGTATTGAAATTGGATTGGATTCATGCTTTTTAATCTTTTATTAATCACCTAATTTGTAGACTTAAAGACATCAACTGAAATATGAGTATTTACGGTATGTATGCCGGTGATACAGTGCCACCTGTGATGATGATACCGTGCCACTATTTTCACGATATTTTCAAGGGCAATTTAGTTAATTTTCAACCTTTTAGTTTGATGTTTTTCCTTAGTGATTCACCC
>Ga0208646_1000138_pt1 | contig 51825 bp, 51 predicted proteins | sample AntAceMetag02UK8_FD_184762 | JGI IMG/M metagenome (GOLD analysis project Ga0208646, IMG submission 184762) | Saline lake microbial communities from Ace Lake, Antarctica - Antarctic Ace Lake Metagenome 02UK8 (SPAdes) (version 2) | ecosystem: Environmental > Aquatic > Non-marine Saline and... | reverse complement strand
TAAAAGCGTTATACGGTAAAACTGGCGATATATATGAGATAGCTATTGCTCAGTCTATGGGAGCTAAGGTAATACCCGGTCGAGGAGGCTTAGGTGTTATACCTGATAACGTTCGTGTTACTGATGATGCTTATGAAATATCAGAAACTAAGTCAATTACTACGCAATCTAATAGCTCGGGAAACGTATCTAGAGCAAGACCTATCTCTGTAGCAGGAGGGGATGGTATTACTCTTAGGCCGGGTAAAAAAACGTTTATTACTAGTGTTAATACCCCTAAACCGGGTACTGGTTTACAAACTATACTAGATGATGATATAAAACTATCTAACTCTATGGATAACTTATCTAATATTTTTGGGATGGAAGATGTTGATATACGTCCTGCCTTTATACAAGAGTTAGTAAATGCTAAAGGTAATCAAAAAAATCTTAAAAAGATACTAAGCGGCCAGTCTAAAGCAGCTATAGCAATAAGAAAAAACTTTGCTATTAAGTCTTCGGATATTCGTGTTACTATTAAGTCTGGAGACCAACATATTGTTAAAGCTATTGGATGGTCTTGGTCCTCTATAATGAGAAATCCGAAAGCTAAAATAGATATTAAGCTACAAGAAGATGGCTCTATTAAGTTTAATATTAAGTTTCCAGAAGCGTTAGTTAGAGCTGCCCTTAATAAAGCTAATAAACAGACAGATATTGTTTTACATAGAGCTGTAGATAGAGTTGGTAAAGAGCTTGGGCAAATGTTTGCAGGTCTTAGCCCAGAGGTGGTACGTTACTTAGAGTCTCAAGACTTTAACTTTACTACTAAATATATAAAAGGATCTGTACTAGTATCTACAGGTTCTATTAAGATAACTGCAACTAGAAAAAAGAATATTAAAAAAAGCGGTAGAAATCAACGCTTTATCTCAAGCCTTCAATGGACTGCTTTAGTTCAAACTAGGCTAGGACGTACTATGGAAAAAGTAGGACCACCAGAAGCTCCTAACTTAAAAGAGAGAAGTGGTAGATTTAGAACTTCTATTAGGGTGTTTCCTAATTATAGAGCTAGAACTATAGCTTATTATTATATGCCTATGTATAGTCATTTGGCTTCTTATGGGTATAACCCTGATCAACAAATAGAAACAGCTATTAGCGAAGTAGCTATGAGACTTTATGCTAAAGCATTTAATATTGTAAAGGCTTAATTAATGATATTTAATAGAAGAACAGAAATTTGTGATTATCTTGTAACTCAGCTCAAACTTATTAATGGGGCAGACTATATTAATGGAATAGTATTTACTACTAACTTATTTAATAATGTATATAGACGGCTAAAGTTTATTGACCAAATTAATGACTTTCCAGCTATATACGTATCTGCTGGTACCGAAATTAGAAATTTTCACACAGAAAATTTGACGGAAGCAAATTTAAGCGTTACTATAAGAATATATGTATATGGAGAAGATAATTCACAAGATCAGTCAAACGAATTGATCGACGATATTGAGAAACTTATATACTCAATTGGAGACAACCCTGACAAAGGTATATTGGATATAACTATAGAAAATATAACTATTGATGATGGGGTTGGTGCTCCTTACGGTATGGCAGAAGTTGAATTATCTATAACTTATAGATTAGAAAATTAAGGAGAATTAAATAATGGCATCTCTTAACCTACAAAGAAATTCCGAGGTATTTTACTCAACTGTTGATCTTATCAACGGAGCAACAGTTGCGTCAATGACCCCCTCTAACACGTGGAAATTAGAAGTTTTAGCAGGTTTTGCAGCATCTGCTTCTGCTGCTACTCAAGATATTACAAGTATGGAATCAGGATTTAATCCTGATAGATCCCAACAAAGATTTAACACAGCAATAAACCCTGTTGACTGGAATTTCCAGGTGTACTTACGACCTACAGGCGCTGTCACAGGTTCGGCAGCAGCCTCTACTACTGCTGCTACTAACGCGAGTGGTAATGCTAAGCCTACAGCTGATTGGTTTATGTGGCAGGCACTAATGTCTAATACTACTCCTTCAGTAGGTGCTACTGGTGAGCAGTCTGTATGGGCAGCTGGTAAGTTAAAAAGTCTTAATGTTGCAGCAGGGGTAGGAAGTCACTCTACACGTTCTAACTATGCAGAAGCTGTTGAAAACCACTTGTACTTTAAACTAGATAACATGTTTTATCAAGTTAGCAACGCAGCTGTAAATGAATCTACTGTAGATGCGGGTATAGAAGAAATTGCAACAGTTAGTTGGACAGGTTTTGGGTCTACTATAAAAGAACTTACTGGCTTACCTCGTAACAACGCGGTATCTGTTTTTGGAGGTCTTCTAAATGATGGTTCTGCTGCGTCGGCTAACGCTAATGCTGCAACCTTATCTGCCGCATCTAGCTACCACCCATATAACAAAATGAACGTAGCTGGTGCTGTATCTACTAACTCCTTCATTAAGAACCGTTTAAGTTCCATCGAATTTAAACACACACCTGCTGGTGCTTCTGTACTTACTTATGTATTTCCTGTTACTGCTCTTAGCTTTAGCTATAACAATAACATTACTTACCTAACTCCAGAAGAACTTTCTAGCCTTAATGAGCCTGTAGCTCAGTTCCTTGGAACACGTGCTGTAACAGGTTCCTCAACTATGTATCTTAGAGCTGGTGATACTGAAAGTGCTGCATTCCTTCGTCACATTTCCGAAGAAGGAAAAACATCATCTTCTCAAACATCTAAAGCTAACTTAATTATTGGTGGAACTACTGCACCATATGTAGCATTTCAGATGGATGCAGCACAGTTCGAATTCCCTACAATCGCAATTGAGGATGTTCTATCCCTTAGTGTTAATTTTGTAGGACAAGAGCCTGATGCAACACGCGGAACCGGCGGCGAAGTTACTATTATAGCCGCTAAATAATTTGTTCTTGAGGGAGAACAAAATTAACCAGAGAACGTCCATCAACTTGCGATTCTAGGTATCCCTCACCTAAGATAAGCAGATATGTTGATGGGCGTTTATTTTTATATAAGGACTAACAAATGAGTATTATTAAAAACGCAATGAGTAAAGAGACTACCAACTGGGTTGAATATCCAGAAATTGATGGTTTTGAAGTTCATTTCAAATTTCTATCGAGAGAAGATCTGCTAAAAATCCGTAACAAAAGTACTGTTTTAAAACTTAATAAAAAGACACGTGCTAAAGAAGAAGTTGTAGATAATAATAGATTTATTGCTAACTATGCAGAAGCTACTATTCTTGGCTGGCGTGGACTTAAAATTAAAAATCTACCAGACTTACTACCTATGGATGTTACAGGGATGAATGGTAACACTGAGGTTGTATATGATAGTGACGAAGCTGTTGAACTACTTAAAAACTCTACAGAGTTTGATGAGTTTGTTACTGAGACTCTAAACGACTTTCAACTTTTTACCAACAAAAAAGCTGAGGAAGACGTAAAAAACTAACAGAATACCTCCAGCGTTCTCTGCACGGTGGAGGTATTAACTCAGATCAATATCTACAAATGTGTGAACAGATGGGTTGGGAAGTAGACGAAAAAGAAATACCTACAGACCCTTCTGAACTCAGTTTAGACATTCAGTACGCACTAATTCTTCTCAACTATCTACCTGATATGTGGGACGGTATGAGTGGTACTTGGTTTGGCAAGGATTATAGTGGATTAGCTGCTATAATGGATATTTACGAAATGGATGATAAAAAAGCTGTTTTTGAATTACTAAAAGTAGCTGAAAATGAATTATCTAAGTATTACAAGCAGAAATCAAAAGAACAAGAATCTCTTAATAAGAGTAAGAAGGCGAGATAAATGGCCGGAGTAATTACTAACCTAATTAAGACTAAGTTTACTACAGAAGGTGCAAAACGTACTGAGCAGGCAACACAACGTGTGGGGCGTGCTCAGACTCGTTTAGGCCAGGCTAGTGCAGCTAGTGGTAGGCAGTTTGCTGCGCAGTCTGATGGTTTAGGTGGTTTAGTTGGTGCTTATGCGGGTGCTGCTGCTACCATCTTTGCGGTATCTGCTGCGTATGACGCTTTAGCACGAAGTGCTAGAGCTTCTCAAACTCTTGAAGGATTAACAGCTATTGCGGCAAACTCCGCAGTTGCTGGAGATGCTTTGCTTGCTAGTGTTAATAAAATTACTAAAGGACAGCTAACTTTTGTTGAATCTGCGGAGCAAATTAACCTTTCTCTAAGTGCTGGTTTCGGCGCTGAACAAATCGAAGGTTTAGCTGGGGTAGCTATTAAAGCTTCTCGTGCACTTGGTAGAGATTTAAGTGACGCGATGACACGTGTTGTTCGTGGTTCTGCTAAAATGGAAGCAGAACTACTAGACGAATTAGGTATATATACTAAGATTGATCCAGCTACGCGCGCTTATGCTGCTGCTATTGGAAAAACTGTTGGAGAACTAACAGAATATGAAAGACGTCAAGGTTTTGTTAACGCTGTTATTACAGAAGGTGAGAAGAAGTTCTCATCTATCAATACTACGATACCTACTAGTTCACAGAAAATTGAAGCATTTAGTAAGACAATTCTAAATTTAACTACTAATATGGGTATGCTTATTGCTGATGGTTTAGCTCCTTTAGCTAGTTTTCTAACTAATAACCTTTCTGCTACTCTAGGTACTGTAGCACTACTCGGTTCTTTAGTTTTAGGAAAAGGTATATCTGTACTAAAAGGTCAATTAGATAACTTCCAAGCTGCTGCTGAGAAAAAAGCTGCCAGCGTAAATAACGCTATTTTAGGTCTTAACAAAGGTGCTGTAGCACGAGTTGCTGAAGCTAATAAAGCGGTATCAGGAATTAATAAAAGCGCTTCTGGACTATCAGGTATTGGGCCTGAGCTAAAAGGCTTAGTTGACGTATCTCGTCAAAGAAACCTTTCTAATATAGAACTAAAAGAGAGTGGAAGACTTTTAGGAATAAGAGCTACCAATCTTGATACTAATATTACTAAAATGAAAGCTAATGTTGCTGCTCTAGAAGCACAAACAAAATCTAGTAAATTATCTTCTAAAGCTATGGATGCCAACTTAGAACAAAGAAATAGTATAAATAAGTCTATTGAGACTCAAAACGGTTTACTAGCACAGACTAAAACTCAGCTTAACGCTGTTAATACCGCTTCAAAAGGCGCTACAGTTGGTCTAGCTAAGTTTGCAGCCGCTGGAGTATTAAACATAGGTAAAGCTTTAGCTGGGATTGGTAGTATGGCTTTAGGGATAGTTTCTTTTGGGGCTGTAGCTCTTAGTGCTGTTGCTATTGGTGGTATTCTAGGTAGTACTTTCTTTAACCTAATTGGTAAATCTGAGGAATACGAAGCTACACTTAAAAAAGGGGGAAAAGCCCTTAAAAACTTATTTAACGATGCAGATAAGGGAAGAGACATATCTGTCCTACAAGGAGTTTCATCAAGAGCTATTTCTGAAATAGAAAGCACTAATAAAGAGCTTAGAGAGCTTGATAGTTTTAAGTTTGAATCTAAGTTTATGCTTATAGATATAGAGATAGAAAAAACCAAAGAACAATTAGCTAATGAAGTTAATGAAGCTGTTGTATCTATTACGAATAACCGTGGTAATACTATGCTGCAAACGGCTGGTAGTGATATGGGTAAAATTTATGCTGGTGCACTAGCAGGCGCTGCGGCAGGAGCTCTTACGTTAGCTCTTCCAGGTGCTATAGCAGGAGCTCTTGTTGGGGCTGGCTTAGGAGCTACTTATAATATAAGATCTGCTATATCAATAGATTTAAGTGAATCAGACATGTCTGCTTTAAATGATCAATTAGGGGGTGCATTAGATGAGCTAGACGGTTTTGCCAAAGATACAGCTGCAAAACTGATCACATCCTATAGAGAACAGTACGAGGAGTTAGCTAAAATAGATCCTCAAGTACGTTTAATGTTAGATACTATTACTGGTTTAGCTATTGAATCATCTAAGTGGTTAGAGTATTCTGATTCTATATACGATGTTATGCAAGCTACAGGACAAACAGCAGATAATATAACTAAAAACTTTACGTTTATAAACCAGCTTGACGAAGCTAGAAAAATAGCAACAACTATAGCTGGTATTGATTTTTCAGTTATGAACGTTAATCCTATAAACCTCACTGAGGTACTTGACGCTGCTAGCATAGATCCTAATTTACGTAGCTTAAATAAACTTACCGTAGACTTAGAAGGCTCAAATGCTGTAAAAAGTATAATGGTAGAGTTGGAAACTAGTGCTAAATCTTTTAGAGATATTTTAGCAAATCTAGATTTGTCTCCTCATTTGAATGCTGCGTTTTTAGATGTAGGAGAAGAAGCTATTAAGGCTTATACAAGTACTAAAGATTATGTAGATATTATAAACGTACTTAGTAGAGATTCTAACTCTCTTAATGGTGGCTTACTAAGAACTGCTGAAGTATTACGAGCATCAGATGAGGGTATAAGTAATAATGCTATAACAGTTGAGCAATTGTCTCAAAATATAGGTAACGCTTCTTCTAGTATAGATACTATGAAGGGCTCCTACGCTGAACTAGTTACCGAGCTTGGTATACTTACTAATATGAATACTACAGAGTTACCAGATGGAGTAGTAAACTCTATAGAAAATAGGATTCAAAGTCTACGCAACGCCTTGGGCGAAGCTACTAGTAGCTTAACAGCGCAGGTAAGATTAGTAGATGTACTAACTGACCAGCTTGAAGCTTATTCAAACAGAAAAGATATAGCTGATTTTGTAACTAGTATAACTCCTAAAGGAGTAACAGACTTCGATTTAGAACTACAGATTTCTACTGTAGGAGTAGATAATGAATTACTAGCGCAAATCGACTATCTTAATAATATAGTTAGCGCAGGGGAACAGGCTACTCATCAGTTTGATGAAATGGCAGGAATGTTAAATAGGTTTGGTGATGGTAGTCTAAGTAACGACTTAGTAGCTAGTGTACTAGGTGCTACGTCAGCAGAAATAGGTGATTATAAGCAGCAGCTATTAGAAGCTGGTATGAGTGCTGAACAGTTTGCAGATATACAATCTTTAGCTGTTACTGAATCAATGCAACAACTTAAAACTGCTGCTGATCAAGCAGGGGAATCTATAGATAAGTTTATGGGTCAATTAGCATCTGAAGCTATAAAAGAAGCTGATAAATTGTTAAGAGAATATGCTACTACAATAAAAGATATAGACCTAGAAATAGCAGCTATTGAAACAAAAAGTGCTATTGCTACTATTAAATTTGAATTAGATAGCTCTCAAATAACTAGAGATATACAACTAGCTGTTCAAGAATTTGAATTAGATAATATTAAGCTTCAAATAGATTTAGTACAAGCTACAGAGGGTGCAGAGAATATAACTGCGATTGAAGCGGCTAAACAAGAAACGGCGCTCCAACAACAGCTATTAGATAAACGCGTAACTATAGCTTATCTAGAGTTTGAAAACGAGGTTAGGGCTATTGAGGCAAGAAATCAACTTCTTGTTGAAGATATGCGTATTAATAACGCTAAAATTGAAGCCGATGCACTACAACTTAAAATTAAGATTGCTTCTGATATTGAAAATATAACTAACTTAAGTAATCTATACTCAGAGTATATAACCTCTCAAGGTCAAATAAATCAGTCTCTAGTAAATGGTATGCTAGATGCTAGCGTATCTATGAATACCTCGTTTGCGCAAACATTTAGTAGTGCAGCAAGCACTTTAAACCAAGCTATTATAGCTGGGTTTGAACGAAACCCTTATGCTAGTCCTGTAGTTGCTGGTACAACAGAACGTGTAGCAATAGACCCTATAGAGACTGCTTTTTCTGACCTAGCTTCTAGTGTAGGTTTGGCAGGGCTTGAGGCTATGAATAAAATAGACGAACGCTCAGAGGCGCAGATAAAGGCTGAGACAGCGAGAGTTAGTGAACAGCTAACATTAAATCAGCTAGAGATAGATGCATCAAAAATAAATCTAGAAAATAGATTAAGTAATTTAGCTCTCGATAGGCAGATAGAAGCACAAAATGCTCAAACTAGAGCTAGTGACGCTGGTGGTAAAGCTGAAACAGATAAGCTGAAAGAACGTATTAAAGAGTTATTTGACGCTATGAAAGGTCATGTAGAATCTGCACTTATGAGTTTAAATGATCTAATCTTTTATGGAGAAGGTGATTTCGGAGAGATAATGGGGGGTATGTTTAAGTCTATGCAACAAGACTTCTTTAAACAAACTGTAGCCGATCCTCTTTCAGGATTTCTAACAGATTCTGTATTTAGCATGTTTGGTGTTACTAACGCTAAAAAAGGTGTTGATGGTATGACCTATAATTCTAGTGGAGCATTACTAGTTAGTATTATAGGAGGCCCTGAAGGGCTTTTCTCAGATAGTTTAGGGGGTGCTCCTGAGACAGGTGAAGATTCTGTAGTTAATAAAGTTACAACCCAAGTTACTGGTATATTTGATAAAATCTTTGGAAGCGACGGGCTATTCTCAAGTATCTTTAAAAACCTTGGAAGTATGTTTAGCGGTGGCGAAGGTGGCGGAGGTTTCTTTAGCAGTATATTTAAAGGCATCTTTGGTATGTTTGGCAGTGGTGCAGCGCAAGGTGGTATGATTCATATGGCACAAGGGGGTATGACCCCAGCTGTTATGCGTGACCGAGTTCCTACTATGCTAGAACCTGGAGAATTTGTAATTAGAAAACAGATGGCTCGTGCTATAGGTGCTCCTGCTCTACAAAATATGAATGCTACTGGACGAGTTGGTGGTGGAGCTCCTACAATTAACTTCGTTAATCAAGGATCTCCTAAAGAAGTTGAAAGTGCTGAGCCACGTTTCGACGGTGAAAAATATATTATTGACGTAGTAGCTCGTGACATTAGAAATAATGGAACACTACGTAGAACATTAAGAGGTAAATAAGAATGGTTACATATCCAGATGATGCGACAGGGCAATTTGACACTGCTGGTTTTTCTTCTATGATTGACCGAAAGCCTGATAGAGGTTATACTGAAAATAGACAGCACTCAACAGTGATTTTTGTTAGTGAAGCTGGTTATGAAAAGCGTAGATTAAGAACTAGACGTCCTATTAGAGACTATAATCTATCGTACACTAAGATTAGTGGATTAGAAAAATCTGCTATTGAAAACTTTTATTTTGCGCGTTCTGGGGAGTATGAATCTTTTACGCTAGACTTAGCCCATATTAACGAGCAGGGTAATATTACCGTTAGATTTGATGGAGCATTAAGCATAAACCAAGTACTATCAACAGGCGCAAATCTACTAAACAGTTACTATTCTGTTAGCTTTAAATTAAAAGAGACCTTTACGTAATGACTGCAAGAACTTATGATGTAAAACTTATAGTAAATGATGCTAGTGCTTTTAAAGTATCTAATACAGTAATAGGAGCTAGTAGCCTTACTACTGGTATCATAACTAGTATCGATTCTGCAAATAACGTAATTAAGATTAGGCAAGCAAATACTTTACAAGAATTCTCAGTTTCAGAGACTGTACTGTCTAATGCATCGGTGATGAATGGTACAGCCTACGGAACGCTAAATTCCTCTTTACCTTTTGTATCAAACGCACAAGCGTCTCAGGCTACTACAGCTTCTGCTACTATAAGCTCAGTAACTGCTAGCACTTTTATTGCTGAGAAGAATGCTTTTACTCAGAACCCTATAGTGCGTTTATACTCTATTTATTACCCTGGAGAATGGTTTCCTCCTAACGAGGCGGGAAACCCACAAGGTAAAGGTGCTGGTAGAGCATGGCCTAATACTTTCCCTATTAACTTTGCGGAGATAGTAGGTGATGCAGCTCAGGATTTATCATATAATGTTGTATACGACGCTAAAACTTATATTCCTTTCCCTGTTAACCTAAGTTCTATGGAGCAAGGATCCGATGGTAAGATAAGTGAATTGTCTATATCTATATATAATGTTGATAATATTATCTCAGTACTTGTAGAAGACCCTTATCTAGTAGGTAATAATTCTTCTAACTCTGTAGTAGCTATAGTTAATACAGAGCCAGTTCACGGTATTGATCCTAGGACTGTTAACGCAACCCCCGCTGATGTAGGTTCTGTAGGCGATGAATCATTTGATTCATTAACTAGAGCTCGTGCAAACGGTTTAGCTTATAGCTCTGCTATAGTAGCTTCTTATGGTACTGCAAACGCTACTTTTACTAAAAGTAGTACTGAGGCGGTAAAAGGAATTTGGCAGCGAGATAAATCTGATACTCGCGACTTGCTTGGTGGTATTATACAAATTAAAACTACCTTCGCAAACTTCTTAGACTACTGGCCTGAGTATAGCATTATTGCAGAGTTAGACCCTAATAACAGTATGGTACGTGTAAAAAACGCAGCTCCCTATAGGGTTGGAGACCAGCTATATACTAAAGGCGGTGACACAGTACTTATCGTTGCTGTAGAAGGTAATGATCGTATCTACTATGACAACTTAATACTATCTGATGAAGAACCTCTACAAATAACGACTCAAGACGGTCTATCCTTATTAATAAGAGGTATTGGGGATACTACGCTATCCGTTGGAGAGCCTTTATATATTATTAACACAGATGCTGACTCAGACAGTTACTTAGAAGATACTTATAAAATTGATCAACTTGAGGGTCTAAATGAGTATGTAGCTAGTTTTAGCCTAGTCTCTTGGTTACAGCATTTTAAAAACAAAACTCCTAAGCGAAAATATTATAAAAACACTTGTCAATGGGAATATAAAGGGCCTGAGTGTCAATACCCTGGCCCAGGCGGTTTAGCTATTCCAGGAACATCTCTAACTTCTAACGTAAACCCTATCGCTGCTAATAATGCAGTAGCAAGCTCTGCAGGAGGTGATGTCTGTTCTCACTCTTTTAAAGCTTGTGAGCTACGAAATAACCAAGTACATTTCGGTGCTTTTCCTGCTACTGGTAGAACTGTACCACGAGCATAATAATAAGGTAACAAATGATAGATCTAACTCCTTACTTATTTCATAAACATGCCTACGGTCACTATGATTGTATTAAGGCTTTAGATAACTTTTATATAGACTCTTTTGGTTATTCGTTAGAAATACCTAGCTACCCTAGTTCTAGATTATGGATGCGTAATTTTACAACCAATATTGTTGAAGACTGGGCAGCAACACGTGCTATAAAAGTCTCATTGACAGATGCAAAAAATTATGATTTAATGGTGTTCAAGTCTAAAACTAGTAATCATTTAACTCATTTTGCTATGTATTTAGAAAGAAACAAAATGTTTCACGTAGAAGAAGGAAAAACTTCGTGTATAGAATTACTATCAGATTACTGGTTAGACCGCTTATACGCTACGTACAGACATGACAAAATGGTATAATAACTACGTTGGCTTTCCTTATAAACACTTAGGAGAAGATACTGTAGAAGGCATAGACTGTTTTAACTTATGCAAGTATATATTAAGACAAGAATGTTCTATAAATGTTGTATACAGTACTTCTCATTTTTGTAATATAGTAGACGATGATTGGTATCAAAAAACTACTGAGCAACTATTTGAAAAAAGTGTAAACATATCAGAAAAAGGCTTTGGCTGGCTCAAAGTACGCCAACCAAAGCCTTTTGATATACTAACTATGAGTATAGGATCTACTAACATAACTAATCATTGCGCAATGTATGTGGGTGATAATAAGATAATACAGGTTACCATCGCAAGACCTAGCTATATAACTATTTATGGTAACTACTATAAACAATATACTACAGGAATATACAGATGGAATCCTTCGAACAACTAAAACAAGATATGAATAGTCATGCTACTAGAGACTACCCTAGAGAGTGTGTAGGTATTATAACCAAAGATTTTAAGTATATTCCTTGTAAGAATATTAGTGATATCCCTAAGCTTACTTTTTATCTTGATCCTGCTGACTTAGTAAGGAACGACGGTAATATTTGGGGCATTTTTCACTCACACCCTGGCGACGATAATCCTATTCCTAGTAAAGAAGATAAGATAAGTGCCGCATTTAATAGTTATAAGTTTTTAGTAGGCTTTGACAATAAGTTTTACATTTATTGGTATGATAAGAACGTTGATGCTCTGAAATATGAGCCGTTAAAGGAAAAACATATTGTTAGTTAATATTAAACCTCACTCCTCGTTATCTAAATTCTTTAGAACTACTGATATAGCCGTAGAGCTAGATTCATTTTTTGATGTTATTAATTATCTTACTGCAATGCAACCAGCTTTTATTAATTATGTTAGGCAACAAAAGCAAAACGATATAGAAGAAGGTTACGTATTACTAGATTCTAATCTTAATGAGTTGACGTATGAGCAGATGTTAATTAAAAGGGTTCGGGACGGCGATACTATACATATAGTTCCAGCTATCATAGGTGGTGGAGGTAAGCGCGGTGGACTACTTGCAGTTGTAGGACTGTTTGCAGCAATAGCTTTTGGACCTGCTATTTTATTAGCTATGGGTAGTACCGGTGCTGCTGTCGGTGCTGGTACTGTCGCTACTGGCGCTGTCACTCAGGCTGCTGGTACAGGTTTACTAAGTGGGGCATTCCTTAAGAACTTAGTAGTTAATATAGGTCTTGCCCTATTATCTTCTTTATTTAATAAGAGACCAGATACTACAGATAAAGCTAGTAGAAACAATGATATGTTTGGGTCATTAAAGAATACTACTTCTAGTGACACACCTGTCGCTTTACATTACGGTAATGTTAGAGCAGCAGGTCAAATGGTAAGTGGTTATATTAAGACAGTAAATCATTCTAGAAATTCTACTATTAGAGTAGACGAGGTAATGCAGACATAATGAAGTATGTACAATACGAAGGTATAACAGTACCAGAAATACGAGGAGCTAAAGGTGGTAAAGGCGGCGGAGGAGTCCAGGCGCCTAATTCTCTATACTCTACTGATATTTTATTTGTGACAAACGCTTTTGGCGAAGGTCCGATATATCGTATTAATCCTAATGGCCCTCAAGATATACAAATTCAAGACTCCGCTATTGATGACTTAATTAATATAGACAGTGACGGCTTAGAGGATAATGAGAAGTTTATAACTTCTACAGTTTTTGGTACTATTAACCAAGACCCACTGCCTTACTTCGGTGAGTCTATTACTACACCACAAGTGTTTACCTCTGCTACCGTTCTTAAGAATGGTAATATATCGGGTATACCTGAATCCTCAATCACCCTACAAGAGACTAGTGATAACGATTGGGATTCAATACGTTTTAACTTTGTCGTTGATTCACTTTTTACAAGTAATGATGAAGGTGGTGTTAATGGAAATAGTATTAGCTTACGAATTACTATATATAATTCTATAGGTAGTACAGTTATTACTACTTTTAATACTACGATATCTGGTAAAAGTGATACACCTTATAAAGTTAGCTTTATTATAAACATACCTGTAGACGATAAATCCTTAGAAGGTTATAGATTTAGTATAGATAAGACTTCTGCTGATTCAGAAGACGCAAAGATACAAGATAATATTAAGATAATTGGTTGGGATGAGATTAAAAATACTCCTCAAGCATATCCGCGTACAGCTATTATAGGCTATGCACTTAAAGCTGTTGACGAACATACTGGTGGTGTACCTAACTTTACTAGTATGCTAAAGGGTTTATTAATTAAGGTTCCTTCTAACTATAACCAACCTATACTAGCTGATGGACAGATCGACTGGCGCGAACTAGAAGTAGGAAAAGAGGATTTTCCTTATACAACTCACGGTTACAGGTTACAACAGTCTGGTACAGATACAGTACTAACATCTGAAAATCCAGAAATATATAAAGGTAACTGGGATGGAACATTTGTTTATTCTTGGTCACAAAACCCTGTATGGGTTCTTTATGATATACTAACTAATAGTACTTATGGTCTTGGTATACCTGAACAGAATATTGATAAGTATAAATTTTATCAAGTAGCTCAGTACTGTGATGATTGCGATTCTACTACAGGTAGATTTAAAGGTGTACTAGGTGTTTCTGACGGCTCATATCGTTATAAGCCTAGAAACCAATATACATCTGTTAGAGAGAATCAAATTGGATTACCTAAAGGTAACATAATAGCAGAACGCAGATTTATATGCGATATCTCTCTTGTAGATATTGAAGAAGGATTAGATGTACTAAATAAAATTGCTGGTACATTTAGATCTATATTAATCTACTCCGGCGGTAAAATAAGTCTTGCCTCTGACATGCCTGAAGAATACCCTGTTATGTTATTTAACGATGTTAATATAAAACAAGGAACTGTTGAAATTGCTGGAGGTAAAGAAAGCGATATAGTAACTGCTGTTGATGTAAGTTATATTGAGCCAACTAACCACTTTAAGCGCGAAGTAGTCCGTATTGATAGTCAAGACGCCAATAGAGGTGAAGACTTTACTAAGATTGATAACGTATTAGAGCTTGATTTGCCTGGAGTAACTCGTAGGAGTCAAGCCATTAGAGCAGCACGCTATCAAATTGCTGCATCTGAGTATCTACGCAGAAGTATAACTTTTACGACAGGTTCAGATGCAATGCATTTATCTCCTGGTGATTTAGTTGGGGTAGCTACTACTAGCTCTGGTGTATCTTATGGTTATGGGGGAAGAGTCACGTCTGATTCTAATACTATAACTGCTAATGTTATGCTAGAACATTTTACAGATCCCCCTATTAGTGATATCACTTTTACGGCTAATACTAATCCTATGGCATTGAGAGTTATAAAGCAGGATAGCGATAGAATTGATCTTTATCTATTAAGTAATACTGACTTTAATACTTACACTACTGGTAATACAAGCTTTGGAGCCGATGTAGTTAGAGTAGCTGCTATAAGCCGCTTTGACCCTATTAATAGGTCTATCAATAATTTAACAAGTTTTGATGCTAATAACGTACCTATGACAGGTGACTTATGGAGTATTGGTGAGATCAATAACCCTAACAATTACTATACAGATAAATCTGCAAAACTATTTAAAGTAACTAATATAGACAGAGACACTAAGACTGAAGAAGTAATGGTATCTGGTATTGAGTATATCTCTAATGTATATGAAGACTCAGATAGTTATATTAACTATGAGCCTACAGCTTATACAGATGTAACCTCTGCCTTTTCTACACCACCTACTCCTGATTTTAAACTTACTTCTAGACTTAGAACTAAGATTGATGGTAGTGTCGTAGTTGACGGTGTTATGACTAGACAGACTGAGCTACTTAATTATGGACAGTCTATAGAGCCTGAATATCATGTTTCGTATCCTCGAGTTGTTAAAATGATTAGTAATAGTTCGGGTTCTGACCCTATGACTATATTTGCTAATTCGGCTTCCGGACTTACAAGTAATGCTAGTTTTACATATATCACAGGTAAGAATGGTTATTCTACCCCTATTGGTGATATTAAACTTTTATGTACTAGTTATGTAGTCGAAAACTTAGTTAACGTATCTTTTCAAGTATCTGGGCTTAATGATTGTTATGATGAGAATTTTCAAAATCATGTCTTAGATGTTCTTGAAAGTGAGAGTTTACAAAGCTTAAAAAGCGTAAACAAGATAACTATTCCTGTAACACAAAAAAGCGCAGAAAATAGCTCTATTAACTTTGTAGCATACAGATCTGCACTATCAGCAACATCGGAAGAGATACTAGGTTTTGATAAGGTTTCTAATAAGATAACCATAGCAAATAAAGTTTCTGGTTTAGCTACTCTTGTAACTAAGCTACCGCCAGCACCTTTTTATATTACTATAAATCAGATATTAGAATCTGATAACTACTCTAATAACAGTTTTTACGTTAAGGGGAGTGAGTTTACTAATATACAAGAAGGTGATGTAGATAAATCTCTTAATATTAACTATTATGACATACCTGTATGTCCTAGCAGCTCTGACTTTATTAGATTTTACGTAGATGGAGTAGTTAAGTCTTCAGGTCAGTATATTTTAAATAAAAATACTAATATAGCTAATGAGGCTAATATTCAGTATAGCACCAACTACTTAGATGCGCGCTATAGAATAGAACTAGATCATTATACTGTTCCTGCTATTGAGCTAGGTGATAACGTAGAAGTCTCTTATAATAATACTTTCAGCGTTGTAGGATCGAGTTATGATCCTACGAGTGCTAGCTATAATACTGCTTTAACTGCTAATAGTATATATAGAGTTACTTTAGATAGAGCCCCGACTTTTGATCTATCTAGCTATCACTTTCTAAATATAACCGCTAACCCTGAAGGCTCAATCGGTAATCTTAGTTCAAATACTTTTACGTTTGACTATAATAAAACAACCTATCCAGGCACTATGAATCTAGCTAATTCTAGAATCTATAGTGTTCAGCTATCTTCATCTTTTGATAGACTATACACTGCTGATGATCTAACTATCCCTGAGCTACCTCTAGGTACTACTACTGTACGTGTTAAAAATAAAAATAGACTAGGTAGATCTAGCCCTACAGTTACTAGAAGTATTGATATTAGCGCGATGCCTATTCAAAAAGTAGATGATTTAGATATTCTTGAATCATTATACAGAGAACAGACAGGCGGTATATCTGTTAGAGCTACTATTGAATTTACATCTATAGTAGGTCAAGAAGTTACCGACTATGAAATATCCTATAGAATTAGCGAGGTTGAAGATATAGGAACTAATGATGCAGGAGTAGGTTTAACACAGTATAATACTATTAAGGTATCTTCTGAGGCGGTAGGAGATGATAATAAAATACGTTATACTATTAATAATGTAAATAGAGGGTTATTAATTGATTCTACTACACTAACTGCAAAAGTCACAGCCATTAATAAGAAAATACGGGGAATTACAGCTACTAAATCTATAACAATTGTAGGTAAAACTGCCGCTCCTACTAACGTACAAAACTTTACTGGAGGTCAGCAAGATGATCAGATAACTTTATTTTGGACCTATCCTCGTATTAATGATCAGTTACAAGATATCGATGTAAAAGAAGTAGTTATTAGAAGAGTTCCTGGACTAGTTGATGCAAGCCTAGAAAACTTTTCAGCAGGCGCTCCTTTAGTTACTGTATCTGCTCCTACCGCTAGAAAGTCTATACCAATAGATACTTTTGGTTCGTTTACCTATCTAGTAAGAGTTAGAGATACAAGCGGGAACTTTAGTGAAACCGTTGCTAGTATCGGTTTAACTACTACTAGACCTAAAAGATCTACTGTTGTTGCAGCTTACTCGGAAGATAACCCTTCTAGTGACTTTACTTCGATTACTAATAGTAATACTGAGGAACTTAACTTCCCTTCTTTTGCTAACTCCAATACTAATGGTTTATCTTATGCATTCACATCTATTGTAGATAATGCAAACGCTTATTCCTCTGGTTTTAGCTCTGTAGCAGGAGATACAACAAGTTTACTAGCAGATAGAGAAGGTGTTTATATAACTCAGATTAGAGATTTTGGACAAACTGTTACTGGTTCTATCGCATTGGATATAACAGGTACTCAAGCACTTCAGTCTTCTTATAACGATCAGCACAATAAAGTGTTAGAAGGCGTTACTGAAGTATCTACTCAGGGAGGTGTTTTAGTAGACACTGACTTTGGAGGTATCGGTCATGTGTTAGGTTTTGAGAATACTTATAATACCACTGGTAGATACGATTCTAATAACAAAACATGGATGACAGGGTCTACTTCAGGTAATGTGTGGGGTATATGGAACGATGGACAATTTACAGGAGACGTAGCAAATGCAAATACATACGCATTAATAGCCGGCCCAATAAATGCAACTGCTATAGCTTTAGGTCATACTTTTTATGCAAATGGAGAGCCTACTAGTTCTAATAACTTAGCTAATATTACCGTGTCTGGTAACTCTTATACTCTAGTAAACTTTACTCAATATAATGATACAGGTCTTCTGACTTATCAAGGCGACTTAGTGGGTGTAACTACTCAAACCTTTATTAGGACTTCTACTGTACCTAATATTAATTATGCTAATGGTAACGTTAATGTTTCTGCTTTTTCTAACTTTACTGAAAGTAGTCAAGGTTATATCCCTTATGAAGTTGGTACAAAAACCTTTAGACATTTCCAGATCAAGCATAATGTAACTAACATTAGACCAAATGAGCTTGATTATATAATAAATAAGTTTAGATACACAGTAGAAAAGACACAGACTGTTTACGGTAATACCATTGCATACTCGTCGTCTCCGACTACACTAGACTACGAAGAATCTGGATTCTTGTATAGACCTACTATATCGTATACAGTTCTAGATCAAATAGATTCTGAAACAAATACAACTATTGCTGTTACTACAGCTGCTTCTAATACTGAAGTATCTTTTAAATTAATTCATATCAACGGTTCTGGCGAATATGCAGCTAACAGCTCTGCTAACGTTATGGTTACTGTTGTAGGAGTATAAAATGGCTTTAACTCAAGCAAACACATATATCGAACCTACTAGCGCTAGTGCTATTAACAGCTCAAGAGCTCAGTATAATAACTCTCTAAGAGCTTTGCTAGGAAACTTTAAGTCAGCTGGTGCGCCAACTACTGTTAATATTATCGCAGCTGGTGATAATCTTGGAGAAGTGGACGGGATGCTATACCGAAGTGCAACTACAAACGCTCTTTATATATCTGATAGTATACATGTAAAGTCTTCTCCTGTAGGTGGAAACTTTACAAGAATTGGTGTTGGAAATAGAGTAGAAAATGGTATAGTAGCTCTAGCTGCTAATATTGCTTCTTATGAGATAGGAGAGCTAGTAGCAACAGTATCTGAGGCAGCTGGTATAAAAGATAACGCTAGACTTTATCTTATTACTTCAAATGCTGCTGATATGTCCAGTGTACTGGACGTTGGTGCGCCTCAAGGATATTCAGTAGGTACAAACGATAACGTAACCTTTTCCGGACAGAGTATTAGGTCTATCAGAACTTTAGCAACTACAAATGTTGCTGTTGGTACTAATTCTCCTTCTCACGCTTTACATATTGTAGGTACTGGTATAGTTACAGAAGATGTTACTTTTAATAGAAAACTTACAGCAGCGGACATAACAGTAGCTAATATTATAATTGGGTCTACTACATTAACAGCAACGGCAACAGAGCTAAATGCTTTAGACGGTGTTACATTACCTGGTGCTAATCTTTTAGTAGCTACTAGTGAATCAGAGCAACGTACTGCCTTAGGGCTAGGAAATGTCGCCACTACCACGATTATTGACGAAGATGATATGTCTTCTGATTCGGCGGGCAGGGTTCCTTCTCAACAATCCGTTAAGGCATATGTAGACAATAATCAATTAGCTAACGTAGCAATTAGCCAAGCTTATGGACTTGTAGCAAGAACTGAGATCGGCCAAATCACTATGTATGGTATAAGTACTGCTATGGGCTCAACAGTCGATGGGGCAACAATTAATCAAGCTGCAGGCACTACATGGGAATCAATAGGTGTGAGCTCTCACGGACAAACATATTTTAGTTCTGAGTACATCTATTATCTTACTTTATACAGAAGAATTGCTTAAAGTATAATTATGGAGCTACTTCGTAATATTCAAATACAGAATTTGACTTCTATTTTTTTGTGAGCTATACTTAAATCAAGTAAGAGACTCAAAGCTGAGTAGTTATTAAGTCTTTTCTAAAAAATATAAGGAGATATTATATGTCTAGTAAAAACACATACAGAGTTGGAACTGATGGTAATGCCAACTACGCTACTCTTACTGAGATTCCTGCGTATATCACAGCACAAGGTGATAACACCATTCTTTTATACCCTGGAACATACGACGCACCTACTGATGCAGTATGGAAAGATTTAGCAATTGTCGGAGTTGGTGATAGGGATGAAATCGTTATTAACGGTGACGTAACTATTGCAAACACTTCAACAGGAATGGTTACTTTTGAGAATGTATCTTTTGTAGGCTCAAACGGTAGTACTACAGGAGATAAAGCTTGCGTAACTAAAAATGGTGCTGCTTCTCTACCTATCCACTTTAAAAGAGTAAAAATGTCTAATGCCGAACACGGTGTTCTTCATAGTGGTGAAATGGCTTTTGCGACAACTAACCAGCAAATTATCCTTGATAATTCTGACCTAACAGCTATCGATCAAGCAATTGTATCTAATGCTAATGTAGGAATTAACTTTAGTATGTTAAGTCTTGCTTCTAATGCTTACTTCCGTTCTGGTGTAGCAAGCCCTACAATCACAGTAACTGTACGAGCTTCTACTTGTGGTGGTGCAAACGTAGGTAACAATACAGAAACAGTGCTTGCACTAATTTCGTAAGATAATACAAAGGAGATAACACAATGAAAAAAGAAGTAACTGGTAATGCAGCTGCACTTAAACTAGTAGATAACGGCTTAAAAGCGCCTAAAACTCCACTAGGCCAAGCAACTGCTAACAAAACTCTTAAACCTGCTAAAGGTTATATGTTTGAAGCACCTATTAACACTGGTGATACAAGCTTTGCAAATAAGTTTGTTAAACCTGGTAAGCAAGGTGGTACTAAAGGTGCTGTAACTGTAGCTAAAGAGTCTGTAACATCTGGTATGGGCGGCAAGTTTAAAAAAGGTACTATCTAGTATGGCTAAGTCATTAGCAGGCGTTACGCTTAGAGCTGGAACCGTAAATACTATCGGGGATAGCGAATATAAGCTTAATGGCCTGTATGACCCTGCTGTTGATAAAAAACTACTAGAACAGTACAAAACAGCCCACACTATTGTTTTAAGCAATGGTAAGAGTTTAAAGTTTTGATTGCTGATAAGGCGTTTACGCAAAACTTTACTAAAGCTAAAAAACCATATAAAAAGAAACCAAAAAAGGTTGTAAAGAAAAAGGGGAAGCGTTAGCTTCCCCTTTTTTTGTTATACTGCCATTGAAGCCTTAATAGTAGGCATAGGGTCATAGTTTTTTAACTTATAGTCATTAGTTTTAGACTTTAATAAGGCATCTAATGACTTAATGGTGGGCATTGCGAGAGTAGGTAGTGCCATAGGAACTCTATTTAGCTGTTCGGCTACTTGATCAAAGTGATTGTTATATATATGACAATCGCCTCCAGACCATATAAAATCACCAACTTCTAGGTCACATATACTAGCTAGCATATGAGTTAATAAGGCGTATGACGCTATATTAAAAGGAACTCCTAAAAACATATCTGCTGATCTTTGGTACATTTTACAGCTAAGTTTACCTTTAATTACTCTAAACTGTGCTAGTAAGTGACAGGGTGGTAAGGCCATCTGGCTAATTGCTTTAGGATCCCAAGCATCAACTATCAATCTACGAGAATCTGGGTTTTCTTTAATCTCTTTTATTAGCCAAGCGATTTGGTCAAAACCTGCATTTACATCAGCATAAAACATAGAGCGTTGATAGCTTTTACCTGCGTTACGCCATTGATAACCATATACTGGTCCTAGCTCTTTACGATATTCGTCGTTATAGTACCCTAGCGCAACTCCTTGCGCATCTGCATTAGCTGTCCAAATAGTACTTTTATCTGTAAGATCACTTCTAGGCTTATCGTGTAGAATTTCAACTAGTCTGCGCTCATCTGTACTACCTTCTAGAAACCATAGTAGTTCTGATACTACTGACTTCCAAGCTAGTCTCTTTGTGGTCACAGCTGGAAAACCCTCGCTTAAATCAAAACGCATCTCATAACCAAAAACACTTCTTGTCCCTACGCCTGTTCTATCATCTACGTCATCACCGTTATTTAAAACGTGTTGTAGTGCTTCATGGTATTGAATCATTGTTTCCATATTTCTAAGTTAATTGTTCCTAGTGCTCGATCTATAGTATCTCTACTGTCAAGCTTAAAGTTAGTACTTAATGCTAGTACTGTATCGCAACTGTAGTCTCCTGGAATACGACTAACCCACAGCTCTTCACAAATATGCATATTAGCAGATATTACTGTTGCGCCTCCGATTATCCATACATCCTGTGTAAACATACGAAGTAAGTTACCTAAGTCTTTTTTACTATCTACAATCATCTGAGGGCCTTCAGATAAACGTTTGCTCGTTACAACAATGTTAAATCTATTAGGTAGAGGCTTAGGCATTTTAGGATCGTCCCAAGTATTCCTACCCATTACAACTACAGAGTTTGTCGTGGTAGTCTTAAACCACTGCATGTCGGCAGGGTTATTCCAAGGTATTGTTCCTTTTCTGCCTATACCCCAGGCTTCATCAGCAGCAACTATTGCTCTTATCATTAGATTTTCCAAAAAGTTTGAAAACATAGATTTATTATCTTAATTTTCTAGGCAACCAACATAGTAATACACTACTAATGCATATTGATTTATGTTGATTGCCGTTTGTAGAATTAGGTGGCTATAGTGACACCCTTATAAAATTATCTTTATGATATTTACAGCTCAGCCAGAATATCTAGGACGTCTTCGTCCTTACCAGCCTCAATAGCTTGCTCGTGGTAGCTATGTAAATTGATTAGCTTCTCGTTCTCAATAAGCTTATCTACACCTGCATTTAGATTTTGAATAAATTTAGACTTACCAGGAATTGGTAAAGCCCTCATTAGATTCTCAAAAGTTCCATACTCTTTAGCTAAAGCTTGGGCACGTTTAGGGCCGATACCCTCAATACCAATAATGTTATCGCCTTTATCGCCTTCAATAATTCTAGAAAGCATAAACTGCGAAGGACTCAATCCTAGATCATTATATAGACTATCAGCAGTAATCTCTTTACGGCTAAAAATAGAAAAGATAGACACATTATCATCAACTAGTTGAATTAAGTCTTTATCAGAAGAAACAATCCATACATGATCGTATTCTTCTTTTAGATTAATCGCTAGATAAGCAATTAAATCGTCTGCTTCTACACCCCTATGTTTAAGAGTTTCCTCGTATAATGTATCTGGAAGCTCATTTAAAACAGTGAAGAAAGCTTCTGCTCTATCAATCTCTTCTTGAGTATCTGGCTTTTTACGAGTGCCTTTATAATCCTCTAACATAGCTAGACGGTAGTAACTCTTACCAAAGTCAAAGCAAGCAATAGTTCTTTTAGCTTTATATGATTTAGCTAAAGAAGATAATGTTCTTTGATAATCCTCTTGGTAAGAGTCATAGTTTTTACGATGTAAATAACGATATGCTACGTTATTTGAATCGATTAATAGTAGATTATTAAAATCTGCATAGTCATTAACAGCTTGTTCCAAGTCTGCTAAATCATTCCACTCTTTTGACATTGTTATTCCTTGTTTCTATACTTAATATTAGCATAATATTAAGCATTAGGCAAGATTAGTTTGACTTTTAACTGCCTTTAACCAATCGTCTAGTAGCGCGATTTTAAATTTATTACCAAAAGAGTTAATCTCTACATAAGAATCAACCTGTATATGATCGTCAAAGGCAACGAAATCTTTAGAACGGTTCCACCTAAACATAAGTAAAGGTCTTTTCTTCATAACTTCTGCTTCTCTTATAGTCTGGGCCCAGAAGCTATGTAGATCAGATGACTTAGCTGTAAGTAAATTGTCCCATTTGACTTCTTTATAGTGCTTAGCCTCTATACACCAAGGCCAAGCAGCAGTGTCATGAGGAGTCCATAAATCTCCTTTTAGGTACGATATTGCCCCACTTAGAGGGACACGCTCAAACTGTATAGAGGGAAACTCTTTGTTGAGAATGTCCTTAAGCTTAGCTTCATAGGCAGAGCCTTTAAGTTTACTTGCAGAACTCATTTACATACCTAGCTTAGCTTTTGTAACTAGATACTCTTTAACAAGCTCGCTTCTTACAATATCATCTGTAGTAAAGGTTGTATAACTAAAACGACCCATCTCTTTAATGATTTTGAGAAATTCAAGTATACCACCACTATCACGTTTTTCTAAGTCAGTCTGTGTGTAATCACCTGAGTAAATAATTTTAGAGTTTTTACCTATTCTTGTTTGAATAGTATCTAGCTCGTGGAAACTTAGGTTTTGCATCTCATCTACATAGAAGATTGTATTATCTAAGCTAATACCTCTATTAAACGACGTGCTACGAAACTCGATATTGCCCTGTTCTTTAAGACTTTCGTATGCGTCTTTCATACCAAAAAGCTCCTCACAGATACCCTGATAAGGAGCTTCATAGACTGCAATTTTTTCATTGTCGTCGCCTTTTAGAAAACCAATGTTTCTAGTAGCAACAGCAGATCTAAAGATTGCAACTTTTTTATAACTATACGAAGGGTCTAAAACCTCTTCTAAAGCTAGGTATAAACTAAGAAAAGTTTTACCTGTACCTGCACTACCATCTAATACAATATTTGTATCAGTATCATACTCACTGTAAGCTCTTTTTTGGTTTTCAGTAAGTGGTTCAAAAGTGTTTAGGTCGTCGATTCTTACTCTTCTTAGCTTAACCTCTTTAACTTCTTTAGTACTTGATTGCTTTTGATTACTATAGTTATTTTGCTTTTTTCTTGACATGAACTGCCTTTCAGAATTAATGGGAGTTAAAATACTCCACTAACTCATTATAACCTCCAATACAAATATTATCAATAACTATTTGTGGTAATTTCTTAGCATTAGGTACCTCTTTTAACAAGTCATGTTTTGACCACTTCTTATTAATATTACGTTCTTCAAACTGCATACCCTTAATTACCATCAGCTTCTTAGCTAAAGTACAATAGGTACAGTTATCCATACTCCATATAACTGTCATTTATACTCCTGTAGAACCGAAACCTAACTCACCACGAGCTGTTTCTTCTAGGTCTTCAACCTCTACTACTTCAAAGGCATATTTTTTCCGTAAAACTAATTGAACAAGCCTAGAAGGGAAATCTATTTCATCTTTACCGTAATTATACAAAGCTACCATAACTTCCCCAATGTAGTTTTCGTCAATTATACCTACACTATTAGCCAGCATAAAAGACGTTTTACTAATACTGCTTCTCGGAACTAAATCAAAATAATAACCCATAGGTGGTTGTACTTTTAATCCTGTTGTATACAATACAGTATTTGGCCCAAAGTCTTTTACTTTATCAATTAAATGTAAATCAATACCAGACGCGTGAATATCAGATATTTTAGGTAAAATTGCATCTTTCCTACTTTTGTTTATTTTAATTACTCCTGGACCTAAATTAAAATTTCTATAGGAATCTGCACCTGATAATGAAGGAACCCACGAAGATAGGTCTAAATAAATCTCATACTTTCTACGTAAGTAAGGAACATTCTTATCTTCGTATAACCAAGCTAAAAATTCTAAAGCTTTTTTAGCTTGGTTAACCTCCCATACTGATTGATTATTGCTTGTATACACATTACCACACCCTATAATACTTTTTAAGCTATTTAAGATACTCACTGAGTTAGAACTTATAGATACTCTTGGTCTTCTATCGTGTTTATTTACAGAACCGTCACCATCGAAAAAACCTCTAATAAAATAAACTTCTAATTCTTTTTTTATTGTAGGAAATTGTATAGCAGTATCTTTTTTTCCGTAGGTTTTCAAACCAAGATGACGCAACACATCTTTAACTATTTCTGTAGAGCTTATGGTAAGAGATTTTAAATTACTTTTATCTCTGATAGGTAATTCGTTGCATATAATATTACGTAAATCGATCAGAGTACTGACGTCGTAATCTCTTATTGCAATAGTTATACTACTTTTTGCTATAGTGCCGTCGCTCGCTATCCAACCTAATAGATAAGCTTTTTCAGGTGAATCTATATTACAGAAAAAAGAATCATCAAAAATATATTTGCTGTTAGGATTATTTCTCCCAGAAAATTCTTCCGTTTTTTGACAAAACATACAGTAATCTTTACCGTTCGTTCTATCTCTTTGTTTACTTACTTGTCTCCATTCCCTTTCTACTATATTTAAACATTTTTCTGATTTTTGTGAATCACATGTTATAATAACTTTTTGATGGCTACCATCCCCTAAATCTTCAGGATTAACTACGTAGCCTCCTTCTGTTTTAATCTTGTTCAGAGATTTATAATAAGCAAATCTTCTATTGTTATTCGATAATACGTTTTTAGTTATTAGCATAGGTTAACCAGTATTTTCGGCATTCTATATCCTTTAAGATTTGAGTTTTTCTATCATCATCTGCTATAAACCACTCTCTAATTTCATCTTGTGTTCTATAACAGCCAATGCACACCCCCTTAAGGAGTGTGCATTGTTGTATACATGGAGACTTTATATTACGCATCCATCAGAGTCACAGAACTTATTAGCGTCTGCATCTTCACCTTCTTCTAGATCACTTAACGCTGCAAAGTTAAGAGGAGATAGAGTTGCTGCATAGGCTTCAATTTCTTCTCTTGGTGCAGGCGTATAAGGTGCTTGAACGTATCCATGCTCACTAATAGGAAGTAGTGATACACCTTTTAGCCTAGTATCGTAACAGCTAAGTGCTCTTGCAATTTGGCTTTTTTCATGCTCGTTGAAAGTGATAGTAATAGATACTTGGTTATCTGCCCAATAGTACTGCATATCAGCTGCGTTAGCAAACTGTTCCCAAATAGACACATCTTTCTTAGAGATTGTACCTACCGGGTGAAGTACTGGGAAGTAAATAACTGCCGTTCTAATAGGATCACTTGCAGCTTCCTCAATACGGTATCCTGATTCTTGTAGGATAGGTATTAGAGCACTATTACTTGCTACTCTGACTAATCTATAGTAAGACTCAGATTCAGCATAGTGAATACCTGGTAAAGAGCCAGCTACTAGAGATACTGTTCCTGAAGGTTTTACACTAGTTCTTTTGATTGATAGAGGTACTCCCATCCATTCCGAGTACTTTTGGTCTAGGTATGAGATATAGCTATAGGCTCTATCACAGAACTCAGTAAGATAACGTCTACGACCAAACTTTAGCATAGCGTCCTGGATACCGCTTTGCGATGTACCAATTCTACGATTACGTTTAATAACATCATTCGTATCTCTCCAATGCGTAGGCATAAGAGTGACAGTTTTTGCATAGAGATAGGCAAATTTTAGAGTTCTCTGGTAGTCCCAGTAATCATCGTGTACTGCTGGGAAAGTCTCTACAAGGCAGCATAGCTCATAAGGCTCAAGAGACTGTTCTAAACATGGATTACCTCCACGAACACGATAGTCTTTATGGTCTGGTGGGTCTTTCATACGACTATAAGCTTGCATATTTTCTAACCATGCAAAACCTGGTTCACCGTTAGTAGCTACACTTTCAGATACTTTAGTATAATCCATACCTAACTTAGCAAAGATACTATTGTTACTAGCCCAGCGCCATCCACCAAACTTGTAAGACCAATCATAATCAGCATACTTTTTAGCGATTTCAGACTGACGCTTAAAGGCGTTATAATCGTCGAAGTCTTGTTTATTAATTGCTGCAAGCTCAGGTGGTGCGGCACTACCAGTTTCTACACCAAAGTCTTTCCAGTTCTTCATATTAGCAAATTCGTAATCATCTGGTTCCCCAAATGCGATCTCTGCGGTACGACGAACATTACCTGCAACTACTACTTTACCGATGATATTCATAATATCTGTAATATCTACGGAAGTAAGTAATGGACTAGCTGATAGAGCACGAATCTCTAGGATAGCTTTAATACCATTAAAACCCTGAATTAGAGGTTCGGGACCAGAAGCTACGCCACCAAAACCTACAATAGGCTCACCATAACCACGTACTAAAGAAGTATCGTGTCCAACAGGGTTAGAACCTTCTTCTAAATACGAATCAATTAGGCAAGAAATTAGCTCTACCCAACCTTCACGAGAATCTTCAACAGTGATAACTTCGATATCGCCTTCTGGGATACAAGAAGCAATCTTACCTGCACCTTTAGTGTCGAAACCTACGCCTACACCCACCATACTCATATCCATGAGAAACGCGAATGGTTTAGACATTTCTGCATCAATATCTTCGGTAGATACGAATCCGCAGTTATTTAGAGCCGCTCCACCCTTTTCGTGAACAAACGGAGTTCCCATCATCCATAGACCACGACCCGGAGGTGTCCATTTGAATTCAAATAGCCGCTGAGCACACTCTTCTGCAAGTTTGTGTGCACGTTTTTCATCCCATGTATGTTCAGATGTAATAGCATGAGTTTTTAGAATAGAAAACATACCTTCTACAACTCGAACGACAGTATCGTTCCAGTTTTCCATCTTACCATTTTCTTTTTTACGGGAATAGGTTCTGTAATAAGTAAACGCAGAAAGACCACCGAACCCCCAGTGTACTTCTTGTTTCAAAAATGAACTCTTAAAGTCCTTTTTGAACTTAAAATGAATTGGACTTTTTCCAATTGTTAGCATATATAGCTCCTTTACGCATAAAATGAAGTATTACCGGCCTCAGCGGGCAATACTGCTGATGTTATTTTCTTTAATTATCTCTATCTTATCAACTAGAGGATGATTAAATTCGTGAGTGATTAAAAACACGTTAAGATCCGTCTCTTGAAGCAATACTTCAATTAACTTTTCTTTTCCTTCCGCATCTAGCACACCTGTTATTTCGTCTAAGAACAACAGATTTATACTACTGCCCCCTAGTTTAGAGAGCAATTTACGTATCGCTAAAAGAATGGAAATTTGGATTCGGCTAAATTCTCCGCCAGAAACTGTTTCAACAGGGCTTTTGTAACCATTGTTGATAATGAAGATGTTGAGTTTTTCGTTAGTTAGCGTGAACTCAACTTGAAATTGACCGTCTGACATGATTGCCAAATAGTAATTAATAGTAGTTTCAAGCTCTTTCGTCAAATTCTCTAATTTAAAGGCTACGATACCAGAAGCACTGAATGCTTTTTTCAGAGTATTGTCAGAATTTATTAGACCCGATTTAATAAGTATATCATTTGCTATACTATTTTGTCTAATTGTAAATTCACTTTTTTGCTCAATTAGTGCTTCGCGTTTTGAGTTATGAGCACTTACATCCTTATTAAACGTAACTGCTGATTTTCTAAGTTCGTTTTGTGTTTTAATCTGTGCAGCAAGCTGTTTTGATTCTGCTTCTATCTCTGTAGCGTTAGGATAATCAGTTGGTATTGACTCATCAATAACTTGAGATAATTGTTCAAAACGCTTTATAGCAGTATCGTTTATATTATATGCTTTTTCTTCTATCTTTATCTCGTTAAATTGCTGCTCCCATACTTTGTATCTTTCTGCTTCTGTATTAATAAGCTCTTCTGTATCAAAGATCTTAGTATCTAACTCATCTCGCATTTTACTGAGATGTGTATTATCAATAGCTTGTCCGCAAGAAGAGCAAGTATCTCTAATTTTTATACTAACCTTTTCGGTTTTATACTTATTAACGTTACCTGCTAGACTTGTTAGGTTAAAACGCAGAGCTTGCATCTGTTCCATAAACTCAAAAGGAGTAGGCTTAGTCATTCCTGGGTCGAAACGAAGGTCGTCTCTTTCTTGCATAGCCATGTTGTTTTTATCAATACGTAAGCAAGTATCGTTAATATTTTTAAGTTCTGATAATAATTGAGCACGTCTAACACTTAATTCTGCGTCTACCTCAGGTTCTACAACCTCAAATTGCATATCTGTGATACTTACTGAATTTAAAAAAGAAGCAACAGTATTAGCTTCTGTTTGTAAGACGCCCATTTCTTTATCAGTCGCACTTGCAATTAGCTTAATACGATCACCGATATCAGTGTACTTTTCTAGATTAAACAGCTTAATTAAAAACTTCTTACGATTTGCGTCAGTCGCTTTTAGGAAGTCTAGTAAATCAGTTGACGATTGGTAAGTAAGCTGGGAGAAAGTATCAAAGTTCATACCTAGAATGTCGTGAACTTTCTTGTAAGTATCAATTACTTTATGCTCAGATATATCTTTACCAGCTTCTATCAATTTAACTTTAGTAGCAGCACCTGTTCTAGTTACAGCAATTGAGTATTCTACACCTCTAACTAAGAACTCTAGTTTACCGCTCCATGTTTTAGAACCATTAACCCTATTAAGAATATCACCTTTCTTTACATTACGAAAGTTTTTATTAAATAGAATTTCTTGTAAGATAAGAGCAATAGAGGTCTTACCATAACCATTAATAGCACGAAGCTGAGTTATTGTGCTAGCATCTAGAATCATCTCATTAGCAGCACCATAAGAATACATATTATCGAATGTTAACCGTTTAATTAGAATATCACTCATTCTCTAATTCCTAACTCATTGAACCTCGAAAGCACTTGCTCTTGGTTCTTTATACCTATATGGTTCATCCATATTTGTAGCTCTTCTACTATGCTCTTATCTTTTAAATTAAGTGTAGATTCTGTACTCTTATTAATTACCATCTTCTTATCCAGCAACGGAGACTTTTGAACACTAGCAATCTCATCAATAGAGCCTGTAACCTCATAAATTGCGTGATGAACTGGGTCAGCGATTAGTTCTTCGCCAACAGAAACAGTACGTCTAAGCAACTTTGGTAACTCAAGGTCAACAAAACTAACTGAATGGTCAGCAACATTATCAGGATCAACAGTAATAATATCTACACCATAGCGATGTTTTGGGTTTCTATCGAAAGTAGTATTAACAGGAGACCCAGGGTAATAAATGCTATAGTCTTTATACTTATGATTAAAATGTAGATCACCCAGTAAAACTAGCTCCCAAGGGCGAAGACGTTCGAAATCATACTCTGCGGTAATATGCGGAGGCACTTCACCTCTAATGTGTGTGACTAAAATGTCGTTTTTATGATGTTTAGGAAGATTATCGGTCTGAACACTGCCATAAGGAAATGTACTAAACGTTCCACCACCGAGGAAAATACGTTCATTTTCTACTGATATAGATACTAGAGGGTTCTTAATTGTATTATGCAGCTTAAAGTGTTCCCAGAAGCTCTTTCCTTTACGAGTAGCTTCATGATTACCAGGAATTACAAGAGTAGGAATAGAGACTGAGTTTAAGAAGGATAATAGCAGGCTTACATCATCTGTCTTAGGGATTTCATCAAATAGATCTCCTGCAATAACATGAACATCACACTCTTTTTCAAGAGCATATAACTTGTCATACATCAACTGATAACGATTCATCTGCCAGCTAGCAGGGATTTTCTTTTTATGTAGATTGATATGCCAATCAGCGCTACTTAGTATTTTCATAGGTTTACATTAATACTAAGTTTAATACTCTTATTATCAAAAGCTGTACGAATACATTGATCTACATCTAGATCTAGCGCATTAGCAAGTCTTGAAATATTGATAATTAGATCACCAATTTCTGAATTTAGTTTTGCTCGTAGTTCTTCATGAGAAGCTGAATTTCCATCAATCTTATCTCTATGACGAATAAGTTTTTTAAGAGCGCCCTGTACTTCACCTGCTTCTTCACCAATCTCTAAACCTAAGAAGGCTAGATCAATTTTATCAGAACCTACCCAATATAACTGACGTTCTGCATTCTTAGCATTTAAATAATTCCATGTAATTTCTTTCATTTACTGTTCCTTGCATATTTTATATCTTGCACAGTGCTGCAATTTCGTGCTATTAATATTAGGTACGTAAAATAACCTACCGAAAAGTGTTGCACAATGTTTCAACAGCTTGCGGAAAGCGCTACAACGGAGTTGTTAAGTCTTTTATAGCGCCTTCAGCGAAGCTGAGTTAGGTAAGCAACGGAGTTGCTTATTTCTTAGTGGTCACACCTGCATCTACTGATTTGATAGTAAAAGGACCACAAACGGAGTTTGTAAAGTGTGCAGAAGCCTCAAACGCTGCTGTAAGCCTTTCTTTTGGGACGATTTTAGAGTCATGAGACATTGCATGTAGAGCACCAAGAGCGTATCTTTCTCCTGAACCTACCGCATGGTAGTTTTCTTTAAACTCGTTTACTTGCATATCTGAACCAATTTCAAAGATCTTGCCTTTAAAACCCAGAAGAAAAGTACCACCAATAGCTTCATTGTCTTTGAATACTAGAAAGTTATGTTTTTCTAGAACTGCTGTAAGTTTAGGTACAAATGAAGACACTAAGTATTTCTGAATAGATGCACCTTCTTTATAATTTGGGGGCTTAAAACAGTGCTCAATAATTTGTCCCATCCTAAAAGAAGAAGTATATCCAATTAGAAACTCATCTCCAATAGTGAATACCTTTTCTAGTTTTGAAGCTCTAGTGCTTGACCCAGAAGTTGCACCTGCATCACCTCCCATGTATACTTTACCATGTTCTTTATATGCGATAATTACTGTCATTAATTCTGTCCTATAATCTTACCAACATCACCTTCAAAGGTGTAAGAACCTATGTGATTTAGTTTTGTATTAGGGTCTAACCAGATTTCCCCACCCATTTGTTGCCAGCGTCTACAGAAAGTATAATCCTCTGATAAGTATCTGTTATCAACAGGGTCAAGGATTGTATCAAATAACGCATAGCAATACTTATTTAAGTTTTCATCAATATTTGAATCATTCTTATAATGAAGCTCTGGAAAGTGTTGAACCATTTTCTCAATAACTTCTCGTTTAATTAAGAAGAAACCAGTAGAAGCATCTAGTACTTCTACAATACCATTTTCTGATCTAACCTGTCGTTTCTCTTTATCTGCAAATTTAAAGTTAATTGCGTACTGTACTGGAAGAGCTTTTTTAGGGTAAGCACCCGCTAAAATAGGCTTATCATATGCTAAGGCTCTTATAATATCGTCAGGTTGGAACTCAATATCTGCATCAATAAACATTAAATGCGTGCAGTCACTATTTAAAAACATAGCAACCATAATATTTCTAGCTCTAGTGATTAAACTTTCGTTACGTAATGTTGTTACTCTAAAGTTAATTCCTTGATTCATCATTGTTTGAGAAGTTCGTAACATACTTAGAAAGAACTGATCTGTTAGCATACCTCCGTAACAAGGTGTAGCAAAGAAAACATTATGCTTTCTAAGCATATCCATGTCTATAGTCGCTTTACCTTCTTCTACACTAGTAAAAGCACCGAAGCGTTTTTGCTCCGGTGCTTTTACTTTTGTGTTAGCAGAAGAAGAATTAGTTTTCATATCTGCTAATGATTTTTTCATGCTAAGTCGTCTACATCCTCTGCTTTAAACTCATCAGACACATCACCTGCAAAGAAAGTGGTATTCTCAAGTAACCAAGTTTTTTGTTCGTCATATGTTTGGCGCTTAAAGATCTTATCCATATCAAACAACTCAAGACTCTTTTCTTCGTCTGTTAGTGCCTTAATTGCGCGGCCGGGAATTACAGAATACTTAACATTCTGTGGCAGCGGTCCTGTTTTTTCACGCTTAATAGTAATGTCATAACCAGTAAGATCATCCGCAGGAGAGCCATATTCTGGATTACTAGCTAGATCAACAATCTGACTGTAAATCGTAGAACGTAGATCAAATAGTTTAACTTTACCATCTGCTCTATCAATTACATTACATACATACGCAAAGCCTGGCTTCTCGCTATATACATCTTCATCAATCTCTTTAAAAGGGTTGTCTGCTTTATTATTAAAAGTTTCTGTTTCTCTGTCAAACTCTAGACATTCAACAGGCATTTTACGACCTTCTTTAGTTACGATCCAGTAACAATATCGAGGAAGGAGTGTACCGATTAATCGGATACGTGTCTCATTCCCTAGTTTTAGTCTTTCAATTTCTCTTCGTTCTGAATTACCAGAATTCTTTTTACCTTTTGCGTCAGCCCAGGCTACCATAGTGTCTCTCCTTAGTGTTTTTAGAACATTAGTTCTGCAATGTATCTATTTCTCATATGGAAAATAGATTCTGTCTTCTTGTATATCCATAAATATATTATGGGTAACTTTTGTGTAATACCTTCTAGGTATATAGTTAACATCTTCCGATATTCTTCTTAGTGATAGTGCTCGTAAATACACTATCTTATCTCTTAGAGGTACTCCCATCCATAAGAAATTAGGATTTCTTATATAAGATTGAGGTTCCTTAGTATTATAAGTACACTGTAACATATGTTTATGCTGAATGAAGTACTGTGAGTGAAATAAGAAGGGGGGAATTCTATTAAGAGTTAAAGTTGTTCTTAATGTTTTAGCTGATAATTCATTATATCTTAATGTTATACCATATGCCAAACAAATTATTGCAGCAATATCCTTTCTCCCTGCAACGCGGAGCTCATCCCAATTAAAGTATGTTATACCCTTGTTGACCATACCATAATAACCTTTTTTGTTGCTGTCTATTAACAATAGCCCCATTTAATAAAGCTTCAATAACTAAGGGAAGCTCTTTTTTCTCATGCTCTCTAATAATCCTACCAATTCTTTGTTCCATTTTCATAGGATTATTGGAAGGACATGTAGTGATTAGAGTGTCAAGTCTGTGACAGCTGATACCTTCATCAAAAATCTTTGTTGTTAGTACAGCTTTGTATTTTGATCCTACGTTATTAAGAATTTCTTCTCGTTCTGCGTCTAGAGTTTCACCTATTAAACAAATACTATCAGGGATTAATTCTTCTAAATCTTTGAGCATCTGAACTCTATCAGATAGTATTAAGGGTACTCTATTTACAGCTATAGCATCGTTCGCTAACTTAGCTATAAACTTAATATAGTCTTGGTTAGCACATAGCTTATTTATAGCTTTGGCCCATTCAGCTTTTGGGTCAATAACAGTAAACTTAAAATCTGTTTGTATCCGTCTTACAGATGGCGTAGCCATTATTCTACCTTCTTTAGCCTTTACTAAATATTCAGTAAAGTAATCGGATAAGAATACATGTTTACCGTCTTTTCTTTTAGGAGTAGCAGTAAGACCTATTTTAATCTTACAATTCATATTATTAAGCACAGTAGAAAACATATTAGCAGGGCATAAATGCGCTTCATCTACAATTACTGTTGAAAAATAATCTTGTATCATGGACATTCTATTAACAGCACTTTTATAAATAGCTACTGTTATATCTTGTAAATCTTCGTGCCCTGAACCAATCTTGCCTACTTTCATATTCGGAAATTGACTCTCTAATTCATCAACCCATTGATTAAAAAGTAATCGAGTATGTACTAAAATTAATGTCTTAGTGTTATTAGCAGCTATTAGGTTACATCCTGTAAAAGTTTTTCCCCAGCCGCACCCGGCTACAATTAGACCACTTCTTGCTCTTCCACGACTCATAAAAGCGTCGATTACATCTTGCTGTTCTGGTCTTAGTGTAGCATTATGAACAAGCTGATAGGGTAAGTGTTCAAACTGTCTATTATCCTCAATAGTATTCCATTTTAACTTATGGTACGAGTTTGAAGGTACATAGAAGTTATCTTCGTCCTCTTCTATTGTAGATAAGAATTCATCACCATTAAAGTACGTATATGCGGCTGCTAGAGCTGGTGCGTCTGTAACCGCATGTTTAGCGATTATAATCTTTTCTGCAATCTGTATATGATCTACATGAATCATCTTATGATTTCCTATACTAACATGAATGGCTGTGTCAGATCGTTATCATATGAAAATTCGCGAATAAACCATTCATTGTTTACTTTAACTATTTTAGCATAAAATTTATCATCTAAGCTATAGTTTTCATTAGTATTTATGTCAAAAGGGTAGGATATTTTATCTAACCATACAAGACTATTTTCTATACGTTTTACTTTTCTAATCTCTACTGGTGCATAAGCTCTAACTGATAAATCGTGTATAACAGCTTTAGCATCTATTCCCCATTTTATCTTAGCTTGTATAACAGCAGCTAAATTTCTACAAGTATAATCAAACTTGCTCTCGTCACTGAGTTGGAATAACCTAGCATAATAGTCTCCTGATAACCTCTTATCGTCAATAGTTATGATACTGTTATCAGGAGACTTGATTATAGATATAGTACTAACAGTATAACGTATACTAAAAGGTTTCTTTTTTAAACCAAATATAGGATACGTTATACCAACGAATTTACGCAAAGTAATCGCTTTCGTCTGTTAGGTCGCCCCAACTATCACCAATCTCAAAATCTACGTTGATAGGGCACCCTGGAATAGATAAACCTCTATCTTTTTGGATCATTGCCTTAGTATTTTTGATGTACATAGGCACTAAGTCTTCTCTTACTTCTGATACAATTGAGTCATGAACTACTGTGAAAGGTAGAATGTCATTCTCTAGGTTGTTTTCCTCAATCCAATCTACTAGATCAATTAAACCAAAGATGTTAACATCAGAAGCTACTGATTGAACTAAGAAGTTAACTCCTGATCGAATAGCATGCTTTGCAACACCTGGATTAGGAGCTTTAGCTTCTGGGAGTCTACGCTTTCTACCAAAGAACGCATAGATATAAGCATAGTTTTCGATTTGTGAGTTAGACTTATCAATATACTTTTTAAGCATATTAGCTTCTTTAAAGTACTTAGCAATAAACTGCTTAGCCTGCGCTGCTGTAATACCTTCACCAGGTTTAGCATCTTTATTTACTGTTTCTGCAATCTTAGCAGGACCAGCTTGATACATAATACCAAAGGTAATAGCTTTTGCCCATTGTCTCTGATTAGGGTATAGTTTTTTAACTTCGTGTACTTCGCAGTCTAGATTAAACATCTGTTTTGCGACGTATGAGTGGAAGTCTAGCCTATCAACAAACGCTTGTTGTAGGAATTTATCTTCACTTAGTACAGCAGCATAATATACCTCCGCTGTACCAAGGTCACATTGTACAATCTTATACCCTGGACGAGCTTTAAATAGTTTCTTAATATCTTTATTATCTCTTGGGATATTCTGATAGTTAAGATTACCACTAGAGCTTAGACGACCAGAAGTAGTTCCGTGAATGTTAAAACCACTACGAAGACGTCCATCATTGTCTAAACCTTTTAAGATGTTACTAATATAAGTACCAGACATCTTTGACTTTTCTCGTAGGTCTAATACTGCCTCTGACAAAGGGTTCTCTAAAGCTTTAAGAACTTCTTTATCAACAGACCAAGCACCTGTCTCAGTCTTTTTTGAAGGCTTCAAGCCCATAATTGTAAAGAATACTTCTCTAAGTTGCATTGTAGAGTTAGGATTAAAAGACTTACCATGTATACGCTCAAAACGCTGAACATGCGGATTAAGACTAATTTCTGCAAGACACTCTTCGATATCAATACGGTACTGCTCTGATAACCATTCTACTTGCTCACGGTTAATTGGTCCTCCATTACGCTCAAGAGCGCGAAGAGCATAGGAACCAGGCTTTAGTAGTGTGCTGTATAGCTTACTAAATTCAGGACTACGCTCTACTAAAGGCATAAACTTACTGAATAGCTGAAAAGTAGCATCGCCGTCTTTACAGTTGTGTACTAATCCTACATCTGTTAAAAAGTTATGATTATTTTCTACATCAATACACCATTTAGTTTTATAACCTTTTCTACTAGTAGTTGACCATTCAACTACCTCAACTATTTCAGCAAAATAAGGTTCAGCCTGTAAATAATCATACTTATAAGAGTTTACTAGCTTATGATACTTACTAGGTATTTTATACATCAAGTCTGGTGTTGCGTATTGTGCTATATTTCTGAAAAATAGATCATAGTTCTCAATTACAAAGAACTGGTTGTTTCCATCATCAAAATAATGAGCTTTAATAGAAAAACGTTCTTGTAAATACTTTATAAGATTGTTCTGTTCTTCTACCGACACTGTCGTAGACCATATTCTGATACGTTTGCCCATATTATATGAAGCATTATCGGCATTGTTACCATCATCAAAATACCACACAGCTAAGGCTAACCAATCAATAGTATGTAAGAATTTATCGGATAAAAAAGGTTTTTTATCAGTCGATGTAGGTCTCCAAGTTATTGATTTGTTTAAGTCAGTAAACTGTTCTGTGTATTTAGTATAAAAAGTATGTAACTCTTTATCTGCATCGTATACGACATTATTTATATAATTTGCGAAAGCTTTTTCTTTCAGACTAAAATACAAAGATCTTTTATCTGCTTGTGAGAATACAAAACCGGCACCTACAGAGTTTCTACTTGATAAAGTTCCATCCCCTAATAAAGAGCCTAATAAAATTTGTTTTTGATCGTAAGTAAACGTATAATCATTAACTTGGATTCTATCGCTTTTTTTATCTAAATTTTGTATTTGTTTGTATCCGTTATTAGTAGATACTCTATGATCATTAGTAAACACAGGTCCATTATACGTACCCCATCTGCTATTTTTAGAGGTAGTTGTGGTAGCTACTTTAAACCATTCAACATTTTTATCTCTTATTGAATACCACCCATTAATAGGTTTATTCTCCCATTTATCTAGTTTATGATTATAGCTACGTACTAGCTCTGTAGATTTACTTCTAACTAGTTGCCCTAAAGTTTTTTTACTACCGTCAGCCATAATAACTTTACTATCATGAGTTAAGCAAGCATAAGGTGCTAGGATATCGCTAGGCAGCATTCCGTAATTAAAGTCAGCAAGCTTGACTTTATTAGTTCTGGCCCATGTTTTCTTATAGTCACCTAGGTCTTTTTCATAGTCACCTAGATCAGTAAAACGCATAGCTAGAGGCTTAAGACCGTGAGTACCTACAGACTCCTCTAAGCAGTAGTGCAGTAACATAGTATCTTCAAAGTCTGGGAACTCGAAATCTAACTCATACATCATATATGAAATATCGAATTTAGCGTTGTGAAATACTACTTTCTTAGTCTTGAACATTCTATGAAACCACTCTTTATTGGCTAGAACTACATCAATACTATAATAAATACCTTGGTGAGGCTTGGTTGATACAGCAATACCTAGAATGGTACCTGTATAGGGAGACACACTTGTTGTCTCAATATCAGCAACAATAACTGAAGCCATTTCAACTTCTACACGGTATTTCTCGAAGTCTACTTGTGTCTCAATAAAGCAGTAATCTTTTTCATGAGATTTATTCATCTCTTCGCCGCTTAGAATACGGGGAATCTGATTAAACGCTCTTTTAATATCGTCTTCTAATTGTGGTTTAATAAGTACAATATTAGGGTGCATAATTGGAAGGTACTTCTTCTCAACATAAATACCATTATACTTTTGAATACCCGTAATACCCGTTGCGTACTTTAATGCTTCTCCACCTATAGGTGCAACAATTCTATAACCTACTAGCTCATCTAAGTCAAGATCTACATCTTTCTTTAGGATTTTCTCTTTTTCTCCAGAACACAAGTATTTAACATCATAAGGTACATCCTTAAGATATTTGTCAATTATTCTCTGTGGTCTAGATTCTAATGCGCTAGCAAATACAAAACATACTTCTGCCATGTAGTTTCCTTATAATTTTAATAGCTTACCAGCTAATTCGGGGGTTAACTCTCCTGGGTCAATTCCGGGAGGTAGTGGTACAATTCTAGCATAAATGTTACGTGTATCCAACAACTTTGCTATTTTTTCTGCTGCTCTCTTACCAGATGCATCAGAATCCATAAGTATATCTACCCTTGTAACACCGCGATTATCTAACATATCTAGCTTAGTCTTATTAAAGTTAGTACTTCCGAAGGTACATAACGTATTATGATACCCTAACTGCCACATATTAATGGCATCGTAGATACCTTCAACAAGTATTACATAGTTAATATTCTTGATCTTATCCAAAGGAAATAGTACGTCTTTAACAGATGCTTTATCTGGTCGTCTAAAATACTTAGGCTGGTTATCTAAATCTTTATTTAACCTTCCTTCAATAAACTTCAACTTGCCGTACTGGTATACTGGTATACATATGTAATCTTCTAAATTCATAGAATCAGTGGTAAACGCGCCAAATTGCTGTAAAGTCTCTCCTGTAATACCTCTGAAAGTATCTTTGTAAACTCTACGATCTTCTGGTAGTTTAACATAAGAAATCTCAAGCTTATCTCTTAGTTTAGCTTTTAGCTTCATAAGTTTGTAAGGCTGTTTGCTTTCGATATTTACGCTAGGCGCTTCGCCAATAGATTGTAGGAACTTAGTCATTCCTCCCCTAAAACCGCAGCTCCAACAGTTGAACAAGCCCTTTTCCAAATTAATGGATAGGCTTGGACTTTTATCTTGATGCTCTCCACTGGTGCAGCTTACTAAAATCTCATTAGGATTATTAGTTTTTCTGTACTCTACACCGCGCTTATCTAGTAGCTCTTCTAATTCCATTAAATGTCCCTAGAGTTTTCATATTTGTTACCCTTTTTAGGGTCATCAGCACCAAACTTAGCAGCATTATGAGGTTTCTCATTAATCATGTTACTTGTGTTTGGGTCAATTCTTACATGCTCCCAATCCATCATTACATCAAAACTCATGTGTCTACCATTACGTACTTTAGTAGTATGTACTGTAATCTTGTTCTCAAGAGTTCTTTCTTCTGTCTCAGGGGGCGGGAAGAAGTTAAAGCTTCTATCCGCAGCGTCAAGAATACCTTTAGCAAAACGTGCTTCTCCGCTTGCGTCAATCTGATAAGGAGATAACATAGTAATGTCATGCTTTCTTGCAAGGTTTTTTAACATATCAGCTAATACAATCTGTGTTTGCCAGTTTTTTTGATCTTCATGTTTAATGATGTTTAGGTAGTCTACTGCTGCCATACTAAACTGAGGATACTTGTTTTTAAACATATTACAATAGTGATCGATTCTGTTAATAGATAAACTTGGATCATCGACTAAGAATAGTCTATTATCTAAAAACTCTGGCTTTTCGATCTTTACACGCTTTTCAAACTCAGCGAAATTTCTTTTTTCGTCTAAGTCTGCTAATAGATTTGCTACTGTGTCGGAAGGTTTATAGAAGGTATCAAAACGTGCTTTAGCGATCTTAAGCTTTTGATCTGGAGATACATTATTCTTAAAAATATCTAGAAAAGGAACATCAGAAATCATAGAGATAAGTCTAGAATATACTTCTTTGTAGCGCATTTCAATACTAAAGAAGGGTACAGTATCTCCATCTAAGAATCGTCTTAATGCTAAGTTAAGACTAATAATAGATTTACCTGATCCTCTACGCCCACCAAGGAGGATAAGTTCTTGTGTAGCAAAGCCACCATTAACTGCATCGTGCTCAGCAGAAAGACCTGAGGAGTAGATTTTAAAGGAGTCATCGTCTGGGAAGAACTCTAACTCAGCTACATCAAATAACTCATCATCATAAGGTATAGCTTGATTCATATTAGTCATATGAGTCTCAAAGTTAGCTAAAACTTCTTCTTTACTTAGGTCTTCTAAGTTATCAATCAGCTTATCCATAAAGCCAATAGTCTCATTTCTAACATAATAATCTTGTAGCTGCTCTACTAAAAAATTATTAGTTAGCTCTTCACATACATTATCTTCTGCACATATCTGGTTTTCTAAGTATTCTTGTAATCCTGGATCTTTCCTAATAATTATGATTTCAGACATAGTAGGAAGTTTAGTATTAGCTTTATAGAAAGACTTAATCTTTTGATATAGTGCAGCATTAATGCCAGAAAAATAATCATCTATGTATTTGGAATATAAGTCGTTATCCTGCGTCTCTAATACTCGACGCAGAGCTAGTTTTTGTAAGTCAATTGCCATTAAGCCGCCTTTACTGGGAACAAATCATCTCTATTAACATATAGAAAACACTTTTGATCGTCATCTCGCCAAACTCTATATGATTCTCTACCAGTCTCTTCTATGACTCTCATAACTTTGTCTCGCATGTGCTGCATAGCCTTAAGTTTTGTACTTGAGCCGTCTTCATAAGTCCAGTATATCTCATAGTGGATACCTTCTTGAGGTTCAATAAAGCCTCCAGAAGTTACGCCATCTTTATTAGGTTTGAAGGGGTATATCTCTATATATCTTTGTCTGCCATCTTCTAAATTATCTAAATAGACTTCATCAAATACTTTATCAACGATTGCAAAACAGTTATTTTTGGCGATAAATACTTTATCACCTTCTGCAAACTTAGTCTCTAAGTCTTGAACAATGTGATCTACAGTCGCAACTTTATTCTTACCCCTAGCTCTGATAGGGGTATTAGTGTCGATTAAGATTTTCTTTATTCGTTGAGGAGATATAAAGTATCGTTTTGCGATATTGCTTTGAGCTTCCCCATTTAAGTACTCTCTAGCAATAAGCATTTTTTCCTTATCTGTGAAGATACGGTTTTTTGCTTTATCTTTAAGCTGCTTTTCACGCTCGATACCATCGTGAAAGTCTGTAATAATTTTATCTAATCGTTTTGTATTATATGCAATGCCTAAATGTTCGCAACAAGCTTTCTTAGTTTTGCTTGTTTTTAACATCCATATTACTTGACGAATTTTTGCTTCGGGTATAGTCACTTGTGATGCTTTTGCCATGTTTAAACCTTTATTATACTTAATAATATCAACTTTTTAGGCAGTTGGCAAATGAAATATTAATGCACTTGGAGGTCTTTGGTATTATGGTAGATATCCGCTGTCAAGTTTCTAATAAGTCCTGTTTTAGTATAGACTACAACATATTTTTCATTAAGAAACCTATTACTTCTATAAATTTTCTCTAAGTAAAAACTACTAATATACAACTCTAATATGTCTAGATATTCATCTTCTTCTGAGTCTAGCTCTGGGTAATATACCACCATCATTTCCTCAAAATATAAAGATCTCTTAGTTAGTGGAAGCGCTAGGATTGCATCTAACGAATCATCTGGTAGTTCTGCTAAAGTAAAGCCTTTGCTCATGTGTTTTTCCTAATAAAAAAAGGGTAACGTGAAAAACACGTTACCCTTGTATTTAGTTACTTAGCGAGCTATTGATTAAGCTGCTGCTGCCTTAGGTGTGTGGTCTTTGCAAGCAAGGCCACGACGGGTAAGAACAGTTTTTACGCCACGAGGGGTTTTATCGAAGTGTGCTGCCAGCTCTTCAACAGTATTTTCCAGCATTTCTTCAATGCCTTCGTAAGCATCCGACTTAGCGGCTTTTTTGTCACGCTGCGGCGCTTTAAGTTGCATGGAAAGAAGCTTACCACGAACAGAGTTAACTGGTTTGCCAACTGATTCTGCGATTTCTTCTAGGAACTTACCAGCTTCTACCATATTAGCGATAGTTGCTTCTTCTGCCTCAGTGTAAGTACGTGGAGTTACTTTTTTCTCAGCAGCTTTGATGCTACCAGTCATTTCCATGGAAAGTGCTTTTCCGTTGATCTGACGAGCAGTTACTTCACGGCCCCAGTCTGCGGCAAAATGCTCTGCAATTTCTTCTGCTGTGAAGTTTCCTTCATTAGCAGACAGATAACCAGAAAGCGCATCTGTTTCTGTAGCTGAGAATACTGGAGCAGCACCTGGCTTTTTAGGAACATCAAAGTTAAGCTTACGTAGCTTAGCTGTTACGGAGCGCCGTGGAAACTCAAATTCTGCTACTAGAGCTTCAATCTTAGCTTCATCTAGACCAGTTTCGGCTACTTCACTCATGCGTGCGACCATCTCGTCGGTATATTCAAATTTTGACATTTATTATTGTCCTTAGGTTGTTTGTTAAGAAATACAAGAAAGTTCTTCTCTCTTGTCTATATAGATATTATAATAAAAACGATCAATAGGCAAATGCAAACTCTAGTATTTTGCCAGTTTGCTTGCATTTAAATCTTTAAAAGTTTCCATCTATTACCAACTTTTTGCTTGCCCAGTAATCTACAACGTTAATACCTAGTTTGCTAGCTTTAACACATTTAGATGATGAGTTATCACCGCCATTTATTAAAGCGTAGCAGTCATTAGTTACCGTTGTCGTAACTTTGTAACCATGACCTTCTAAAATGTCTGCTAGTTGATTACGGGTCATATCGAGTTTTCCCGTAATACAGACTTTACCTTTACCAGAAGGCTTAATCAAAGTTGCAACCTCGATCTTCTGCTCCAAGTTTAGAGGTAACTCTTCTACCCATTCTTTATTGTCTTCTAACCAGAATAGGATGGCTTCGATAGTAGCAGGGCCTACTCCATGAATATCTGTATATTCAACTTCGCTAAGTCTGCTAAATTTTGGAATAATAGGAACGATCAGTTTTGAAGTGTTTCTTCCTACTGAAGGAATACCAAGGGCACTAAGCACTGTTTGGTAAGGTCTAAGTTTTGATCTTTCAATCTCTTCTTTAATTTTTGCTCCAACAGCACCTAATGAGTCCCAGTCTTGATCTTTGTATAGATCACTAATATTAGTGATACCCATCTTTTTTACATTAGCAGGGCCAAGACCTTTGATTTCCATAAGTTTAATGAAGTTTTCTACAATCTTAGTATAGTTAACATTTGCCTTATCTGCTACAAATAGCTTTGGGCCGTTTCTTACAACAGCTTGGCCAATTGCTTTCTCAGCATCTTTAGCTGTAATCTTTAAGTTATGCAAAGCGTGCTCTTCAACCCTAATGAACTTAGGAATTACGCCGCCAGCACGTTCAATAACAATAGTATCGCCTAGACCGAGATTATGACTTTCGATAAAGTCCATATTATGTAGAGTAACCCTAGAAATAGTCGCATCTTCCAGAACGACAGGATCAATAACAGCAGTAGGGTTAACAGTACCTGTACGTCCTACAACCCATAAAACATCTTGCAGAGTTGTGATAGTAGTGTTAGCACCTCTAGGCTTAAGAGCAATAGCAAATCTAGGATGTTTAGAAGTATATCCTAGTCTATGGCTTTCCTTGTAGCTGTCCATGCGGTATACTAAGCCGTCTTTTGGATACTCTGTAGCTTCTTTACTTAGTACGGTAGTAAAGCCGTAAGCTTCTGCAATTTTCATACGCTTTGTATAATCAATAGCAAGATTTAGCACGTCATGTACAATAAACTTAATATTACGGCTTTTAAATTCTTCTGCTGACTTTAAACCCATAGCTCCTGCAACATAGTTTCTAAAATTTTCTACGTTGTTATCAGTTACGCATTCGCCTGTAACTACAAGCTCATCAAGATCAGTGGTAAACTTAATTGGAATGTTCTTAATATTAACTGCTAGATGAGTTACATTATCACCCATCTCACCATTCCCACGAGTAAGAGCAACACGCATCTTACCTCTAACATAGGTAATTGTTAAGCAAGAACCGTCAATTTTTGGAGTCTCTACGGTAAAGCGTTTGTCTACTTCTTCAACATCATACACTTTTTTCAGAGAATAAAGCTGAAAAGCGTGAGTAACTTTACCTGCTTTTCCACCTACTTTACTAGTAGGAGAATCGTTAGTAGACCATCCTTGAGCTTTTTCTACAGCTTCTAAATCTTCGTACAGACCGTCAAACTCTGCATCAGTAATTACTGGGGCTGAGAGATCATAGTACGAATGACTATGCTGTTTAACTAAATCTTTTAATTCGTTATACGTCATTATATAGGACAACTCTTCCATCAAGGTTTACATCAAGTTCTTTTTCTACAACTAAGTCAAGATATGCTGATACGGATTTTTCTGCTCCGTATTTACACTCTATTACTTTAAGTAAGGTAGGTAGATCTATAGGCCCAAACTCTTTTACAATAGTATACATAGATTGCTTTGAGGAATTAAACATATTACGATAAGAACTCAAACACTGATTGCATAATTAATACATCCCCTGCTATAGCAAAAAATAGCCACCCACCCACATCAGCATGTGAATTATACCCAAGTTTAGCGTAGAGCATAGCGACAATTAAAGTCAACATTATTGTATTCCTTTTAACTAAAATATTCGACAAGCTGTTTCTGCATACCAATAGGTAAATTACTAATAGTATCATGAACTTCTTTAATTTGTGACGCTAAGTTAGGAACAAAAACAACTTGATAGCTTCCACCTATTGTTTCGGCTATCTGCTTACCGTGTGCTATACCATCGCCTGTGTAGGAACTAGTCCAAGTCTGAAAATATTTTCCTTCACTATCCCACACAACTATTACATCTTCTTTAAGCTGCTCAGTCATCATATACTACCTCAAGAGTTCCTTTTTCCATTTCGTCAAAAAATTTATTTAGCTGTTCGGCTACTTGTTCTGCTGTTGGTTTTGCTCCAGGAGCTAGAGTAACACTAATTTTACCTCCCGTTTCATTAAGACGCTTAAATAGCTTGTCTACTTGAGTACTCATATGTATAATCCTTTTCTATCTTTAATAATACTATAGAATTAACCATTAGGAAAGTAAAATATTACTTGTTAAGCCTACACTCGTCTAAATGTTTTTTCATCCATCGAGAGCAATCCTTAGAAGAAAAAGATTCACCAGCTGGGGCGGGCAACCTATCATCTTCACCAATATTACGCATATAAGATGTAGCAAGCATCATTGCAGAAGCCATAATCATACATACTTGAGGAAGATCAGAACCATCAGCTCCGTCATCTATATCTTCCCGTCTTTCAAAATCATCAATATGTCTTTTTAATGAATCAATTTGTTGCTGCCAAGGTAATCCTTTTTCCCAGTTTCTATCTGAGTATTTCTGTGCTCCATACTCAAAAGATGCTGCTGCGGCAGCTAACGCTTCTAGAGGTAGTTGTTTCATATAAGGCATATTTAGAGCGTCTCGTCGAGCGCCTGTTTTTGAAGCTGGCTTATCTTCCATTTTTTAACGTTTCCCTTAATGCTAATACTACTTTGGTTAAATTTTCTTTTTTATTGAGATTAGTACCTTCTATCTCAATCTTTAGAGTTGTTTCTAGCTCTCTAAGCATAACTTTAACAGTCATACCCTTATCGTCTTTATTTATTTCTGGTTTAATGTATACTCGTAATTGTACTAATTTACTAATAACACTCCTATACCCTTTACCAAAATGTTTAGCTAATGCGTGAACATCTTTTTCGTCATCTGCTCTATACATACGTATGAGATCTTGTTCTTGCTCTTCTGTCCATGTCTTCTGACTCATTATTCTTCCAAATCCAATTCTAATTGATTATCCCACTGATACTTTAAAGCAGCGTATTCAGCTACATCTTCTAACAGAGGTAATAAAGAGGAGACTTCATCAGGGGGCATTGAGAAACCCGACTTTGTCGGAACCCATTTTCCTGTATCTCCGTCTAACATATACTCTCTAATATGCAAATAGTCAACACCCCTAAAGGTGTTGACTGTTACTTTTACTGCATTTCCATTTTTCTTATGGAAAGCGCAACCAAAATCAATATCGTCATTCATTGATCTTAGCCCACTCTCGGACCTCTGTTTCTGATATATAAGATGATGGTGTAAACATTATACGTTCCTCGCTACTTTATCACTACTATTAATATTTTGAGTAAAACTAAGAATTTGTGTAGCTATAGTCTCCCAAGTATTACCAAATACCATACTCTTAACCCTATCACTACTATTTTTAAAGTTATGGTCATGGTATAAAGCAGCCATTAAATTACCAAACTGACCCGCATCAGGCTCATTTATAAAGGTATGTGAGCTCATTAAAGACATTGCATCCCCTGCTTTAGTAGCAAAGATATCTCTATCTGTAATGTCTACCGCTTGTGGGGTTACGTTAATTCTCAAACCTACATCCTTAGGAATAAAGTCTTCTGTAGGGCCATTTGCAGACACGATAGGTACATTCCCACAAGCCATTGCTTCTTGTATATGCATACCAAACCCTTCTGCTCTATAAGGATGTACTACAACTTTAGAAGCTTTATATATATCAGCCATTTCTATATCTGATAGATTATCATCAATATATATAATTTCTGCACAACCTGTAATATGTTGTATTTTTAATAGTTCACTTAGCAGATTAGTTTTACCGTAGATGCTTGGGCTATCTTTGATAATTAACCTAGCATTGTCTGCTTTTTTAAAACATCTAGGCCACTGATTTAATAGTATCTCCAAACCTTTTCTCCATTGTGAGTTACCAACATACACAAAGTTGAATTTATCTTTATCAATACCAAATTTTGAAACGTCACCGCCTTTTTTATTGTTGAATATGTTAGTATTGATTCCGTTTGGAGCTACTTCTATTTTATAGGGATTTAACCCTCCATTTTCAAAAATGGTTTTAATATAATTACTTGGTACAATTAAGCCGTCTGCAAAAGTTTCAAATTTATACTGCCATTCAAAAGGTACTTTAGGGTATTCCCAAGGTTGGATGTATATAACTTTAGTTTCTTTATGTTGCGGCCATTTCCAAATAGGAGGGTAGCTATGCCTAATTTCAACGTCAGGAATTGCTTCATACTCTACTTTTTCTAACTCTTTAAGTATAGCTACTGTATCTTTAGGTATCTTAGCATCTGGATTAAAACTGTCTAAAGCTACAATAGTAACCGATGCTATCTTTGCTAGCTCTAGCACTAAATTTCTATTAACAATGCTTAGAGAGTGGTTATCGTAAAACTTACCAATAAAGTTAATTCTCATTAATAAAAACCTTTCATAGTTTCTCTAACATAGGCTTCTACATCAACAGAGGGTACAGCAACTAGTTGAGGCCATTGTGCTTCACCTAGGCCAGAGGACTTAAAGTTCCTCATATTCTGGTAATTATCTAAAGTAGTATCTGACCATATCTGATAGAAAGGGTCTTGCTCAACAAGATCTGAATGTCCTATATTATTAATTTTTTCATATAAGTCATCCTTGTTTCTACATAGGCTCCAATGAAGGGCTACTAAAGGAGACCGAAGTCGGTTAGCTCCTGCTGCACTTTTATTGGTCCATCTAGCATATGTATAGACGCTATCTTTAGATGTCATAACTCCTTGGTTTTCGCCTAAGAACACTCCTGTATTGTCATTTGCGATAACAAGAGTAGTGTCTCCTATTTCTTTATATGGCGTAGCCCAAGTCATACATAAGTCGGCCTTAGTGTAGTATTTTTCAGCTAAGGGGCAAAAATCTACAAAAAACTCTTTAGCATTAAGTAATTGCTCATCTGCATCAATACTTATGATCCAGTCGTTAGTTGCATGGTCCTTAAGAAAATTTCTCTCGTAGTTATCGTTCTCTATAGCTATTTCAGATTGATGAAAGTTGCCTTCAACTATACTAATCTTATTATCACCGTCTATTACTTGTAGCTCTTTCCACAAAGCATCTTCATCGAACGAGAACGGTTTATTACTCCAACTAATTCTAGAGCTATCTAAACCTAAAACTATCTCGTCTACGTAGTTATAATAACATGCAATACTAGAAGCTAAGTACTTAGCATCGTAGCTTATTAAGCTAATTGCTGTTTTACTTTTCATTAGTTACCTTTTTCTGTAAAGTTAAAATTAGTATGCCTGAATGGTATTGTGTAGAGTCACTAAGACTTCCAGAAATACGCTGGTTACTAGAGGTTGTATAGAATTTATCTTTATTCTTTAGTATAGCCTCATCTAAATCTTGCGAATGCTGCTCGTCAGAGTAGCTAGAAAATACTACTACTGATTGTTTGCTTAGTGCTGGGTATACTAACTCAAAAAACTGATTATAGCTGTTTGTACTAAGAGGGGTAATGTCAAAGAAACACACATCTATATCTGCATATTTAGACCAGTCAACTTTTAACCAATCCTCTTCGATTACCTCAATACTTTTTGTATTAATACCTGAGTCCGAGTTAGCATATCTACTAATATTATCTGCTAACTGACTTTTCATATTGTCCCAGATAAAGCCTTTTGGTGCTCTCTTTTGCGGTTCTCGCTCATCATATGAATAATTCTCAACAGCATATGCATTCTTTAGTTTATTCCTATAAACAGCTGCAATTAAGCTAGCTCCCTTATACGCGCCGATCTCTAAATATTTTGAGTCAGGCAAGGAGCATAGGTTATTAAGTAAGCACCGCTGGCGCAGAGAGCTCATACCAAATAATCTTTTTTCGTGCTCCCCTACTTTAGAGTGTTCGTTATCTGAAAGCTCTAAGCAAGCTTTTACAAATTTGTCATCAATTTTCATGTGTTCTTCTTTCATTTCTATATATTATTATACTAAGATTTTATCTGTTTGTCCAGATTTTTATAAAAGTTTGTGTTTGCCCATTTGGCCTGCAATCTTTGTAGATTCCGCATTTCCATTGCAGCTTTAGTAGGGTTATTTGCTTTTATACGCTTATTATCTTTAGATTCGTGGTGAAAAAGTCTGACAGGAACTTGATAAATTTTCTGTCCTTGCTCTCTGCCTTTTAAGCAGTAATCTACATCCCTATTATAAGTCCACTCATAGTCAGCGCTAAAGTTACCCACAATATCAATAAAAGATCGTCTAATATAGCATCCGCCAAAGGTAGTCCATGCTACTTCTCTGACGTTGTTATATTGACCCTCATCAACCTCTAAATCTTTTTTAAATGTTTGTCCAGTTTCAATTATAATACCACTACCATAATGATCAGGCTTATTATCTGTAAATTTACCACCAGCGCACTGAATATAGTGTTTTTCTTCCTTATTCTTTGCAGGATATAGAAGTAAACAACCAAACATACCAGCTTCTGGGTATTTTTCTACATGTTTTTTCACATCTTCTAACCAGTTGTCTTGATAGGGGTACATATCTGCATGTAGAATGAAAATATCCTTATCAGGAAAACGATTCCACATCTTTTGAAACATTAGATCTGAGCCAATACCTGCCTCATCTTTTTCATAATAAACGTCTAGATCCCAATATAAATCCATATGTTGCTGTATTTCGGCATCATCTACATAAGGGGTTATTATTTGTACTGTCATATCTTTTGCTCTACCCATGTCCGTGGAGTTTCCTCTGTAATTAATTCTAGAGGTAAATGGTACTCAAAAGCCCTTACTTGAGGTTTAATCCATTGTACCATATTTTCAATAGTATCAGTGATAGGTGTATCAGCGCTATAGTTAAACTGGTTAGTTATTTTCTCACTAGAACAATAGGCATTTTTAACTTCTCTAGGTCTTCCCTTAAAGAACTCTAAATTTAAGTCTTTCTTGCATTTGTAGCTTACTAGCTTAGCTAGATCGAGAATTGATAGCTCGTTGTCTTCTGGGCCAATATTAAATACTTCGCCACATAAGTCTCTATCTGATAGTATAATTTGCTCTACTGCTCGGATACAATCAGTAACGTCTGAAAAAGAACGCTTCTGTGTACCATCACCATATACGATTATTCGTTTACCTTGTAAAGTTCTATTAATCATAATACCTGCGACGTTTCTAAACGGATCAAAATATCTCTGACCTACTCCAATTACGTTATGAGGTACTAAGGTAACATAGTTTAACCCGTGTATATCAGAAAGCATAGCTAGATGTTCTTCTGCTTGGACTTTAGCTAGACCATAAGGATCTACAGGTTTAGTAGGCATATCCTCAGTAAATGGCGGGACTTGATCCCCATATCTAGCCATAGAGCTACAATTAATAAATAAATGTACTTTATTATGAAGTGCCGCAATTGCAGTAGATAACGTACCAGATACGATACTAGTTGCTGTTACTGTAGGGGAGAAAACACTTAACCCTTCATAGGGCAAGGCAGCTGCATGAAAAACTACGTCGCAACCGTACATATACTCTTTTAATAATTCTGTATTTAGGATATCTCCCTGATGATAAGTAACTCCATCTGGAACATTACCTTCTACACCTCCGATACCGTTATCAATGCCTA
>Ga0208646_1000137_pt1 | contig 52109 bp, 55 predicted proteins | sample AntAceMetag02UK8_FD_184762 | JGI IMG/M metagenome (GOLD analysis project Ga0208646, IMG submission 184762) | Saline lake microbial communities from Ace Lake, Antarctica - Antarctic Ace Lake Metagenome 02UK8 (SPAdes) (version 2) | ecosystem: Environmental > Aquatic > Non-marine Saline and... | reverse complement strand
AAGGTAATGTCTCATTATGGGGCACTCGGCACGCGGGAGTTGTGCCAGTGTTTCACTTCTGGCCCGCGATTGTCTCACTTTGAGATCTTCAGCATTCGCCCTCAAGTCTCAGAACTGGAATTCTCCCCCACCTTCGATTTTCGCATTTTGGTATCGATCGTCGTCGATGCTGGCAATGTCCGCCATCCTCTTTTCGATTTCTTGTCCCGTTTCGAGATCTTCCACGAACCTTGCGCAATCGGCTTCGTCGTAGCATTCGGTGAATACTGACCAACCCATCGAACGGTCGTAATTCTCTTTTGCGAGACGCTTAAATGTAGCGATCTTTTCGTTCTTATCCATTTTGCAACTCCTGCTTAGCAGCTTTGCGGCTTGCCTTGTTCGCACGCCTACGCTCGGCGCTTGGAAGGTGGGGAACCCAACGGCAATCCGTTGCGGCGCGTCCAATGATCTTGTTCGTCTTGTTGTCCATCGTTTCCCCTTGTTCTACTCTCTCTCGCATGTCTGAAGTATACCGTTAAAAACAGAAAAGGACGGACAAAAGTATACGGCGTCTCACATTGAGATTAGCATTTAGATGACTCATTTAAGGACTTCCCACATTAAGACTTCCCACATTGAGAAGTAAGGTAATGTCTCATTATGGGGCACCGGGCACGCAGGAGACGTGCCAGTGTATCGTTGTTGGTGGGAGATAGTCTCATTGTGGGACGCGCACGCGAGGGGGCTTGGTGTCTCATTATGAGACACACGCATTATCTCATTTGGGGAATGAGCTAGATGCTATCGCCTTACGTGCTAATGCTTCAGCCTCAACACGTGCCAACCTCTCACGCACAACATCACGTTGTCTCACTATGAGAGCGGACACTTCGGCTAGTGTATCCGCCTCGCCAACGTGAATCCCAGATCGGGACACGTCCCATTTGCCGTATGCGTTGTGACGCGCCTTGCATCCGTCGATCGTGATTGTCCCATGTTGAGATAGTTCCATTTTGATTCCTTTTCTAGTTGTCTCGTATCAAGATGCCTGCCCGCTATGGCCGCGCAGGCGCGGTGTCTCAGATCGAGGCCGCCCCCGCCGCCGTCAGAATGTCGTTACCCTCGCATCGGATGGCGAGGATGCCGCTCGCCTTGAGAGTCCGGTAACCTTTCCCGGTCCCATTGTTGACTTTCTTTCCGTGGGCGAAAGTCCAAAAGCTCAAGTTGAGACGTTGGTCACACGCCATCGCGTGCCCGGTGCCAGCTACTTCGCCGTCCTGCTTTGACTTGTGAACCCCTTGACGCCCGATCATATCGCGCACCGTTCCATCGAGGCAAACGTAGACGACGCGGAAGATACGGTCACCGCACGCACGCATGAACTCCCACACTTCGCGATCGTCGCCGATTAGGGTAACGTCTCCTTTTAGGACGAAGTCGCCTTGGCTCTTTGCGTATGCGTCACGCTTGGCGTCCCATTGTTCGGTGAGATTGATTGTTTGTTGATCTTGCATAGTTACTCTATCGACTAAGTATACCCCAAACTTGAGCAAGGGGCGAAGTTTTTTCTAGTTGCAAACGTTGCGCTTGATCACGAGGGCGATCTTGCATAGGCCGAGCGTGATTGCGATGACCGGGACGATGACGAACAATGTAGCGATGGTGAACATACTTACTCATCGACTAGATGCTGAACAAACTTGAGCCTATGGCAAAGAAAAGCGAAACGAATCGAGTATCACAATGAGACATGAATGTAGTATCACATTGAGACAAAGGATATCCCATTGTGGGACAATAGATCTTATCAATTTGGGACTTATCAATTTGGGACGGGGGGGGTTTTTCAACTCGGGACGCCCCCGCCTCACTCCGAGGCCCGGTGTGGCATGCTACAGCAGTTCACACGTTGTGCATAAGAGGATGAAACACCTAAACTACTGGGGGGTAATAGAAAAACGCGGAACTAGACTGGACTTTTGGGCGTTTTCCCCATACTAGTATAACATGGGCTTAGTGTAGTAGAGACAGGAACAGTAGAACTATGAGTATTAAGATTTTGCCTGGGACGAAAGAGACTCTAGATGCCATGAAGGGTCAAGAGTTTACCCCAGAAGAAGGAGAGGGCGTAGTTTACATGAAACTCGCATTCATCAAGCCAGACACCATTAAGAGTGGTGATCCCGCACAAGTTATCGAAGATGCACCTCCAGTTGTGCTCTGCGGTCAGCTTTCCGAGATTCAGAGCCAGATTGCTACTTGGTTCAATGAGTCAGTCACTAAATATAAGGACGCGACCAAACCGCCGTCCCCACCTCAGGAACGTTATTAGAATGGGCACCAACTTCGCACACGGCGCTAAGCCGGAAAATCGTATCACTATCTCACGTGGCCTCAATACCTCGCACACCGTTAAGTCTGATGGAACTGTAGATCGCAGTTTTGCACAGCCTAACCCAACACTCCCGGAGCGTGAAGTTCCAGCAAAAGCACACGCTAGTGAAGATGACAAGAAGGATGCTATCGCTAGGAATTCTAGCAGGCAAGCCAGCAAGGAAGCCAGCGGGGGAACTAGCAACAAGAGTGATGACAAGAGTGGACAGGATTCGAACTGAGCCAACGGGTAGCGGGATCGCTTACGAGGATGCTCAGGATCTAGTTGAGACAATCGTAAGCATGAAGAAGTCTAAGTATAACTTTCCGGGTGTTGACTCGGAAGATTTAGCTCAGGATATTCGGCTTATGTGCTGGCAGGCTCTGGAGCAGAGTTTTGATCCCGACAAGCTTGGTAAGTCTGTATTCCACTTTGTTGCTCGTGTAGTAGACAATGGGCTATACAACAAGTTCCGTGGCATCTATCTCGACAACAACCCACCTTGCTTGCGCTGTGAGCATTACGTCAAGGAGACGAAGTCCTGCGCAATCGAAGAGGTGGGTTGTGACCGCATCGTGTCATACAGGCGACGTATGGCTCAAAGGAGAGCTATAGCTGCACCACTTAGCTATAACTCGCACCTTGATGAGGATGAGAGATCTGACTTCACTGTTCACCAGTCGCTCAGTGTAGGATCAACCACTGGTGTTTGTGATATGACTGACACTCTGAGGTCTTCTCTAGATGATTCTCTCGTTCCATATTACGACCAAATGGTTCGAGGAGAGATAGATAAGGTTCCGGCTCACTATCGTAAGCTTGTGCAACGTCAGGTGCGCGCAACGCTTGAGGATTTGAAAGATGAATAACGGAGTATATCAAATTGCCATAGATCATCCACGGTATGGGGGTAGAATTTCTATTTCTCATCGTAGCAGTATCTCCAAACAAACGTCTATTGCTACTCGTTATGGCGTGGCACAACAAACAGTCAGTGATATTAAATTAGGAAAATCATGGCAATGAGTGATTGTCAACACAGAGGCTGGGTAGCTCACGAAATTCAGGACGACAATCGATTCGTATGCAGAGAGTGCGACGAGCGCTTTCCTCGACATCCCCAGTTGATGCCGTCCAAACCCGAGGAGTTCATCATCCCCTCTAATATTCTAGATGTATTGACTGAGTTCCGCCTTGGCGGAGTAACCTTCACTCAAGCATGTAAGGATACAACCCTAAGTGCAGAACAATTCAAGGATACAATCAAAAAGGCATTCCCACCAGTGGATATTTACGAAGAAGTTGCCACGATGGGAAGCCTTGTAACACAACGAATTGTAACAGGTCAAGAACTGCAACGCTCAAGTGACCCAGAAGAGATTGAGGAGGTGTTCTTCGCCACTCATGGGCTTTCATCCGAAGACTTGCTGTATATCTGGCGCAAAGGCTGGCCCGATGTCGAACATGTGGATGTTTACCCCTATGAGGGCTCCAGGGATAGGAAGACTGTAGTGATTGTAACCTTTAATGACAACACGAAGCAGCGTTTTGAGTTCACCGAGAAGGAAATCATGCGTGAAATAAAGTCAGGGAGTTGCCCTGTTAAGTTGATCCATCCCATCGTTCGCCAGAACTACCCAAAGGTTCGTCTAGATGACATCTTCATCAGCAAGGAGCCAATCTAATGGGAGCCGCTAGAAGGCGTTGGTCTCCAGATGAGAAACGCGAAGTAATTAGAATGCACACAGAGGGCTATACTCATCGCCAGATCGCAGAGCGGTTACGACCCGGCGTATCATCCGCATGGCGCTCGGTTGGCGACATTATTCGTGAGGACCGTGCGGCAAAGGCTACTCCTCCCGAGCCAGCCCCTCAGGCGGCTCCCGTGCAGACCTCGCACCAGATTGTAACAACCATACCCAAATCTGCTCTAGTTGTTCTGCCTCCGGAAATGGCGGCGAGTCTCTCGGCGCATGAATTCATGACCATGATGAACGACGCCCAGCGCAAGATCTTCATTGGGCACTATATGGACTTGCGTGGCAATGTTGATGAAGAGTCACTAACCACTGCGGAAAACGAGATGCTGATTCGCGCAAGTTACAGTAACGTCAAATACCTAAACGCACAGTCCATGCTAATGCTTGCAGAATCCTACCTCATGTTAGAAATGGAGGGTGGGATGACTGATTCAGACGAAGATAAGGCGAAAAAGAGGTTTGCCGGTCGAGGGGACTCCTATAAAAAGGAAGCGGATCAGTGGCAGAAAGAATACATGGACTACTTGGATGGTCTCAAGCTGACCCGTAAACAACGCCTTGACAAGATTAAGGACACAAGGAATACATTCCTGGATCTGCAACAAGAACTAACAACTCAGATCAGAAGAGATTCTCTCGTAGAGGAGATCAAACGCATTAACATGGCTACGGCTGACGAGTTTCGTCGCATGGCCAAGGGTGAGCCGGGTCCCGATGGAAAAACTCATTCATGGCTAGTAGGTGCGTTCGATGATTATTTGCCTGAGCCTAAAGAGTCTCAGTCAACAAAGCAACTAGATAAGAAAGAGGATATAGAAGATGAGCATTCCACATAAGTGCCCCGTTTGCGAAGGACGCGGCGAGATCGGCAAGAGACTAGCGCAAGCTGGCGCAATTCTGATTTCTGCGGAGCCACAGCGCTTCAGGTGCCATGGCTGTTGCGCTACCGGTATCGTCTGGGATACGACATTCAATCTAACACCCCTAAGCCCATGGGTTACCGGCGGCACTCCGACTATTGGCGGTGGCAGCATCACGCATACCAACGGAGTCCTCGCACATCCATACGTGCAAAGCGAGTGGCAAGAAGGCATCGTTGAGATCAATGCTTGTCAAACCCCGGGTGACCATAGTCGAGCCTCGGAGAGGGATCCTAGTTGGACCGGTGGCTATGACTGCGCATGCAGCCCAGATGGGGAGCCCCACTCAGATAACTGCAAGGGTGCGGAGTGATAAATGTCTAGAGCAAAATCACAGTTTCCTGTTAAGCCCACAATAGTTATTGACACAAGAGAGAAACTGGCCAATCGATTGTTTTCTGTTAATCTACAAGGTGATGATCAGGTTGCTGCTTATATTCAGCAGAAGGTTGACGCCGGGGATTACACCATCTTGGAGATGCCTGATCTAGTTGTTATTGAGAAAAAGAAAGACGGCAAAGAACTCTACGGGAACTTCATCTTGAAGCCTGACGTATTCATGCGCGCTGTGGAGCGTATGCGCCAGTTCAAGCACAAATACATCATCATTCAGCAAACCTACGCCGAATTCCTAGATCCCAAGAAGTGGACCTTCATTGGAAGCACTCAGAGGCGATTCCAGGCTATGGCGGCTGTCGAAAGCTGGCTAATCTCACTATCCCAGAACGAGGACATTCATTTCTTGTTCACGGGACAGAAGCATGCCCCTCGGGCTGCGAAGAAGATTCTGATAAAGACATACGAATGGGAACGTAAACGATTGATGAAGAAAGCAAAGGAGCTAGATGATGCCGACTAATGATGTCAAGAAGACTAAGTGGTATACCGTCAAGCTGCGCTATAGAGGGCTTGTTTTTATCGTTACCTCATTTGGCACTGATCCAGATGATGTGGTGTCAAAGGTCAAGGCATCTTCTGAAGGCGATCAGGCTGAAATTCTGATGTGCAAGGAAGCCAGTGCAAATCACCGTCAATGACATTGAATCATCTCTAGCTGCCTATGACATCGATGTCCACGTAAGACCCACTCACGAAGTGTTTCCCAAGCGTGAGCTAGACATCAATCATTACAGTGTGGTTTGCGCCACGCAACAAGAACAATACCGGGTGTATCACTGGCTCCAATTTGCTCGTCCTCTATTTAAGGACTTCGACGCATGGGCTGTGCTAATCACCGCAATCGAATCAGACGGAACACCACTATGAGTAACCCGCTATCAAATGCTCAGCTAAAGAGCTTTCGAGATAAGATCCTAGACCTGACCAACAAGGAGTTGGAGATCCGCGCTCAGATTAAACGCCAGTATGACCAGTTAGTTCTAGATGCCGGTGACAACGAAACAGCCTTGAGGCACGCGAGACAAGCGTTCTATCACGTCCAGAAGACCCGTGACGCAAGGCGTATGGAGGAGGTAATGGAGTTTCATCCCTTCTTCGGGGCTAGCGTTCTTAGCTCCTCTTGGTATCAGTCCGGAACTGGAGAAGAAGACCTAGAGGAAGACGAGGAGGAAGACGATGACCGTATTATCTAAGGCTTGTGGTGTTGGTCATAATCAATATCTTCAAGCATCTTGGGATAAGTTCTGATGAATGTCTTCCCTTATGTGGTTGATTCGCGTGGATATCGGCATACTGATGAAACGAAGGCAAAAATAAGTGCGAGTCACATGGGTAAGAAGTTTTCGGAGGCTTCTAGCACTTAGTATTCCACAGGCTGACATAGCATCTCGATTTGGAGTTTCTCGCTATGTTGTTACAGATATTAAACGCGGTCGTAGTTGGAGTTATATTAAATGACAGTCATACAAGAAGTAGTTACAGACACGAAGGCTATTGAGGAGTCGCTTTATATCCATGATAAGAAGCAGTATCCTTACATAGTAAACAGAGTGAGTGATATTTCGCTCACTAAGTTTGTAGAACTCACCATGAGAAATCAGTTTGGAGATCCGTTACGTCTATTGCCATTCCAGAGCGTTATGCTCCACGCGATATGGCATAAAAAATTTCCTATGGTTCTCGCCTGCCGTGGAGCGGGTAAGACGTTCATGCTCGCAGTGTTCTGCTTGTTGAAATGTCTTCTGGTGCCTGGAACGAAGGTAGTAATCGTTTCTGGTGGTTTCCGTCAGGCGAAGTTCACCTTCCAATACATCGACACCCTGGTGAAGGCATCCCCTATCCTCCAGGAAACGATTCGAAAGTTCCATCCTGGTAACGACTTCGGTGTGAAGTTCGCTACGGACAAGGTTTACATCAAGGTGGGCAGCAACACCGAGATCACTGGCATCCCAGTCGGCGACGGTAGCAAGGTGCGTGGTATGCGTGCAACTACGCTAGTATGTGATGAGGTGGCGTCTATTGATGACTCTGTCTTTGACACAGCTATTGGTCCGTTCTTGAGTGTTAAGGCGGACCCGGCAGAGGCGGTAGTCACAGCTTCGTTTATTCGGAGATTGAAGGAGTTAGGCGCGAATCAGGACGTTGTTGACTTGGTCGAAAAATCGAGCCGAGCTAACGGCAACCAATTGGTGCTGTCAGGAACGGCGACCTATCAATTCAACCATTTCTATCGACGCTTCGAGGCATACAACATCTTTGCGCGCTCTAAGGGTGACCCTCAGGCTATCAAAGAGGGTTTACGTCGTCAGAGCCGCGATGGAACTATTAGCGTCTCAGATGAGATGCTAGAGCGTTGGGGTAAGGTGTGGCATGAATACGCAGTGTTCGCGCTACCCTACTATGGGATGCCTGAAGGCTTCCTCGATGATGACATTGTGGCAAACCACAAGGCTATCATGGACCCCACTATTTTTGGACACGAATACGAATGCAAATTCAGCAAGGACACAAATGGATTCTTTCCTAGATCAATCATTGACGAAGCTTCTTTTGGCAAAGGTAACCCTGACGAGGTTCATTACGAAATGTATGGTGAGCCCGGGTTTCAGTATGTTATGGGACTCGACCCTGCTCGTTGGAACGACAATTTCGGGCTAGTTGTCCTTAAGCTAGTCGGAACTACAGCACAGGTAGTCTACACCGAGTCTTGGAACAAGGCGAAGTGGGAAGTCAGTATTGGCAAGATTAAAGACGTATTGTCACGTTTTCCCAACATGGCATACATCGCCTGTGACAAAGGTGGTGGTGGTGACACGATTCAGGAAATGCTGGCCTCAGCCAAGTATCTCCGAGAAGGTGAGCAGCCCATCATCGAGATTGAACCAAGCGACGAATACAAAGCCATCCCGAATGCACGTCGCATTCTAGAGATGGTCAATTTTCATACATGGACCGCGCCAGCTAACCACGCACTTAAGCGCGACATCATTATGAAGAGCATCCTATTCCCGGGGCGTCTTGACGACGACATCGTGATGAATAAGCACGCTAAGCGTCTGATAGACTCTCCGGAGTTTGATTACGAAGATGCCGAACATGTCTTATGTGCTGAGCATATCAATGACTTGCTTTATGGCACAGAGGACGATGATGGCGAAATTGCCTCTCTTGGTAACTACCGTGAGATTGACGAGCTTACCAATGAGCTGTGTGCGATCGTTATGACAGTGACAGAAAAGGGAACAGAGGGTTTTGGACTACAGAAGATGGTTGACCAACCCGATGGTCTGGATGTGAGACGCCGAGACCGTTATAGTGCCCTGCTTTTGGCTGGTCACGCGGCACGTATGATCAAGGGTCATGGTCACGAAAAGGGCTGGGGCAAGGCATACGGTGGATCACCTCAGGAGATTCTCAAGAATCGTAAGGGTGGACCGGGTGATGGTTATCGCCCCATGAGATGGAAAGGGGGTGTAGCATACTAATGCTCAACGATCCAATTAAGTATCCGTGTGAAGTGCGGTGTTATAGACTGGTGGAGCATCCCGGACAACCCCCATGTCCGGAGGATGATCCCGTGTCTAAGGTCATAGCTACATCTAGAGAAGAGTTAGATGCAGCTAAAATTGACATGATGAAGGAGCATCCAGACGGTTGGTGTGTTGAAACACCGATATCATGATTACTAAGTGCGGAGTCTATAAGAAACGCCTCGCCGAGGAGTTCGACGTGGGGTATGCGACGGTGCTTAGTCTATGTTCTGGCAAGACCTATACCCATATTAGTGTATCATAGGGGCAGGTGATCGTCTTTTTGATGATTGCGATCCGCTCAGGGAGATTACAGTATGGCAGAACACGAACCGGGTAACAAGACGACTGGAGCAACACCAGCAGACATCGTAAGGGATGCGCCCATTGTTGACATTCAGGCTACGCCTGGAGACGCGAATACGTTTAGGGAACTCTATAGAGACTCTAAGCGTGGCGTAATCCTAGGCACCCAAGCCAAGGCTGGCTTCGGATTTTATGGTGACAACCAGGGAAGTAACCTTTATTCCCCACCTGTCGAATTCGGTGGTGGTGGTTTTGGAGGTGGTTTTGGTGGATCTGACCCACATAGCAATCCCGCACGATACGGTGGCTTTGGTGGAAATGGATACCAGGGGCGAGAGGGGTGGGTATACGGTCGTAGTGGTCAGGTAAACATCAACCATCAACGTATTGCTCAATGTGTCCTTCTATACAAGACTGAAGGTATTGTCCAAACTATCGTCCATCTACTCGCCGACTTTACGGTGGAGAACATTGACCTAGTCCATGAGGACGAGACTGTTCACAACTTCTATCAGGCATGGGTAACCAAGGTTCGACTAAAGGAGCGTCTACATCGTTTCGTGGTAGACCTTCTAAGCACTGGTAACGTCTTTATCTGGACTAAGGAAGCGAAGCTTAAGACGGCTGACAAGACTGCTATGAAGCGTGGTATCGCCGCACAAGTTATCGGTAACGAGCTTGTGGTGCAACTAGAAGATGGTAGTAGGAGGCTTCGTGATAAGACGATCGCCGTCGAGCTAGTAGATGATCAAATCACCCAACTCAAGGAGTTAAGCGACGCATGTCACGCAGAGGCCGCTAACGGAAGTGTCAATGAGGTTATGATGAACCGAGTAGCGGGCGACACTCGCAACTCGAACACTGACCCAGCACAAGATGTCAAGCAAAAGGATGCACTGATCCCATGGGAGTATATCTCTCTGAATCCACTACAGATGGAGCCACGTGGATCCCGCTTCGCTAATGAACACTACTGGGTGATGCTGTTGAGCAAGCGCGACATGGCACCGCTTTCTAGGTTTATGTCCTATCGCTACTACGACGACATCGGCACTACGAAGGTCAACCTACCGGAGATCTTTAAGGGTAAGCTTCTTCCAGCCAAGCAAGGTTCCGCATACGCGGCAGAACTTCGTTTGGACGAGACTCGCCTATCTGTGATTCAGGACATCACCAAGGCTGACTATGAAGATTGGGCTACGCCTCAAATCTACCCAGCGAACAAGGAAGTCATGTTTAAGCGCCTTATGCGCGATGCAGAGATTTCCGCTGTGGAGTCAATGAAGCAGGCGATCACCCTAATTCAACTAGGTGACGTTAAGGAAGGCTTCATTCCTACTGAAGAGCAAATTGAACGTGTTGCGGCAGCTCTATCTGGCGGATCACAGGTTCACCACCTTGTATGGGACAATCTTATCGATGGTAAGGTTTTGCAACCCAACATGGGCAATATCTTCGACCCAAAGAAGTATGAGCAAATTGATAAGGACATCTATGCGGCACTAGGCGTCTCCGAGTCGGTTATGGCTGGCAAGGGTAGCTTTGCTAACTCTTTCATGTCCATCAAGTTGCTACTAGAAAAGCTTGAGACTATTCGTTGCAAGCTTGAAGACTGGTTGCGAATTGAAGTAAAGAAGATCGCTGATGCAATGAAGTTTAGGCGTCTCCCGATCATCAAGTGGGGGTTGATGAATCTACGCGACGAGAACTCTGAACGAAAGCTATGGATCGACTTGTATGATCGAGGTATCGTCTCTGACGAATCAATGCTTGAGCAATTTGGGACCGACTTCAATATTGAGACCGAACGTCAGAAATTTGAGAAGGTCATCAAAGAGAAGGAGAATCCTGGCGTTAAGAAGGATGACGACAAGTTCCGTCCTCCGGTTATGGTTTCTCGTGGCCCATTCAAGAGTGGCGATATTGGGGCACCTAGACCCAAGCCCAAGGCTCCTGGCGGAGCTGGTGGTCGTCCGGTTAAAACGGGCACTCCACAGACTAAGAAGCGCAATACGAAGCCTAAGGGGATGGGCGCTATTCAGCTCTTCCAGAAGCATCACGGATTTGCAGCTATGGCAGCGAAGCTGCTTAATGATTCCGCTACGCAACTAGTGGTAGAAGCTTCACAGGTTAGGGACTCTAGGTCACTTACTAAGGCACAAAAGGTAGAACTGGAAACCACCGTAATTTATAGTCTAGCTGCCTTAAATCCAGAGACGGAATTAACCCAAGATTTAGTGTATGATGTATTGAGAGCTGATGAGTCTACTTTCTCTACGGAGAAATGCCAACGAATCGTGGCTCTGTATCAGGACGGTCTCACAGACGCTACCACTAAGGAGCAGAGGGTTGACCTGATGTGCAATGCATTCGCCGCGATTAACGCAGATCTACTAGAGGATAACGATGATGAAGAAGATTCTACAATGGCTAGGGACAGCTAAGACCTGGATCGGTAAGGGAATCCTATGGCTTGGTAGACTACTTCGCGTTGTTAAAGCCGCCGAAACAGAACTTAAAGAAGAGGAAAAGAAGTGATGTCATCTACTCCAGAAAACAACGAGATGAGGTCGGGCATCGAACTAGCAGCAGCCGAACGAATTAACATTCTAGCTGCCGAACTAGGGACTACGGTCGCGCAAGACCAGCCAGCTATTGTGATTGTCAGCGATGGAACGCCGGAAGGAACCATGCTGATGTTACACGGACAACCTATTTCAGCGAAGCAAATCTCGCTTTACTGCTCCAACGACAAAGACTACCCTCATTGCGATCTCAGTATCACTATGGAAGAATCTGATGATGACGGTCTGCTAATCGAAAAAACACTTACTCTTCGCAAGTCACCACCAGCAGAAAAAGAACTTGACTAATTATGGCAACTTCACTTAATCCAGGTCCGTTTGACGGTCAGACTCCAAATCCTAACCGCAACCGCATCAACCGTATCACCTTTTCGATTGGTGGAGTAAAGACTGCCGCTCACGTTGTAGATCCTACTGGTTCTAAGGGGCGATATGACCGAGTCCGTAATGACTCTGTTGACCCCTCAGAGATCCAAGCTCCTATTCGTAAGACATTCATTACTGAGCAGACTGAAGAGGAGTAATGAGTTACAACCAGCCTAAAACGTCACACTGGTCTAAGATTAACTGAAATCTGTCATCTAGACAGTAAGACTTAGTGTATAAAGTAGGCATGGTAAACAACACACCAAAACTACGAGCTGTAGCCGTAAGGGAGATTAAGTTTGCGCGACCCTCTAAGGTGGATCACCTTAAAGCAAGCGCAGCGCTGTCTTCGTTCGAAATCAGTGGTGTGGATAAGCTAAACTCCCAACCTGACTTGCTACATGTAGAAGCAGTATTGGTGAGCGAGGGCATCAACGATAACGACGATGCCTTTACCCGCGAAGAACTTAAGCGCGCAATTTCGAGCCCCATACTTAAGCCAATGAATTGGCAGCACAAGGATGAGCAAATCCTTGGAGCTATGTATGCCGTAGAAGCTCGTGATCTCCAAGGTAAGACCTTGGCAGTCGAGGAAATCGAAGATCAGGAAATTGAACTGGTCATCCAAGGTGTAGTTTGGCACCACCTTCCTCATATTAAAGCCACTGCGGAACAGATCGTCCAACGTATTGAAAAGGGCGATCTTTTCGTGTCAATGGAGTGCTGGTTTGATGACTACGACTACGGGCTATACACCCAAGGTGGAGAGTTATTCGACAGCATTGCACGTAAGCCAGAGACCGCCTTCCTGGACGGTCACCTTCGCGTATGCGGGGGAACTGGTAGATATAATGGTATGCGTATCGGTAGAGCACTATCTGGAGTAACCTTTGGAGGCGTAGCCTTCGTAGATCGTCCAGCTAACAAACGCTCATTTATTCTGAACCACTTTGCTTTCGATCCGCTCGCAGAGGCGGAGGTAGTGGAGGCGAGTAGTGACCATCTGACTCAGGATCAAGAAGTCACACAAACAACGTTGTTTAGTAAAAAGGAACCAATGGAGGTTAATATGAACGATCTGAATCGTGCTGCTGCCAGCGCTGAAGAGATCCAGAAGGGTGTTCAACTTGCACTCGACGCGCAAAAGCGTATCGAAGCCAGCGAGCGCATCGTTTCTGATCTACAACAGACGAAGGCAGATAACGCACAACTAGAAAGCAACCTTGCTACGGCACAGGCTGCTCTAGATACGCTTCGATCGGCAATCGACCGAGCATACTCCGGCGCAACCAATGACATCCCTGCTGAGATCGCTAAGATCGACAAGGCTTTGGAAGTTAAGGGTGTAGGCGCTGGCGACGCAGTATTTGCTGCGAAGATTGCTTGGATTGCTGATAGCCGCAAGGCAGTAGCGTCCGCTCTTGTTGAAAACAAGGATCTAGAAGCTGACACCAAGCTTATTGAAGAGAATACTGCCCTCAAGGCAGAGCTAACAACCATCAAGCAGGATTTGCGTAAGCATGAGATCGAGTATCTCTTTGCTACCATCCTAGAGATGGAAGAAGCGGAAGTCAAGCAGTTTGTAACTGTTGGCCTAAGCAAGGCTTCTGACGAAGCTTATGCTGAGTGGCTAGATGAGAAGAAGATCTTCGCTAACAAGATGATCGATCTCAAGAAGAATATGAAGAAGGATAAGAAGGACAAGAAGGCACCCGATGCCGAAGCTGGTCTTCTGGAGCCGATGGATCGTGAGACCCCGATTGATGATCATGGCGCGGTTCTCCGTCCCGGACTCGGTCGTGCCCCCATGGACATGCCCCGCGTCCCCCGTTCGAAGCTTGGCGCTTCTGCGGACTTGAACGCCATGTTCGAAGAGGTCAACGGGCCTAACCTAGCTGGCGCAAACGCTGAGCAGGAAGGCGGTAACGGCGAATCCCCAATGGGTCGTCTAGTTGCTAACCTCATCCCTGCTAAGAACACCAAGAAGGAGGTCTAATTATGGCACTTAAGAGTGGAGGTCTAAGCCACCGTCACGAGACCACGATGCAGTATGTGTTGAACCGCGCTGGAGAGCCGGGCACACTAGTAGTCGCATCTGGAGTCGCGGGACTTGTGGATATCGCGGGTGGAACCGCCGCTGAAGTAGGTGCCTCTGGCATTTACCCAATCGGTGTCCTGCTTAATACTCGTGAAGCGTTTAACTACGCCAAGGAGATGGAGCGCACCCAATACGACACTGACGACATCGGCACTGTTGTTGCACTACTACGTCGTGGAGAACTAGATACAGATCTAGTAATCGCGAACGGTGGCGTTGCAATTACTCCGGGTCAGCCTGCTTTCCTAGCACCTAACGGTAACATTGGCAACGCCAATCTTGCGGTTGACGCTAGTGACGATCAGCGCGTTGGTCAGTTTATGACTGCTGTCGATTCTGACGGCTATGCCCGAGTTCGCATCGAACTTCAATAATCACGGAGGAACTGAAAATGTATGAGAAGCAAAATGAGCAGACGCTCGACCTTCTGCGTGCGATGGCCGATCGTGATCAACGAAAGGCAGAAGCAGCAAGAAAGGCATTCGCAGCGGAACTAGTTGCACCCCTACGTCGTGGCATCTTTGATGCAGACAACCTAGGTGACATCTACACCCCGCAAGTTATCCCCTATGGCGCAACTGCTAGCTACCCGCTAGACTTTGTTCGCCCTGGTGACGAGGACAGCTACACAGCATACACGCTAGCCGAGCAGGGTCGCCTGCCAGAGCGTCGTGTTGAGGCATCTGAGATCAACGTGCCAACCTTCAAGATCGGTAACTCGATCGACTGGGACATTAAGTTCATGAAGGAAGCCCGTTGGGATGTTGTCAAGCGCGCCCTACAAGTGTTCGAAGCTGGCTTCGTTCGCAAGATCAATTCTGATGGCTGGAGAACCGTTCTCGCAGCAGCCGCAGACCGTGGTCTAGTTGTAGAAGCAAGTGGCACCGCCGCATTCACTGGTTCGTCTAGTTGTCTCACGACTCCTCCGAATCCTGGTGAATTCACGAAGGAGCTAGTAAGCCGTCTTCATACCGCGATGACTCGTGGTGCTGGTGGTAACGGTAACGGTGGTCGTTTGACTGACCTTTACCTATCGTTGGAAGCAATGGAATGTGTCCGCTCGTGGGACGCAAGCCGTATCGATGAGTTCACTCGTCGTGAGATCTTTACAAGTGCCGATAAGGGCCTTGCTCAGATCTACGGTGTCATCATGCACTCGATGACCGAATTCGGTCAAGATCAAGAGTATGACGCTTTCCTAGAGACTGTCCTTAGCCTCGCCAAGCCGGGTGGCACTGAGCAGTTCTGTGTGGGTCTTGACCTTACCGCTGACGATTCGTTCGTCATGCCGATCAAGGAAGAGCTTGAGGTATACGACGATGATGCACTAACGCGCTTCCAGCGCATGGGTGTCTTCGGTTGGATGCGTCATGGCTTCGCCTGCCTCGATAACCGTAGGGTGCTCCTCGGAGCGTTCTAGTCCTAACGGGTTAGACAATAAAAGAAGAGAGGGGGTGGCTTTAGCCACCCCTTTTTTGTTTACAGGGTAGTTAGTGTATTATAGACATATCTACGCTAAATAAGGAGGGCTTACATGGCACAGGACGGCAAAATACTAACAGTTGGCACCGCTGCCACCGAGCTTGACATCTACATCACAGCCGGTCAAAATGGCGCACCTCTTGATCCAACGAGCATCATTTTCAGGATCTTTGATCCTACTGGTGTTGAGGCAGTAACCGAGACGGTCGGCACCAAGGCTGGGGTTGGTGTTTATACCGCCTCTGGTGCCTTAATTCCTACTGGATTCCAGTTAGGTGAAGACTGGAGTATCAAGTGGGATATCGTAACCACATCAGCTAGTGGACAGTCTACAGAACTATTCTGCGTAGCTGACGCAACATTAGCAACATCATTCGCTAACCCAGCAGGGAATAGCGTTGAGAGTATCTTCGACCGAGTTCGAATTGATATTGGAGATCCAGACGCTATGATCTTCACAGACGGCTTGATGCGTCGAACAATGAAGAAGGCGGTAAGTAGGTTGAACCGTAGACTAGGACTAGTTAACGTATCTCATGACAGTCACTTCATTTGGGTCATCGCTTTCTCAACTAGGATTTCGACCCCAACCCTAACACTGAATCTCTCGGTAGGAACAATCGACCCTGCCACTGATCCGTATGCAGACATTCTGGTTCTACAGATGGAAGAGATTCTTCTAAGTGGTGAGTCGGTAGCCTTGCAGCGTCTAAATCAAAACACTGCTGGTTCATTCGGTAGTGGTCTTGTAGGTATTGCTGGAGACGGAGTGTCCGCAACCAATGCTGATGGTGTGACCATTTCAAAGGCAGTCGGTCGCTTGAGTCATCGTGCAGACCTTACTAAGTTCAATCTAGATGCACTTAGGAAAGAGCTTGAGCATGCAGTCGCAGACTTCCGCTGGAGGCTTGCCGGTGGCGCTGGTCGTGATGTCAGCATCCCCAAATATGGTGGTGGATACGGTGGTTACGGTGGTAATGGTGGTCGTGGCTATGGTCCCGGAGGCTACTAGTGCTCGTATTCTTCCGTCATCCATATGGGTCGACCATGATCAATGGGAGGCGAATCTATGGCTATCTAGAAAGACACGCTCCTGTAGTTGTGCCGTGGGAAGTATTCAAAGATGCTCGCAGTAGCCTAATTGAAGCATCATACACACAGGATGTGCTAGAACAGCTATTCCCCGGAAAGAGCTTTCCGAAGTTGTCTTTTACGTATCACGAAATCCGCTACCTTGATTGGGAGCAAATGTGTTCTCTATGTAAGGCATTTGGATTCACGACCAACAGGTCGAAGCAGTCTCGTCGTCGCAAGCTGCGCAAGTTTATGAAGGTGAATTGCTGATGAAAAACGGAGTTTCGCGTATTAAGACTGGTAAAACCTGGAGGTATACATAATGGCCCTCGGTGTCGATCAGCAGGTATCAGACCAACGCGCAGACTACGTTGTGCCGTTTGAAACTGAGCGTGGAGGTATTCTGTCTTTAGCTACGCTTAGTGGTATTCAATATGCTGTATATGAGGCAAACCCCACGCGGGATACAATTCCATTAGGATTGCAACAGTATGATTTTGAGGAAGTTGATTTGTTTCGTGCAATTGCCCCGTGGAGCACCAGGAGGGCATACCCGGCTTTTAGTCGTGCCCCATACATAACTCTGGGTATTGTCGTAACAAATGCTATCCATCCACACGTAGATGCCTCTACGATTCGTCCTGGTGCTCCTGTCTACTTAGCGCCATCCGGTCTAATCACATCGAACACAACATTTAGCAATAGACGAATTGGAACATTTGATAGCGCATTAAACGATCCCACTATTAGGGTTTCAGCTAACTCTATTGGTGTTTCCTCCATGAGGGTTGCGGGTAATCAAGCTATCGTGGATCCACAGCCAGCCACAATTCCAACCGCAGGTTGGGCTAGGGTTCGCATTCACATTCGTTAGGAGTAGTCATGGTCGATAAGATAAACGTAAATCCACTAGGAACTCCATCACCAGATGATGGTTCATTCAGTGATATTCAAAATGAATTTGAGAACTGCTATGATTCTATCTTTGACAGTGCATTCTTTGCATTAGGGCGCACTATTGTTCTACACCTTACGCCTCAGAAGACTCTAGATGCATCAGGTGTTCAAGCAAGTGCATCAGCAGTCCATTATAACCCGTTCCAACGTCGTGCTGGTAGGCAGGTTCCAAGCCCGATTTCAACAACTAGAATGCCAGCGGTGCAATTAGTCCATCGTGACGTTTCATATATTGCGCAGATCAAGCATGGTCCCAAAGCGCCAGACGAGAAGGGTGGTATCGAGCTACTAAAGGGTGAACTTACAACCACCACCGTTATCGAGTCTGGTCCACACCTATCTCAGTGTCAGTCAGCTACGATCGATGGGCGACGCTATAAGTTTGAATCATCACGCCCTATCGGCTACCGTGACGTTCGTTATCTGATCTCAAAGTGGAAGATCATCAACGAGGCTCAGAATCCATAATGGCAAAGAATAAGATTGAGGTGTCCCTAGAGGAGGAGATGAGGAATGTAGGTGAGGCACTCAAGCGTGTCACAGCCGCAGCATTCTCTGGCTCTCCTGGTGCAGTAGCTTCAATCAAAGGTAAGCGCAAGTCGGCTCAGTTTACATTCAAGATGAATGGGGCTAACGATAAGCGTAGTGTGGCAAGTATTGCTCGACGTGACATTCTGACCCAGATCTTTGGTAAGAACGCATCTAGAGTTGAAAAGTTAATCAAGACCGCTATTGAGTCAGTTATTGCTGGTCTAGTTGGTGCAGGAAGTTCTAACGTGAGGGTCATGAATAGATCCCTGGGAACCGCCAAACCTCAACGACAAATAGATCAGGAGCCATTCGCTAAGTTCATCATGAGTAAAGAAGGCGCTGGTGAAATAGGTTTGCCAGACCCGAAGGAATCAATTAGGAACCTAAAAGCCGCTCTATTACAAGCCATCAAGGTGGATGTTGTGGTGCGTAGTGATGGTCCACAAATCAAATTTACGTTTGACCAGCGCCGCCTTCTAAAGCTTACTCCACACCCCAGCAAGTTTGAGAGTGGAACAAAGGGGCCATTCTTTTCTTGGCTGAGTCTAGTTACCGGTCCAGACTTTGTGTCTGGCGGAACCCCTGGATTCTCTATGGTCAGAGTAAGCGACATTAAGGAGTCACTCAATAGAGTGTCTTCCAATTCTAAGTCACCTAAGAAGATCAACATGCGACGTGCGAACATTGCAGAGAACCTTCTGAGGTCATCTAGGACAAGAGGGAATGCGGGAGAGTTTGCGGCTATCATGCTAAGCAATCGCTCTAGGAGCGGTAAGAAATCACCAGCCGAAGCGTTTGGTGGTAGTAGTTCAAACTATTCTCCTAGTAGCAAATACAACGGCTTCTGGGACACATGGTGGCTTCGCATGAAGCTAGAACTCGGCACATGGTCTAGGCGCGTGATGAACGCAACAGTTCGAGGATTACTGAGAGGATAATATGAAGACCGGAGTATATCAAATACGAAACCTTGTGAATGGGAAGCGCTACATTGGTAGTGCTGCTGGCAAGGGTGGATTCCAGGCTAGGTGGAGGGTGTCGTCATCGCTCAACAGTTCAATGTCAAACCAATCACTATTTCAAATATCAAAACCGGTCGCCGCTGGTCACATGTCGGAGGTGTTTAAGTGTTCCACAAGTTGAGATACCTTATGAAAAACTCGTTTCGCGAGTTTCTTGACGCCGAGCTGATGAGAGATGGCTGCTATGACACTATTACATCAGGTCAGCAATTTTACGACGGGCAAGACCTAAGTGTCCTTGTCCCTGATACCGGAGAGGAAGTATTAGCTGAGGGTGGCTACGCTGCTGGTCAAGTATGGCAGTCTCTTTTTAAGAATTGGGCATATGATAATCCACCAGCGCTGAATCCGTCAGTGGTTCTCAATCTGTGGCCTACTGCATTTAGAGCAAGTGGCGTCTATATTGATGGTTCATTCCGCCTAGAAGACGACCCTGTCTATCCTCACAGCATTGACCACATCAATGGTCGTGTGATCTTTGACGGTCCATTATCTCTAGAAACAATAGTCCATGCTGATTACACCTATAAGACTGTTCAGATCCTAGATCTACGTCAGTTCAATGACCAGCTTCGGCAGGGTGTTTTGGAGCAGCAATATAAGACTAATCCATTCTCGGCGGGGCAGTTAGTCTACCCATCGGGTAGCACTAGAATATCACCCCTGCCTATTATCTTCGTGGAGAATATGGGTAGGACGTTCAGCAATTATCAACTAGGTGACAGATCCCTAGTCGCCCGAGATGAACTAACCTGTGAGATTTGGGCTCTTGACGAAAGCACCCGGGATAACCTGATTGACCTAGTATCCTTCCAGCAAAGGAAGAGCTTTCCGATCATTAACTACAACATCGCCCCGCTGCCACTGTCTGGACTCAAGAATGAGTTAAGTCCCGAATACGTGCCATATATTAGTTTAGCTCAGAATGAACCGCTGCCGGGACCGTCGTTCTCTGGGGTTAACCCAATCGCCTTTAGGGGCTTTATTGAGGAAACCGAGGTAGTAGACCTGGATAGCTTCTTTAGTGACTCTACGACCCAGCAGGACGTGTTTGAGAGGGCTGTGGTCCGGATGATAGTAGAAACTTATCCAATTATGCCTACGACACCATTTGGTTTTGATGTATCTTTAGAGGGTATAGATGGAAGAAATATGGAGAGCTGAATAAGACAGTAGCGGAAATAGGGGTTTAGTGTATAATCTGGATGAGCATACTGCTCACAGATGCATCTGATCAGATACGCAAATAGGAGGTTATCATATGACTAATCGCAGAACTTTTTACGCCCTAGAACAAGTGGCGATCAAGGATAATGCTGCGGCTCCGACCAACAGCGTTGCACCACTTAACTCCCGCGAATATGCCTCGGGACTTTTCTCAAGTGACTCCGTAGACGAAGTCGCTGGCCTTTGGGAAGTCCCCCGTGGTATGCAGTCGGCAGCAATGTCGACCAACTTTAACCGCGAGACCGTATTCCAACTAGGTCAAGTCGAGCTTTACGAATACTCTGAGCGTCAGCCAGATGTAGAGGTCACCCTAGAGAAGATTATCGATGGCACTAAGCCGTTGTGGTTCATGCTGACCGATCCGTTGTTCACGGACTTGGTTGGAAAGACTGCGTTTTATCGCAGCGACATTATCCTTAGCATTTACTCGGATACTAAGTTCCGTGCAGACACCGCAGCTCCGCTGTCGACTGTCCTAGCATCGGGCATGTATCTATCCACTGTTACCTACACCTTCCCTGTGGATGGCGCGGTAACCGAGTCGGTTTCAATGGTTGGAAACGACAAGAAGTGGGCAAACTTTGACGCGGGCATCCCAGGCCAAACCATTTCGGTTTATCCCCCAGCCCTTACCCCACCAACGAATGAGACACCGGTCGGTGTTCCTTCTGGCGTGTTCGGTCACGAACCACTCGGTGGCAAGCAGGAACTAGCAGGTGGCGATGGAGGCTTCGGCGTTCTCGTTGTAGGTTCTGGCGTGCAACGTCGTGAAGAAGTAGACATCCGTCGTTCAATTCTTCCGTCTGACATCCCAGGTATTACCGTGGCTCTTGGTTCTGGTGTTAGCACCTTGCAATTAGAGCAGAAGGGTTACATCTCCGCTGGGTCTTCCGGCGCTGTAGACGCTGCTGGAAACCCGTTGACTCAGCTAGTAGCTGACGCCAACACGAGTGGTATTATTGAACACCTTCAGTCGATCACAATTACAGCAGACATTGGTCGTGACGATATCTTTGAGCTAGGCTCGAAGCGTCCGTTCACCAAGTATGTGACTTTCCCCGTGGAGGTTACGACTGCAATCGAGGTAATCACTTCGCAGGGTGACCTGATCGATGCGACTTCCGAAGTAGACTGTGGTCCAGACTCGACCGCGCTGAACACAATCATCATTCGCACTTGCGATGGTATGCAGGTAGACGCTGGAGACTCCAACGTTCTGACTACTGTTGACGTGGGTGGTGGTGAAGCTGGTGGTGACAATATGACTGTTACCTACAACTTCAGTTCGTTTAACGCGCTAAACATCAGCCATGACAGGTTCCAACCGAACCACCGCGTGCTAGTGTTTGATCGTGGTGGTAGGTTTAACGTGGGTTCAGCCCCATTCCCGAACCTGTTCGATGATTCATAAGACTAGAGGTTGAGTGATATAACCTACCCTCTTTTAAAAAGGGGGTAGGTTCTCTTTAATAGAGGGATGAGATGGATACTGGTATATACCAAATTAAAAATTTGGTTAGTGGAAAGGTTTATATAGGTAGCACCACAGAATCTTTTAAGACTAGATGGGGTCATCATCGAGGAAGATTAGTAGCTAAGAAGCATTGCAATAGACATCTTCAAAGTGCTTGGAGTAAATATAGTGCTGATGTATTTCTATTTGAGATTCTTGAAAAATGTGAGCCTTCGGTTTGTATTGAGCGCGAACAATACTACTTGAATACTCTATTATTTGCTAGTTGTGACGATCAACGATTTCATAAGTTGGGCTATAATGTGGTCCGTGTTGCTGGCAGTCGATTAGGATTTAAACATAGCGAAGAGACAAAAGCTAAGATAAGTAAGGCTCATTTAGGTAAGAAGTTCTCATTAGCGACGCGAAATCGCATGTCTCAATCTGGCAAGGTAAAGAAATTTTCTAATACTCATAAGGAGAATCTTTCAAGGGCCAATAAGGGCGAGAGTAATGGTCGAGCCAAGCTGACTATACAACAGGTCAAAAGTATCAAAAAGATGTTATGTAACGGATTCAAACAGATTGATATAGCCAATCAAATGAATACATCTTTACGATTAATTGAACATATTGCGCAGGGCACAACTTGGCATCATGTCACAATCTAACGAGGATGTAATCGAGCTACTAGATGCTATCATCTGGGGTCACAGGATCATAAAGGTCCCAAACGCTAAGGATGAGAAGGTCACGTATGTAATTCGTCCGCTAACTCTAGAAGAGAAGAACATGGGTAATTACATCTATCAGAGTATGGTAGATGAGACAGACGGACTCCTCAAGAGGGATGGGTTAAAGAAACAAGCTATTGAAAATGGCTTATGGAAGGCAGCTTACGACGATGATATGAAGTCATTGCGAAGTGAGTTGGCTCTTCAGGTTAAGGCTCGTGAATACGAGATGAACTCCAAGATGTTGGATAGTAGGGGTAGGTCAAAGCGTCGAGAGCCAACTGGCAAGCTGGTTAAGCTCGATAAAATGATCGTATCGATCACTAAGACTATCATGAAGCTTGAAGCTGATTACACTCAGTTCATTGAGCTACCTAGTGCGGAATACAGAGCGGAGTGCGAGAGGGGAAGTTACTTTCTTCGCTGCGCTACATTGTCGTTTCCGGATATGGACCAGATTTGGTCCAGTATGGATATCCTAAAGGCAGAGACAGATACACGATTAGTAGCCAACCTAATGAGGGCTTACTACGATGAGTCTATAGCGGATGAGGCGTCTATTCGTCGCGTCGCACGTTCTGGGTTTTGGCGTTGTAAATGGATGGGGTCTAAAGAGAATCGCGGCGTAAAGACTCTATTCGATAGAGAAATGTATGACCTGACTCTAGATCAGTTTCGACTGGTCTATTGGTCACAAGTATATGACTCTGCATATGAATCAATGGAGTCGCCATCAGATGCAGTGTTGGAGGATGATAAGCTATTCGACCGTTGGTTGGAAGAGCAACATCAGAAGCGCGAACAGGGACGTAAGAAATCCGCCTTTGATCAGAAGGTAAGCGCAATGAATAAGACGGGTGATGCACACGAAGTCAGCCTTAGTGTCATAGGTGAATACTCTGAGGATTGCACTTGTGGAGTTAAGGAAGAGGCAGCAGCTAGAGGACCCGATAAGCGTGGCAATATCCATGATCCGAGTTGTTCATACGGTGTTTACTTCTACTATAATAAAACCAAGAAATCAGAGAGGGTCGAAGATGTGCAGTCTGCCAACCCAGAAAACGTTCGTAAGCTACTCGCGGGTGAACAAAAGCGCCTAGCGAAGAGAGGTGAGGATGGTGTGGAAGATCAAGCACTTCGTGGAGATAAGTCTAGAAACACACTAGGTATGCAAACTAAATACTCTGGTCCCGGGGATCTGAGTAAGGTCAACAAAGGCAGGGCTAAGCCCAGTTAGGAGAAAGTTATGGAATTTGAAAAGGTCTTACAGAAGCGGCTAAAAGGTATGGCTGTTCGTATTTTGGCGAACATCGAGCATACCCTCGGAGCTGATCTAGGTGACATGAAGGATAACGAGGAATACACCCTAAAGGGCGCGGACCTTAATATCATTCGTAGCGAAATCTTGAACGCGGCTGGTGATACAACTAGATCACTAGCACAGCTTATGGGTGACGCCAAGCAGTCCGGTTCAGCCGGAGTGTCGTTCAGTCGTGATATAATCGCCTCCCTCAACAAGGCTCATATCGATATAGTTGCCACAGAGGGAACGCTAGATGATATTCCTACGTTTAGAGCCTTTGGTGATTTTAACCTCCTAATCAAAATTCGTAACATAGTAGGGGCGGGTATAGTGTATGATAAGTCATATACGTGCGTTGGTATCGACAATGTCGTTGATTCGTTAATACCGTTCCTAGATTCAGCTCAGATCGCGGGCATTAGGATTGCAAACGGTGACTATATGGGGTGGCGCGATGCTGTCTGTGAAATATATCTTGACGGGGTGGATGATGAATAGCGGTATTTATAGGATTACAAACAAACTAAATAACAAGCGCTATATTGGAAGTGCTGTAAATTTAGCTGCTAGGTGGAGGACACACAGGTTTAGGCTGAGTAACAATAATCATCATTCAATTAAACTCCAGCGGTCCTGGAGTAAACACGGGGAGGATACTTTTACTTTTGAGGTTCTCGAAGAGGTGATTAAACCTAGCAATATTACTAAGAAAGAGTGGAGGTCACTAATTCTATCCCGCGAGCAATATTACTTAGACATTCTTTTGTTTGCTAGTTGTAAAGATGACAGGTTTGATAAGCTGGGATATAACATTTGTCGCAAGGCGGGTTCTTCCTTGGGGGTGGTTCGATCTTCTACTTCAAGACTTCGTATGAAACAAGCGCAAGTCAATACATCGAATCATCCGTGGCGTGGACATAATTTATCAAAGGAGCACAGAGCTAAAATTAGCCTAGCGCTTACTGGTAAGACTTTTCAGGATTCTACCCGTCAACTGATTAGTAAAAATAGCGCTATTCGCAAATTGAGTGACGATGATCGTAACGAGATTCTTTGTTTACTAGATAAGGGTATATATCAAAAAGATATAGCAAAACAATTTGGCGTGACCCAGTCTACAATTAGCTGGATCCATAATAGGAAGTTTTTAGAGGTATAAAATGGACGGGGTTGAATTTGATTCGGTGATTGACGGCAAGAGTGTTAAGCTAAAGCTTATTCCGGAAAACGTTGATGTGGAAAGACGATGCGACACGGAATACCATATCGCATACACCCAGCTAATGCAGCGGGGTATTCTCCCGAAGGCGACTCTTGAGCGCCAGATGGTAGAGCTAGATATCTGGACTTCAAAGGAAGAGGGGAAGCTAACTGCTCTACAACATCAGCTAGTTGACCTTCATATCAAACTAGAGAAGTCAAACACTCATGAGGATGGATTGGCTGTCGCAAGAGAGATGGGTATTCTGCGCGCAGACTGCTTGAGGCTCATTGAGGCCAAGGCGGCTGTCCTATCTAACTCCTGTGAATCCCTAGCGGATAGCATTCGCCGTGATGCCTACATCGCATTCGGCACTGTGTATTCAGAAACGAACAAGCGCGTGTTCAAGGATTACAACGATTTCATGATTCGCGCACAAGAACAAGTTGTTCTAGATGCTCGTCAAGAACTACTCACGATCGCAAGTCAATCATTTCAAGAATCGCTCACAAGCCTACCAGAAGTTGGCTACGTGCGCGGTGTAGAAAAACAGATTAGGGCAGATGGTGAGGCGGCAGCAAAGAAGACCACAAAGAAGAAGGTAGCGAAAAAGACAGCGAAGAAGGTAGCCAAAAAGGTTACCAAAAAGACAGCTAGTAGTTAATACTTACTTATAGGAAGGTAGCAGTTGGCAGACCAATTTAATATCGAGGCCAAGCTAAAGATTACCGGTGTGGATGTCAAGGGAGACCTGGACGCCGGAACTCTTAAGTTCAAGGTAGATACGTCGGCACTAAAGAAGCTGGTGGCTGATGCCGGTGTGGCTGCAAAAAAAGTCAAGGCTCGGTTTGATAACATCAAGCTCAACAAGATCAAGCTAGAGCTTAACAAGAATAGCCTTCGCGCCGCTGAATCACAAATCCGTAATGCTGTTCAGAACGCTGTTAAGAAGACACGTTTAGACATCCAGGCTAATGTTTCTGGCGGAACCAAGACTGATCCATTCAAGGCACAGCGTCAAGCTGCTGGTAGGTCCGCTACGTCCCTCTCTACGCTTCATGAGCTAACCAAGCAAGTCAACGGAGGTCTACGTTCTTTAGTCCGCACACTGGGCTCTGTAGGCTCTGTAGGCGCTGGTGGAGCTGGTCCAGGGGCTGGAGCTAAGGGAAATCTTCCATTCCCTGCTGGAGCACGCACGGTTGATGTTAATGATATCCCTGGTGGCGGAGGCGGCGGACGCCCACCTCGCCCACCCGGTCCTGGCGCGAGCCCTGGTGGCGCTGGTCGTGGTGGTGGTGGTGTCGGTGACGCAGCCAGGGGGATGGAGCAGCTTACGTCTAGCACTAAGATGGCTAAGTCGGAGATGGAGAAGCTTGAGGAATTAAGCTTTGACGTTGGCAAGAAGGCTGCGGCATTCCGTGGTGTGGCTATCGCCATCAACACTATCGTCAACGCTTCTCAGGCGGCTGCTAAATTCATCATCGAATTCAATGACTCGCTACTGGAGGTAAACAAGATTCTCCAGCTTACTGATTCATCTCTACAGGCTCTTGGCGATGACCTCTTCGGATTGTCCGCCAAGACCGGAGTGGCTGTGGATCAAACGATTGGTATCGCCGAGGCGTTCGCCCGTGCTGGTATTTCGGGTCGTGGTTATGGCACCGTAGTTGATCTTACTGACCGAGCACTTACCGGACTTCAGGGAACCACCCTAGATGCAACTCAAGCTAGTGAATTGTTCATTCAGATCATCCAGCAGGTTGAGGGTGGTGTTCGTGGTCTAAACAAGGAGCTAATCACAACGACCAAGTTGTTCGACGTGTTGGGTAAGGCTGAGGACATTACTGCGTCAAAGGCAACTGATGTGCAACAGGCGTTTAAGCGTTCTGCTGCATCGATCTTTGCGACGGGTGCTTCTATTGAAGAGGCGACTGCTATCATCTCGGTTCTACAGGAAAGAACTCAGCGTGGTGGTGACGTTATCGGCACGGCGCTAAAGACCCTAGCTTCGCGTATCTCAAGCTCGTCATCGGAAGCAACTAAGGCTCTAAATGATATTGGTGTCGAAACCATCGACGCTCAGGGTAATCTACGTAATCTGTTTGACGTGCTACAAGATACCGCTGTCGCATTCAATGGACTAACCGAAGCGGAACGCGCTGATGTTGGCGTTAAGGCTGCTGGTATTCGTCAGGTCGAAGTCTTCCGCGCTGCGGTTCAGGACTTCAACAGAACACAAGAGGTAACAGATCAACTGATCAACGCTACTGGAGACTCGACTCGTAAGCAGGCAGCGGAACAGAAGAAGCTAGCCAACACGATCTCACGTCTACAGATTGGATTCCAACAACTGGTAAAGACCGCATCAGAAGGTTTGCTCGGACAAGCGTTCGTCAAGGCTATCGAAGGCGCAGAAGCCGTGATCACTGGAGTTAGCAGGCTTGATAAAGCGCTTGGTGGTGTAGTCTCTACACTTGCCGGTGTGACATTTGTCGCTCTTGGTCTCAAAATTCTTATTCCTCTAGTCAAGGGTATGTTCAAAGCCTTCCAAACCTTTGCCGGATTACAGAAGCAGACTACCGTTGGAATGGTGGGGCTCCAAAAAGCCAGTGCGGGCGTTGGCACTACCATCAATGGGCAGATCAATACCGCAATGCAGCGCACCGCGACTTCAACTGCGACTGCGACTACACAGATGCAGGGGCTATCAGCAGCTACGCTGTTTGCAGCTAGTCAGGCTGAGCGTCTAGCTAAGGCTAACGCCGCCGCAGCGCTTGCGTCACCTGGAGGTCAGGCTGGTGTAGCTAATCGTGCAAAGGGAAATGTTGGAAACCAGGGTGTTGATATCATCGCATCTGGTCGCTCTGGTGCTGGAGGAGCAGCAAAGAAGGTTGGTAGGTTTGGTAAGATTGCAGGCTCTGCCGCTAAATACATGACCGGTCTTAGTATCGGAGCGGCGTTAGCCGGTAGTGCCTTACAGGCTTTCGGTAATGACTTAAAGAAGGAAGGCAAGACGGGGGCTGGCGCTACTGCTGATGTCATTGGCGGCACCCTATCCGGTGCGGGATCTGGCGCACTAGTTGGATCCCTCGCTGGACCTATTGGCACCGGAGTTGGTGCTATCGTCGGTGGTATTCTTGGTGCATTAGGACCATTGACAGAAGCCTTTGGTGTCGCGGGTAATGCAGCAGATGAGGTTGCTGAGAGATATATCAAGCTTGGTATCATCCAAACAGAGAATGGTGAAATCACCAGTGCCGTAGCCGCAAAGCTAGACAAGGCATTGAAGAACCTAGAGAGTTTCCGTGGTGTTGAGTTGGGACTAGAAGAAGGGCGACTTAATGATCTCTTTGATCCAGAGGGAGCTGCTGGACGTAGGGCGAAGACCGAGGGCGCACGCGAGTCTGCACAAAAGGGGCTGGCGGGTGGTTTCGATCGCGAAGCAAGTGTTCAAGCACAGAATACTCAGGTCTTTAAGGCGCTCAGTAGGGTTCTTCGAGAAAGCACTGGACGGAAGGGGCTTGACCTTGCGGCACCAGAACTTCTTCAAAAGAGTTCACCTGTTCTTGAGCAGGTTGGCGAAGCCACACTGCAACAAATTGAGAAGGAGGCAACTAAGCTTGCTGATACGTTTGGCGTTTCCACGCAAGAAGTGCGAGAGGTCTTTGATCAGGAGATTTCAAAGATCAGAAGCAAGCCTCTAACCAGAAGGGCAATTCAAGACGCCCAACGTGGAATCGAGAATAGCACCACCGCGTTTGTGGATGGTCTAGATGTCTTACTACCAGCGGGAGAGCAGATTGGTAAAGCCGCTAGAGAACAAGCAGATAAGTTCAAGAAGGCTATTGAGCAGATTGCACTTGGTCAAGGTGGCGAAGACGCACAAAAGGCTATTGAAGAAACCCTAGCGAACCTATTGAAGGGACGTGCCTTTAAGGGAGAGGGCGGAGCTGACATCGTAGGTTCTGCTGGAGCAAGCGAGCTAAAGAGTCTTGTGAAGTCTGCGGAGTCTCTTGCATCACAAAGACGAAATGTTGGGGTCTCCAGTGTTGGCTCTGCGCTGCCAGAGATCCTGAAGCGACTAGGTCCGCTACTTAGTGGTGGGGTAGCCAGCACTCAGACTCAGCAACAACAAGACAACCTAATTAGGGGTCAGGAGAGACTGACTAACGCATTTGATACTCGCACTGAGTTCCCAATTAAGAGCTTTGGTCGTTTCTTAAATGGATCCGTTAATGAGCTTGGTAATACACTACGCGAGTTTATTTCTGACTTTGGTCGTCAAATCTCAAAGCTTAATCAGGCACAGATCTCAGCTATAACTCCACAGAAGCAACTAGCTGAAGCTATGGCTATGAACAGCCTGGAGATGGTAAAGTCCACTCAGCGCCGTGTAGAGCTAGAGAAGTCTGACGCGCTTCTAAAGAGCAAGCAGGACTTTAGTAAGATCTCGGGTCGTGGAGAGCTGCAATTTAAGGGCATCGTTGGCCAGGAAGACAATAAGTCAACTGTTGGAGATGCACTGCAAAAGCTCTTCCAGGTTCTTGTAGACGCCAATCGTAAGATTGCGTCTGAGGGAATCTCGGACCCCGACAGTCAGAGAAGAGTCCTTTCCGATGCACGTTCAGGTGTAGATCTTACAAATGTCAGTGACAAGCAAATCAAGACGGTAACAGATTCTGTTCTCGATCTGACTAAGGGATTTGTCAAGCTTGATACTGAGGCACTACAGGCTATTTCGAAGAGTAATGCCGCCGCCGTAACAGCTCTCAAGCAACGTATGAGCGAGGAACAACGTCTACTAGGAGTCAGTCAACGTCAGCGTGAAGCAGCCGCAATGAATGCTCGCGCTATCACTGAAGAGCTTACTGGTATTCGTCGTCTAGTTGCCGTAAGACAAATTGAGTCTCAATTAACAGAGAGTAATGTCTCTGCACAAAAGGGGCGTCTGTCTGGTATGGATGAGGAAATCGCGAAGCTGAATGCTGTTAAGCAGACTGAGCAGAATCGTGCTGGTGTCTTGGATCAACTCCAAATCTTGGAAGAGTCTAGGGCTAGCGAATCAATCAAGCTAGAGGAGATGCTAGCCAAGCAGCGTATCGCCGCTATCCGTGACACCCTTCAAGTCGCAAGCGAAGCCGTAAGTGTATCCAAGAGCGTTGCAGATCAAGAGCGTAAGCGTATCGGTTCACTAGCTCAAATCAATAGCTTGCTATCAGTTGATGAGAAGCAGATGAGTAAGTTCAACGCCGAGCTGGATACATTAGGGACGCAGTTCAGAAACTCACAAGCACAACTCGCAGCGGAGGCTACATCGGTCAATGCGACCATCTCGGATCAGGCAGAGCGCGAATCACGTCTTAGTGACATCAAGAAGCGTGGTGCTGCACTTGCTCTAGATCAAGCCAATGCGGAAGCTCAGGTAATCCAAAAGCGCCGCGAGGCAATTAAGCAGGTTTCAGAAAGCCTACTAGGAAATCAAGGAGAGCAGGTTGACACACAACGTGCAGTAATGGAAGCTACCCGTGGTGTCTCGGCGGCATTCGAATCATACCTACAAGCGGTTGATGGCGCTGTCATGGCCACCACTCGCTATAACCTAGGTCTGTCACTTGCGGCAGTAGAGACCACAAAGATCACTGGTGGATTCAGCGGTATGCGCGAAGAGATTGGCGCTGTCCAGGATGCATTCCGTAGCGCTGAGAGCTTGGCTCGTCAGCTTGGAGCAAGCGAACAAACACTAGTTGAAATCAGAAGGGACTCAATCAATCAGCAACTAGCTCTATTCAACAACTTGCTACAAGAGCAGTCAGCGATGGCGCGTAGCTTCTTCACCAGCTCAGCTCAGGATCAGTCCGATCTCTTCCTAGGTGTTAACGAGGCAAGTAGCGTAGCCGACCTATTGGGTGGTAGCTTTGAGAACTTCAAGAAGCTCGGTGAGGGGGCCATCAATGACCTTGGTGCTCAACTACTAGCGCTACCCCAAGAGACACGTCAGCGTGTTATCTCCTCGCTAGAAACACTCAAGGGTGTTGGTGGCGAAGTTGGTGGCTTCTCAGCGGATGAGCTTCTTACCGCAATCGAAACGGCATCACTAGGTGTTAGCGGAGAGGGTCTAAAGGTCGATCCACTATTCCAGGTTCAAGAGCGTATCGCTTCCCTTCAGGAGGAGCAGGCACGCCTAGCAACAGATCAACTACTCGCTTCGCAAGAGCAGGTAGTCAATAGTAAGGAACAACTAGCACAAGCAGAAGGGGCAAAGGATCTTGCAGAGATCCAGTTAGAACGAGTCAAGGAAGAAGGTGAGAAGCTACGTGGTAAGATGGGCGAGCTGCAAGGCCAGTTGAACACCACACTTCTACAGCAAGAGCAGACTCAACGTCAAGGTTTTAATGCCGTGACAAGTGCTGTCGATCGTGCGACTGATGCGGTTGTCAACCGTCTACCAGATGCGTTTAGTGTAAAAGTAGCAGAGGCTTTCCGTGAAGTTATGCAGTCGGGAGGCGTTCCAATGCAGACCGCAGGAGCGGCACTTTCAGAAAGTAACGACACGCCACGCAGTAGAGGAAGAGAGGTAGCAGACTCACAAAGGGCTGCGGGTAGAAACCGTGCAGTTACTGCGCAACAGTTTGCTCAATCTGGACCATCTACCGTCAACCAATCCGTTGCATCAACTAGCGCACCAGCCGGTGGTGGAACAACAACTGAGGATTCTAATGCAGCTATTCGTCGCCTGGAAGAGGTAGTCACACAACTGCGTAACCTTAACTCAACAAGCGAAACCAACCTAGCTGTCACACAACAGATTCTCGACTCTAGCGGAAACTCACTAGGAACAGCAAGTGCTACTGTCGATGGCGGTCAATCAGAGATCAACATCAATATTGAGGGACAGCAACGGGTAACGATTGTTGGTTTTGAGGCGGGTGTTGTTCGTATAGCACAGGCATTATCCGACACTTTTGGTGGATTTGCAACCGAGGATGAGGCGCGACGAATTGCTAATGAAGTATTGGAGAATATTCGCACCGAACTTCTAAGGAGGGGAATCTTAACTCCTAATAGCTTATGATGAAAACTGGTATTTATCAAATTCGAAATTCCATAAGTAACAAGCTCTACATTGGTAGCGCCGCTGGACGTGATGGGTTTATCGGTAGGTGGCGTCTTCATAAATATCAACTAAATAAAGAATGTCATCATTCGATTGTTTTACAACGCGCCTGGAATAAGTATGGGGCTGATGCCTTCGTTTTTGAGGTATTACTCTATTGTGATCCAGGGGGCTGTCTAACTTATGAACAGTTTGCTCTAGATTGTTATCAACCAGAATATAATATTTGTAAAGTAGCAGGTAGTTCTCTCGGAGTCAAACGTCGTCAAGAAAGTATTGAGAAGCGTCTAAGAAATATGCCAGATCAGTCTGGTGTCAACAATCCCTTTTATCAGAAAAGTCATTCTGACGATGCTAAGAATAAGATGAGCGTTGCTAAGAAAAAGCTTTATATTGGAGAAGGTAATCCTAATTTTGGTAAAACGACATCCGAAGAAGTTAAACATAAGATGAGATTAAAGTTATCAAAATTGACTGAATTAGACGTAATAGGTATTAAGCAATTATTGTTTGATGGCAAAAGTCAAACTTCGATCGCGTGTGAGTATAATATAGCACGACAAACTGTTTCTAAAATTTCTACTGGTAAAAGATTCAATGTTGATCCCTCTGTTATTAGTTGCATAAAACGTGGAGTAAAACGATATGGTAGCTAACCCCGCGAGTAGTTTACCAGGACTGAATCCCTCATTCATTGAGGTAGCCTATGGCGGGAGTATCCTAACTCCCTCGCCACTAATTGGCTACTCTACTCAGATTGAGCGTGACGACTCGGACAACCGTGAGGTAATTAGGACTACCCGCACTCTGACGGGTGTCATCTTAACCTCGGGGATGGGATACCATTTTGTTCGTCAAAAGCAGCGCGAGCTTGAAGCCGCCTTTGCCGCAGACAATCTTGAGTTCACTATCACAGCGACTGCTGATCACCCATGCCTAGTCCCGGGAACGCCAATCGAAAGTGGTATATTCCCACTAGTCCAATCGATTGACATTGCGGAAGACACTCAGTTTAACCGTCTCGACTACACTATTGTTCTAGAAGACGCTGTTGCGCCAAGCGGTGTGTCCGGACTAGTCACAAGCCTAACCAATAGCTGGCAGTATTCAGAGAACGAGACTGAATGCCTAGTAGACATTACACACTCAGTTAGCGCCCAGGGTGTTAACGATTCTGTCTCTGGTCTACCATCCAACGCGCTCTCTAACGCTAAGTCTCGTGTTACATCACTGCTTGGGCTTATCCACGCACCAGAGGGCTTCCCCGGCTACGTCCAGCCTGGAAGTGGTAGCGATGTCAGATTCTATGAGATTACGACCACCCGCGAGGAGAGTGTCGAGGTAGAGAATGGTAGCTATTCTGTTACCGAAAACTTCAAGCTTGTTTCTGGATTGCTTCCGTTCGTTGATGAACGCACAGGACAATTTCAACTAGATGAAGCAAGGATTGCGACTATCACACTTCAGGGCACTGTCCGTGGAATGGGTAGGACCAATGATGGTGCGCCCGCAGGATCAAGCCGTTCTAGTGGTGGCACAGGATTTGTCAATGCACTTAGTGGATTCAATTCACTTGTTCGTCCCGAATGGACTAGTGATGCGCTAGAGGTCTACGATCGCTATGGTGGATCCGGCGTTCTTGTAATCGCACGACCAACATCCATCTCTATTACGCAGACACCATGTAATGGTAGTATCGGCTATAGCGTAACCTACACTGATAACCCAACCGAGAATCTACCTAGTGGTATTCAGGATTTAAGCTGCACCGTTCAGCGCACTGACCCAACAGTATCGAATGCTATTATTGGTGTTCCGTTTAGCGCCCTTGGTCCTGTCTTCCAGCGACTATGCACGACTTCAGAAGGGTCATATGGGATTCAGTGTAACGTAGTGGCATTCAACACTGGAGATGAAGTGCTTAACACAAACCGAGCGATTGAGGTTGCCGAGCAAGAGATTATTAAGCTTCAACCAGTTGCATCAGACTACATCTCTCTAAAACTGACTGGACGAAACCAGACAGTGGATCGAATCAACCGAAGCATTAACGTGTCGTATACATGGACATTCTCACAGTCAATCGATACAGTGCCTTCTGACACTGGTCAGATCACCTTAGGGAGGATTTCATAATGGTTTTCCCAACCGTCCAATTTATTCAGTTCGACAAGGATGTTGATCCTTCCGGTTTCCGTGACATTCCGGCGAGTGGCGTTAAGCTTCTAGACACATCAATTACTGGATGTCTAGATTTTGGTAACGCCAACACGACAACATCAGGTGTCATCAGTGATACGGCAATGATGGTCTTCCGAGTTTCTGACCTTGGTGACGCTTCTGGTGTCTACAACCTCAAGTTCTTCCTAGAGAATGCATCAGCGTTCAATGCTGGCAACTATAGGTTCCTTCATAAGATCGCAACTAACTGGCAGGGACTAGGCTTTACTCTTGGTCTTGGAGATCTAGATATCCCAATCGCAGAGCCTTCAGCACAGAACGTAACAAGCACAAGTGGAACTCCAACCCTTAGTGGTATCTTTGATGGTCATGTAAGTCAATACATCTACCTGGGGGTCTTCGTCGACACTGATGTTCCATTCGGGACTTATGGTGGCTGCGCGGCAGGAAGTTTTCGTTATAAGATCTTGTATGATTTTAGTTAGATATCGTAACGTTTTCCAGTTAGTCTTTGGTGGCGAACAAATTGTGCGAATCTTAGATTGGCTTTATCAGGATTCAACAGAGTCTACTAGATTAGACAGAAAGCATGATAAATATCTAGAAGCTCAACAATACTATCGACAAAATCCAACTAGAGTTCCTAAGTCAAAATACCGTGGAGTTAGTCGTAATCACATTGGCAAGTGGACTGCTGAGATCAAAAAACCCTTGGGTAAAAGATTACACCTTGGTTGTTTTACAACAGAAGAGCAGGCAGCACTTGCTTACAATAAAAAAGCCCATGAGCTGGGTTTGTCATCTAAATGTTATGAGGTTGCCTAATGTCCGTTGGCGTTCCATTTCCAGTAATCCAATTTAGCTCTTGGCGAAATTCGGAACTAGCTGACCCTGTTGGAACTAGGCACTTAGTGTCTGGTGCCTTTGCATACGACAAGCCATTAGGGCTAGGTTGCAGTGAATCTCTAGCATTTGGAAATCTGCGACTTAATCTCGGGGACAACAGTCCGTTTGCTTCGTCGAATGTTGCGGTAGTTAACTTCTCTTTCCCAAACTTTGGCACACTACAAGCTTCTGGAATCAGTGAGATTTCCAACATGAAGATATGGTTGCCAGCAGGCTCTGGAACGGTCCTAGACCTCCCAGGATCGCATCTACAGTTTCAGACCAGTGCAACATGGGATCCTAACCTAGTGTTCCCTAGCGGGGCAGGACAGCCCTTCCTGGACACGCTGCCGTCTCAGTTCAACGTGCGTAGGATCGATGGAAGCCCGATTATCAATAGTTTTAATGACGCCAATGTGTCTGAGTGGATTTACATCCGAATGTTCCTGGATGCAGACTTTCCCGTTGGAACCTATGGTGCGTGTGGAAGTGGTATGTTAAGGTTGAGACTCACTTACGATTTTCATTAGTTAAAACTCTAGTTGTTTTAGTGTATAACAGACGTGGGGATGTTCTCCCCGCTAGCAAGAACTAGTTCTTAACCTTAAGGAGGAAACATGGCAACTATCAATGCAACTTCCAGCACCAACCGTGCAAACCGCATGCGTATGAGCAAGTCTCGCACGCTATTGCTCTACAGTGACGTAAATGTCACCAGTGGCGCGTTTCTCGGTGCTGCGATCTTTGTGAGCCGCTTGTCGGTAAACGAAGTGACTGCGACGAACCCATTCACCGTGGGCTAATCGGCAGTAGACTGGATCATGGCTGCTCCTCCTTTGGGGGAGTGGCTATTTATTAGGATGGGGTTTGAAAGGATGAAGAGTAGGTTTCTAGATGCATCGTCACGATTGATTCATTCTCATGACGAACAAGACACTAGTATCTACACTCTAGAACTAAGGTTCGTGGACTTATTCAGCCGCGAGAGAAAGCATGTCGCCACGATAGAGCTTCCAAAATCTCAAGAGCCAAAGACCATAGTATCGTTCACGGCAATGTCAAGTGTCAACATGAGGGCTGGAGTAGTGCAAAGGATAACGGACCTAAAGATGTTTGTGCTCACGATGGAAGGCATCGTAGAAACTGATAATAGGCATGACCATTCATTCGGTATGGGAGATTCTGTTTACTTGGTTGAGCACCTAGACCCTACTGATGAGAGTGGTAAGATCTGTCATATCCCACTTCATAACCCACTGCCATTCGACGCTAATTCGCTATGCTTGCAGTCAGTAAACGCGGACGTTCTAGATGACTCAGGCGAGATTCTACATCGCTTCAGTGCAGATCCATTATACATAGGAGCAAGCAATGACACGCGAGTGGCAACCTAACGGATCGAACTACGATTATTGGAGAAGTGACAACCCCCTGATTCAAGGCTGGTGGCGCTTTGGCGACGATACGCCTAAGAATAATTTCCAGACTCCGGAAGAGCAGACCTCGACTAACTATCTCTCTGGTCTTCTAGTTGATTCTGGTCCTCAGAAGCATCACCTTAAGCCATACTTCATTTCTGATACTCCTGAAGCGTTAATACAACCAACGTCGGGATTAGCCCCATGGGCACTCGACGGAAGTGGCATCAGATTTCTTTGGGATGATGGAGCTAACGCTGATACGATTTATGTTCCTTCAGATACCGTAATCGAAAATTACGCCGCTTCTAATGAGACACATGGAACTCTTAGTCACGGAGTTGCAATGTATTCTGGGTTCACCGTCATTGGCTGGTGTCGCCCAGGAAGGAAGTCGCCAGGAGTTAGCACAGCACAAAACATCGTTAGTCGATCCACTCAAGAGGGTGGATTGGGAAGCATGGTGCAGTGGCGTGTGACATGGCAGGACATTGCTAGTCATTCCCCACCCGGCGACTCAATGGCTATTTCTCTCATTATGGCATCGGAAGCCAACCTTATCAGTCCACTCAACGGTTCAATTGTTCATGGTGTTACTGTTACCAACGACCCAGGATGGTTTGTTGATGCTGCGGTTAGAAACGAGGCTGTCCCTAACTTTCCGGGTAATCCATATGAACCATTCTTTTTCGCCGCTCAGGTTAGAAGAGAAGACGTAGAAGAGAACCGTAGCTTTACTGCTAATGGCAGTGGGCAGATGACGATTTGGGTCGGCACTGCCGAGAGCGGTATCATCGGATCTAGCTCCATAATGTTCAGAGGGCCAAACATCGTTGCAAACTACGCCGGGCCAGGAATTGGTGGCAACCCGATGACGTTTGGGTCTAGCTCGGAAGGAGTTAGAGATGGCACGACAACTAATAGACACCTACCTAACGGTGGAGAGATTGACGAAGTCGTATATGTAGCAGATGGTAATCTCGATCAGGATCAAATCGCGCATTATGCACTTAGCGGCATGCGGTATATCGAAACGTCCAATCCGGAAAGCAGTGGATTCGTTCCAGAGTTTCCTCAGTCAAGCGGTCTAGTAGCATACTGGGGATTTGATAGTGACAATGGTGATAACACAGCACCAGATACCTTAACTGACCCAAGACTAAACCTATCTCTTAGTGGAACTCCATCTCAGATGTCGTTTGTCGATGGCATAGGGGGCGGTCGTGCGATTAGGGTTCTGGGTGACCAAAGCATCCTAGGCGCTACTGGTGGTGAAGCCCTACGGGCGTCAAAGGCATATCCGCTGATTCCAGCGAACAGTGGTCTCTCCCTACTATTCCCAAGTGGACATACCGTAGATGAGGGTATGACTGTTATTGGATGGATGAGGTCAGTTCCCACTGGCACGAATCTTGTCGGTGGTGGATTTGGATGGTTCGGTCGTGATGGTCGTCACAATAATTTCTTTGCCGAGTCTCAAAATGGTGGTGTCGGTGGTAATACAAATGCGTTATCCGTCAATGCACTAGCTAGTGGAACAGGCATAGGAACACTACCTAGCGTTAGATTTACATCACGAAACAGCGATGCGACAAATTCATATGGCGGTCAACTTGGCTTAAGTAATTCGTCATCTGTTTCGGATCCGGAATTTGATACAGGTGATGACGGCTGGCATCTATGGGCTGGTGTATTCGATGTCAAATGTGGCCAGATGTATATGGTCAGAGATGCGAAGACGGTCTTTCAGATGACCCAGCAAATCTCATCAGCATCTGGATTTGCATCAGACGGACTAGACGGAGAGGCTGGTTGGTTTGGATTTGCCCCGCAGAATGTGCGGTCGGTGGAATTCGACAGCTTTGCTGTTTACAATAGGATCTTGTCTATCCCAGAGATGTCTGGATTCGGTCTAGCCAATATTGCGACCCCGGCACCAGGACCAGTTCTTAGCACTCCGCAAAAGGCGTTGGTGGGATACTGGCCTTTGGACGAATTCGTAAACTATGACCCAACATTTGTTTCTGGCATTAGGCTAGATGATCATAGTTGGTATTCACATCACCTGACCAACACTAGTGGTCTCTTTACGCTTGGTGGTAGACTCAACACAGAACTTTCGTCAGTGAGTAGCGGATTGAATGTCTCACTTAGCGGATCTATGATGTCGCTTGAGAGAGTTCTTCATGGGGATAACCTAGATGCCTCCGCACAGAATCTGTTTGCTACGAGCGGATTCTCCGCTGGCGCTTGGGTATACCTACCTTCTGGCGATTTAGGCTCCGAGGGACATGGTAGTAGTGGTCTAGACGGTGATCATATGATCATGGGAGCATGGTCACAGGTATCCACAGAGCAGTCGTGGTTCCTTGGTATTCAAGACAACAAACCACACATCAAGTTTAGAGATAGCGCATCATCACTAGTTGAATACACCTCCGAAAACGAGGTGCCATTCAACAGCCCATTCTTCATTGGTTGCAATGTGTTCTCATCAGGTTTTGCCTTACGGGCTCAGGTGGTGCAAGCTGAACTGAGTGAGACGGTAGAGGTAAGATACGCTATTGATGAAACATTCGGACTATCTGATCAGATCCCACAGGCAGTGGGCGCTAGTGGATTCAGTATCCTGAATGCTCCAAATCTAGATTATGGATTCCCACAGACCACCAGGATGGGACTGGCGTTCATGCATCTTGGTCATCTAGATGACGCTAGTTGGATTCGCACCAAGCGTGGAGCTATCGATGATATCGTCTTGGTCAGTGGGGATGTGTCGGTTACGGACCCAGCTAATATCAGCCACTGGAAGTTTGACAAGGCTGGAAATAAGGTTCTAGACTTCGGTAGGGAAAACAATACCCTATTCCCAATCAATACTGACGGGCATAAGGTCGGTGTGGAAGGGTCTGTCCACTCTAGTGGTGTCGTAGTCCGTCGATTGGAATACCTAGATACAATTCCATCAAACCCAGGATCTCGCCGTCTTGATCTTGGCTCTGGAACCCAATCGTGGACCATGTTGACTTGGCTCAAGCCACCCATCCCCAGTGCTACCGATCTTCATGTAATCATGAATAAGGGAAGTGGTCCATCCGCATCACCAACCGGCATCAAGGTATTCACACCTCAAAGTTCACTTACCGCACAAGCACTTGCGGCTAATAGCAGTGTGTCTGGACAGAATGGTGATCTAGCTCCACAAGAATGGAATCATCTAGCTGTTACTTACGATCAAGACAACAACGAGTTTGGTGTGATCGTCAATGGTCGCTATGCTGGCACCTCATTCACCCCACTTGGGGAGATTGTAGCGAACAACTCTGGTCTCTCGCTTGGTGGTCGTGGAGACCAAGAGGGTAATGCCGTCAATGGCGGTAGCGCATTCTCTGGTGTTCTAGATGACACAATGCTATTCAGTAGGGTATTGACCCTACCTGAGATTTCTGGACTAGCAGCAAATTCCTACAATTTCACGAGTAACGCTGGAACTATCAACTCCACGTATGGTATGTGGATGAGTGGTATCAACCAGGAAATAGTGTCGGGTATGATCGGCGCATACATGCATGGTCTAGGTCAAGACATTGATCTATTCGGTGGTAGTATCAGTGGTGTGTCCGGCATCGTCAATGAGTATGGTGGCTTTATTCATGGTCGCGCTTTCGCTAGTGGCTTGACTGGTGGATTCACCCATGGTATAGCTTCTCAAAGCGGTATATTTGGTCACTTCATGCACGGTCTTGGTATCGTGAGCGGACTACTCGGATCCTATACCTTTGGTGCATGTCAGACACTGGATGAGTTTGATGTAACCCTCACGTTTGAGATTGTAACCTCAAAGGATTTTGACGCACGTCTTGGTGTAGAAAAGACTGAGATCTATGGCTTTGACTCTAGGCTCGGTGTAATCAGAATAACCCAACCACCGGTCTGCACTTTGGAAATGCCAGAGGTCGGCTTGATTGCGTCTGGAACTCCTTATACTTTGACGGTAGAGGGAAGCGGCATCGCCCAGGATCAGAAGGATGTCAGCAAGGTGAGGTTTACGTTCGCCGACTTCAAGAAGGGTGAAGATGGAACCCTAGTTGATGGAGTGTCATTCAGTGGTCTATACCAAGCATCAAGGACTTTTGAAACTCCGGGACTCTACAACGTAGCAATTGAAGTATTGGATAGCTATGGGTATCGTTCTAGTTGCGTGAGAGAATTCTTGCTTGTTCCAAGTGGTTCTGAATCTGGAACATATCTTGCTAGCTTGCCGTCTATCTCAATTTCTGGGACACCACTAAGTGGCAGTGCTATCCATCGAGTATTCTTCACTCATCACGCCGACCTAGAAACGACAAGTGGTATATTAGAATATACGAACTTCTGCGATCAGCAAGAAAGCTTGATGAATAGCATGGAGACACCTAGCGGAACGCAGTTCGCCAATTCTGTTAAGACACATGATTATACCATGCCGGGGCATTATAATGCAGTTTGGGCTGTAAGCGGTTCATGGGGAATTGTGTCTACGGCAATTGGGGTGGAATAATATGGATGGCAGGATGGGAGAAAAGGAATGTCGTAGTTGTAACGAGACAAGACCGTATTCCGATTTCTATAGTGTCAAATACATGACATGTAGATTCTGTATTTTAAAACGAAGAGGATTGGCTAGGCAGAATCTAAAAGACGAAACTTTATCTCACTATAGCGATACAGATTGCCCATCCTGTTCTTGCTGTCATGAAAAGATCATTGAATTTCTATCATAAATCATGACGTGCCCAAGCGGATTTGAATTTCTACATCGACCATATCCTTACTCACGCGAACCATTCAGGCTTGGTCTCCAAGATCTAGTAGCGTATGAGGGGCGCTACTTCTCTATCCCGGCTTTCGGTCTACTGCTTGATAAGCGTCTATTTACGACAGCTAGTAGCCATCCAGTAAATACTCCGATCAAGCTCTACATCAATAGGGATGCAGGACTTTCTCAGTCTATTGAGCCGACCTTAAATGCTAGTGGCTATGAGGCTGCGACTCCACATTACGCAGACTACATCCTCGATATGAGGACCCTGCTAGAAGAAGTTACAGCCCTTCACGCCGGGGACTCTCAATACTCGGCAGATGAGTTCTTCATTGCACACATGCAGCGTAATCGTGCGATCTACGACATTCCCAACACAAGTGCGTCAGGAACAAGCGATCTAGAGTATGTGCATCCCGCGCCAGTGAATACGGTGCCAGTTGCTCCATCAAGCTTGGTCACATCTGGCGACACGGTTGAGCTAGGTGCCCAACAGTTCCAAGACATTGACCTTGATGAAGTGATGTGGCAGCCATTCACCCGTCCAAAGGAACCAAGGGTCGGACCTAGTGACATACCACTAGAGCCAGTATTCCCAGCGGTTCTTGTGGATGGTAATCTACCAACATTCAGTGACCTAGACAAAGAGAACTTTGGCAAGCTTGGTTTTGATGCAGCTACATCTGGCGGTATGATCATCACTGGTGATAGACTTGTGGCAGGGACGAGCATTAAGCTCCTCACAGGTTCCGGACAGTTTGCGGCACCGCAAGGAACATTTAGAGAGAACGTTGAATGGGCTCAATTCCCAGCGGGTGAGGAACTTAACAGATACTACGAGACTCAGAATAGTGGATGTATCAACGCATCTGGTAGGCAGGCGATCTATAACGTTCCTGGCCCTTTGACGGACGATACAGTTTATCTTCTAGATGTTTCTGATGATGGCGGTAGTGGCTTGGTCATTCAAAACTATCCTGCTAACTACTCAGCAACTAGTGGCATCAACAAGAATGGAATTGCTCATCCTGGAGTTCATAACACAAGCAGGCTTCTTTATGGTCTAGGTGAGTTCAATGCTAACAACCTAGCGGTAGGTAGAAGTCTCATCAATGGTAAAAAGGTGTTCGGTCACTTCGTTGGATCAGAGACCAGCCCGCGAGGTGGGAACGTTTCATCAACACTGAAGTATGTTAATGGAAACACCATCTATGCGTTTGGTGGTGTAAGCTCGTCTAATACATCAAATGGTTTGTCGATAGTCGACTGGGCAACTCTAGACAATACTTTATCACCAGCCAATTGGTCGCAAGAATTTGTGACTTCATATCAGCCTAATTTGTATGGTGGCACGACATGGACTATTGGAGATATCAACGCGGCGGGGGACGGAGTTGTATGGTTCAAGGCATATAACGAGTGGGGAGCCCTAGATCGTATGGTATGTCCAGGTCAGGATCGTTCTGGTGGTGGAGACAAGAGAACAGAGACTATTGATTTCGAGAGACATGTCTACAGAGAGGGAACAAACCCAGCCAACGGCGAATTCCAATGGATCGAACTAGACCCTCCCGAGTCACCACTCTTTTACTCACAGAACATCGAGTTCTTTTCTGACACTTACGATATCGGAAACATCATGTCGTTCTTTTTCAATCGCAAGCCCGGTCATGGCTTTGTGCATATTAACGGCTCGACGTATATTCAATGGAGTGATGTTGGTGCATTACAGATTCCGATCCTACCCAAGAATGATAAGTTCGCGCCCATTAGCACGGTCGCGAGAACTTCAACTCTAACACCTTCTACGTCACACTCGTCAACAACCTATATTGTTGGTTTCTACCCTAGCTGGAAGATCAGATTATCCGTAACGACGAACAACCAATTCACAATTCCAAACTCGATGGCGATTACACCAGCGGGTTCGGCGACCATCAGTTTTGCTCCAGACGTGCCGATGACGCCGTCCACAGTTGATACGTATGGTCCCGCAGTATGGGATCCAGTGACCAGCTTGCATTACTTGTATTTTACCACACGATTTGCTGGACCATCTTACTTCGCCAAGATGAACTCATCTTTCCAGATCGTTCATATTAACCAGGTAGCTGCCACCGACGTAATTCTCAGTGGGCGCGCAGCCGTCCTAAACATTTAGTGTATAACATAGGTGACTAGTCACCAGGAGAGGCCACAATGAATACTCTTACTTTTTACGCTCCATCCGGATCGCCAGCAAGCTCAAACTTTACGAGTTTGGTGCCGATTGAGTCGTTGGATCCACCGGGTAACACCAGTGGCGCTAATCACGTCGGATTCTTTGGAGCGGGAGGACCGGAAGGTGTCCCGTTTGCGGTTATTGTAAGCCGCTATCAGGACTTAACCTTTATCACCAACACAAGCGGGACCAATTTAGGGCAAGAGCCATATGGCGTCCCAGCTAGTGGTCAGCTTATCAACCACAAGTATGTTTCAACCAGCACTGTCAATGTCAGTGGTCTAGGTGAGGTTGCTCTGATCAATGTGACCCCAGAGTCTGGCACTATCCTAGCTAGATTTGAAGCATCTGGATCTACCGAGGTTAGAACTCAGAATGCCATCCTCTACACCGTAGCCCTAAACGCAGCTAGTGGTGTTGATGACGTAAGCTCTGTCGTGACCGGTCTCAAGATACAGGGATATGAACCAGGAGCGGACGCTACCTGGACTCAGACTGCTGGCGCTGGCGCGATTGATAATCGTCTTCTATTACAAGATCGTAATGTAAGCAATCTTGTTCATGACTTCTTCATCGGACTTTCGGCATCACCGGAAGCGGCGGGGCAGCGGAGTGACTTTGGACTTTTTATGGTCATAGAGTTCCTTTAATGCAAAATGGGGTCTATCAGATCCAACACTTAAAAACAGGTAAGTGTTATATTGGCAGTGCTGCTGGTAAGGGATTTAATATAAGATTGCTGGTAGTAGACTTGGAGTCAAAACATCCGATTTGACAAAGGATAGGATTCGTCGTGCAAAACTTGGTATCAGGGCGTCTCTCGAAACTAGAGCCAAAATGAGTTCTAATAATACTGGGTCTAAAAACCCACGCGCACTGTTGGATGAGTCGAGGGTTAGTAAAATAAAGGATATGCTTGTTGGTGGAATGAACGAACATGAGATTGCATCAATATTCGGTGTTAGTATTCATGTCATTAAACGAATCAAGTATGGGAAAAGTTGGAGTGGTATAACAATAAAAGGATGGGACACATATGAAAGACTATCGAGATGTGATAAAAGAGACGCCGTATAATTTAGCAACTAGAATAGAAGAGTGTCCGTTATGGAGATTTTGGGTTGTTTTTCTTAGTTGTGGAATTGAAGTTTATCAAACGCTTGAGGACCCCTCGCTAGAGGAGCCAAACCCATGGCTTCGTCTAAAACGATACTGTGTAGACAATGACTGCAAAATAATTGGCATGTCGTTTGCTAGACAGGATCTTAACCCAGTCGCCCAAATCAACTTGACATCTCAGGCGGATGGCTACTTCTATAGCAAGCGCGTCCGCAGAATGATGTCGCAGAACCCACACTTCGCCAACTATCAGGATGAGGCTCAGGGGTTTGGTGAACTACACGGCGAGACCCTTACGATTCATTGGGTTGATTCGCACCATGGAAGGGTGACTACCGAAAACCGTGACTTTAGTAAGAACGCAAAGCACTCTGGAAGGCTAGGACTAATCAGCTAACATGGCAAACTTCAATATCACAGGCCAACAGATAAACGTTGAGGGGCTCGGTCTAGGTGACTGTCAGCCTATCATAATGTTTCCATCTGGTCAGATCCCGGCAGGAGCGCCAGGACGTGATCTTGAAGCGGCGTTGATTCAGATCAATGCAACGTTTGGATTCAACACGACTCCTCACTCGTTCAACACCACGTGGGTGCCAACCCGTGACGACCCGAAGGCGTTCCATGGCGCTAGTGGTCAAGCTCCCGCACCCGGCAGCATCATCGGCTTTACGGTTGGAGAGTTCCTAGCTAGCGGTGAGATCACTCACTCTGAGTATAGCGCTAACTCGCAGGGCTCAATCATCCAAGTAAACATCCGTGACAACCGTCGTTGTCTAGATGCCATTAAGCTAATTACAGAAGACCTAGGAAACAACCCTGGGTCGGGCTCGGTCTCTGTAGCTCGTGGAGTTCGCATCACGAAGGGGTTCACTGATATTGACGGGAATGTCTCAGAGCCGCTATTCAGAGAGTATCGCCTTGTCCTTGAGCAAGGCTGCACATACCCTCAGATCTTGGATGCGATTCAGCTTGCAATCGACGAGGGCGAGATTCTTTTCGACCTTGATAAAATCCCATCTAAAGAAGACCTTGAGGCTAACTTGGGCGGTGACGCATCAGCCGTTAGGTTTAACTTTGATGGAACGCCACTAACAGAAGCCCTCACTCGTATTCTAGAAGCCACTGCGTATGACTGGTATTGGAGTATGTCCGAGCAGAAGGTTCGTCTAGTCAATAGAAAGGTTGCATTCGACCTACGTGAGGATGAGCTACTCAACATCGTAGCAGGTTTAGGGTCCGTAAGTGGTCTAGAGCAAACGGTTAGCTTGCAGTATGGTGATGACTTAGTTACCCAACCACGTCGCGTTCGTCTACTTGGTGCTCACCAAGAAGGTTGGCTCAACTCTCCGCTACTAGGTGGAATTGATGGAGTGCCAGCACCTGAGTCTGGAGTTGTTTTTCAGCCAGCTTGGCCTAATTTTTCAGTTCAGTTTACAGATGCTGTTGGTATTCTGCGTGGCTACAAGCCAAGCGATCTAGAACTACAGGCTGCCCTAAAGGGGATCGAGCATTGGACATACTTCAAAAAGTATCAGACTAACGCAGCGGACATTAGTCTTACGTCACCGGGTTTTGGTCAGCCAATTGATGCCGGTAGTATTGCCGCGCAACATCCTGACTTCGAAAGTCGATATGATCCAGCGCAGCCGATTGCTGCACTTGGCGGTAACGAGTCTGGTCAGATCCGTCTTATCAATAACCGCCGCGACGCTAATCAGAACTGGGTCCTTAATTTCTACAACCGTGTCCGTGACCATGCGACACGCTTCTTTGGTCGTGCCTATATCGCTTCTGGTATTCTAGTCAATGCAGCTTCGGGTGCATTCAAATTAGCCAATGCAGCATGGGGTAATGTAGAGAACCAGATGGAGGGACAAGGCATCTCAACAGGTGGTTCTAGTGGTCTCTTCGTAAACAACTATGAGATCAACCGTGACCTAAGTCCACTTTCGCCATTCAAAGGAACCGACGATAAGATTTCTGCATACTGTGTTCTTCCTTCCGGAACGGTTTATGGTCCAGAAGGCGAGGATGCACCAGCGGGATTCGGTCAATGGACCGAGGACTATAATATTGGCAACACGACTGCTGATTCAGGTCGTCGGACTCGCACCGGAGAGCACTATATTCCTATCACCTTGACGGAAGTAGGCCAGCTAACTATTGATCCACGTGACCCACTAAGGGCGTTTGAAGAATACCCAGAAGGCACACTCCTAGCTGAGATCCCTATTATTGCAGGCACTGGATCGAGTGAGAACTTTACGTTCCGCAACCTAGTAACGCTAACTGAAGACGCGCTAGAGTCATCTGGTTCTGGTATCGTAGATTTCGTTGATCCGGGTATCCTTATCGATCCATACATCAGGTTGGATGGTGTCGCGATCCCAGTAGAGTTTACTGAGAGATACGGCATGTCGTTTCCACAGGCGTGGGTAAGTGGGGAACTAGCTACACCATGTGATTCAGAGTCGATCGTCATTGATGATCAGTTTGGCCCATGGAACTTCCCACCACAAGGTCGCACAACGTCTATCCAGCTTATGGAAGATCGTGCGTTCCGTCGTCTTCAGGGACTGATTGCTCCAGCGGCTAACTCTCAGTTCTCTGCAATTGAACTAGTTGGACTTCCTAAGATTTCCTTTGACTCATTTTCCAACTCTTCACCTAACGCAAGTGGGATTATTGGTGTTCGCAACCATGGTATCACCGAGGTAAACTTCACTCTTGGAACTGCTGGTATTAGAAGCAACTATCGTATTGCTAGTTTCTTTGCTGAATTTGGCAAGGATGCACCACTTGGTGAGCGTCAGCGCTCGATCTTAAATGGCATCATCACACCAATCAACTTCGACATAGCCAGCCCCTTAGCCCCAGGCACGCGTAGCCGTGCGCGCCCCCAGCCGCCTAACATCATTGGTGCGCCACGAGGTAAGGGTGAGACCATTCGCAAGGCAACAATCAATGAAGTCAACTTTGCGCTAACATTCTCCAACACTCCAGACGCGGGAACACAAGAAAGGTATCGTGGTATAACCGCACAAGACTATACCGTTCCTGCGAAGTCTCCCGGCAGCTCTGATCCAAACTTTGAGACTGGTGCTGGTCGTGGTGGCTCCGTCTGTGTAGACGGATTCTTAAATGTCGGTGACGAAGCGCTCTATCACGTAAACGAGCTTAGGCTTCCGGGGCAGGGGCGCGAAATTCAACGTTACTGGACTGGTGGGCGTCCATTCTCTAATGGCACGGTTGTGTTTGTCAGTGGCGTAGGAACGTCTTCTAACACGTTTGATGTGGCTCTACTGGACACCGATCCTGTTCGTCGTCTCGTTAACGTTCCGCTTCTCAACGGCGCGGTTAATCTTGGAGACCTCACCACCCTTGCCTCGCAAGCAAGTAATGGAACCCCCAGAGTCCTAGAGCGCCCAGGTGCAACGCTTGAGACTCCTGGCGTATTCCTAAACCCTGGTGGTAACTCTTCAACCCCAGTGCAGGTTACGGCTATAACTAATGTGGGGACATCTGGTGCTATAGTGACAGTGCAGGGTCTTACGGATAACGGTAATCTAGATCAGAGCGCTATTCCAGAGGGCGACGTGACGCCGTTCCCAAACCCGGAGTTCATAATCGTAGGTGACAAGGGGATCTTAATGACCGCCGAGGTCTTAAGCACAAACCCCACCACTCCAGGCGATGGCTCTACAAGGGTTGGGAGCTTCTTTGTTTCGAATAGACAGAACTTCCTGAGATTTAGCTAAAAGCCAAACTTAAGAAAAGACGCACGAAACTCTCTTCTCGACACATAATTGTGTAGAGAGGAACCATGACAGCTAAGAAATATGCCAGCCCGTCTACGTCAGAAGTCGCACACGACCTGCCAAACTTCGTCGTAGAAGCCATCCTGATGAATAGGCATGGAGCGCTACCCGAAGGCGGCTGGAGAAAGGACGGTCCATTCGCGAAGGAATGGGGTCAACTGCTCACCAAGGTAAGGCGCGTGAGCAAGCTCGGTGTGGAGGTAGAGCAACTGGCATGGTTCGTCCAATTCTACAAGGTGACCGACCTGGACTATAAGGAGTTTGGCCTACTTAAGTGGAAGGTCAAGAACTACTTTAAGTGGTGTAACGTCGATAAGTTTGTAGCTTACTACACTGCTCTTCACTCAACCCTAGTAAGGGAGAGTAGTAACTACGTAGAAGAGACCTCTGGTTACAAGATGAAGACTGGTAGTAGTAATCGCAAGAAGAGCCTAAGTGACATCTTACAGGAGCTAGAGAGTGGAACAACCAACTGAGGAACCGAACGTGACAGAATCGAATGAAGGGAATAGTGACTCAAAAGAAGACAAGGTCTTTATGCGTTCACTGAAGAAGCAGTTTGAGGATACTCAGTTTCACTCTGGTGATCAGTTAGAGCTACCAATTGGTAACTCCACTGGGTCACTTAGCCTGGACATCAACCTACAGGTGCCATGCTACCAAGGTGGCATCATCGAGATCTTCAGTAACTCAGGCGCTGGTAAGACGACGCTCGTGCTGTCCATCCTGGCAGAGGCTGCAAAGAGGGGCAAGAAGGTTCTATTCATTGACCAAGAGCAGGCGCTACAGCCCACGCTGGTTGATTCGTTCCCCATACTACGAGACCCCGGAGTCCTAGAGGTTATTACAGCACCGACAGGTGAAGACGCGCTAAGGCTAGCAGAGCTTTGGGCGCTGCAATATCCTGGGTCAGTCATCGCTATTGACTCTGTAGATGCACTACTCCCAGAACAGACAGACTCTAAGGGGATCGGAGAGACCGATGTTGGAACTCTGCCTAAGCTTATGAGTGCTGGATGTCGCAAGCTACAAGCTGCGGTCGGCAGGGCTAAGAGCACGATCATCTTTCTGAACCAGCAACGCACCAACATTGGCGCATACGGCGACCCGGACACCACTAGTGGTGGTCGCGCACTCCCCTTCTATGCAGCGCAGCGAATCAAGCTGATGGACATCACTAAGGCGACTCGTATCATGGGCGAGGATGGTGACCAGATCGGGCACACTGTTCGATTCAAGATCATCAAGAATAAGGTTGCTCCACCTTTCGTGAGCGGTGAGTTTCCCCTCATCTACGGCAAGGGTATCGATATCTGTGAAGAGCTTGTGACGATGGCGGGCGACCTTGGTGTGCTTGAGAAGGACGGCAAATACTTCATGCTACCGAACGCAAAGGGTGAGCTTGTAAAGAGACCTCACAAGACCACAGTGGAGATCATGCGCGGTGACATAAACCTATTCATGTCTACTCTAAATGAACTGAAGGGACTTTACCCAGAGACATTCGGTGAGCAAGGGAGCTAAGGCACTGCTAGAGATTGTGAAACTGATCTATCCAAACCAACGGATAGAGCTAGAACATAACGTTGCTATACGCGGCGGGTTGTTCATTGACATATATCTACCTAGGTTTAAGATCGGATTTGAGTATGATGGAGAATTCCACTTCTCATATAATGAACACTTCCATGGTAGTAAAGAGAACTTCATTAAGGCGAAGCGACGCGACGCCAACAAAGACCAGCGATGCGAGGAAGAGGAAATAACTTTGATTCGAGTAGCATACAACGAAGAAATGACCAAGGACTTAGTCCTGTCTAAACTAGAGGAAGCCACTAATGGGTAATATCGCCGCTGAGTTCACGTTCATTGCAGGTCTATGCAAGAACCCAGATGTCTACTTCAACATTCAGCAGCATGTCTCAGTAGATGACTTCTCAACGAAGGCACATCAGAAGCTCTTTATCGTCCTTCAGCGTTTTTTGATGAACGCCACTGGAGATCTGACAGTTACTCGTGCGGGTCTCTTAGCGGAAGCAAGTGCCCTAGGCTTCAAGGACTTCCTTGAGGTTATGCGGGATGGAGAACTACTCGACGCTTGTTTCGAGCATGAGGCGTCTGCGGCTGATACGGGTCGATCCTTCTTGCAAGTAAAGCGTGAAACGGTGAAGGGCAGCTATCAGGGTATGCTCAAGCAACTAGGAAAGTATCTAGAGGACACTTCTGATGATACTAGCGACATGATCGGCAGGGTCGATAACTCGCTAATGACACTATCGAACAAGCTTCAGGGCGTGGTAGATGACGAGATCATCCACCTACCAGAACGAGCCCTAGAGATCATTGAGGACTTGGCGGATCACCCAGGTGAGCTTGGTGTGGATATCGGATTTCCAGTTTGGCAGCGTGCCGTCGGTGGACTTCGTAATGGTAGTGTGACGTTTGTGGCGGCTACGGCTAAGGCTGGCAAGTCTCAAATTGGGGCTCGTGCAGCAGTTGAGCTATCTCGCCACATGCCTGTGCTATACTGTGACAGTGAGCTGAATGAGATCGCACAATCAGTTCGCTCGTTTGGTATGCACGCAGAAATTAACTATGAGATCCTAGAGACTGGCTACTGGAAGTCTGATCCTTCTACTATCGTCAGAGACGGCTATGACAGGACATTTGCGACTCAGTGTCAGTTGGCTCGTCAGTTGGTTCAGGATGAGAATATCAGAGCAGAGTTTCAATCCAAGAAGCTTTACTACAAGAAGATGACGGGTATGACAGCGCGAGATATGCTGCCATTCCTACGTCGTTGGGTTATGCAACATGTCGGTCTCGATACTCAGACAAGGCAAGCACGCTGCTTGATCGTTTGGGACTATGTTAAGTTGGCTCGTATTGATGAAGTTAAGGCTATGGGTGTTGGGGCACACGATGTGCTTGGCGATACCTGCATGGCGCTTCATGACTTCGCAGAAGAGTTCAACCTACCAATCCTTGCGTTCGGTCAGACTAACCGTGCGATGGATAAAGACCTCGGTATGATTGCTGGTGCCAAGAAGATTGTTGAGCTAGTTGACTCGATCAGCCTATTCCACAAGAAGGACCCCGACGACATCGTAAAGGCTCCTAATGGCACACACGAAATGCACATCCTAGGAACACGATACGGTAAGGGCGTCAGCACTCATGTTGACATCTCAGCCGACCTGGGTATCGGCAAGTTCAAAGAGCTAGGTGTAGCTAAGTTCGCACCA
>Ga0208646_1000134_pt1 | contig 53353 bp, 78 predicted proteins | sample AntAceMetag02UK8_FD_184762 | JGI IMG/M metagenome (GOLD analysis project Ga0208646, IMG submission 184762) | Saline lake microbial communities from Ace Lake, Antarctica - Antarctic Ace Lake Metagenome 02UK8 (SPAdes) (version 2) | ecosystem: Environmental > Aquatic > Non-marine Saline and... | reverse complement strand
GCTGTGACGCCTGAAAGGCTGTCAGGTCACTGTCAGTCATAGAAAAAACCTTTCGAGTATGATAGCGCCCAATACGCACGTCACAGCAGCGCCCCACAGCACAATAAACTTAACGTGCTTACGCTCTAAAAATAATGGCTCTAAGCCCTCTTCATGTTCCATTTCTAAACTCCAGTATCTGCTTTGACGCATCCGCCGCGCCCTTGCCTACAATCACTTTATGGCCAACACCCTCAAGGTATCCAATCATTCCTTTCTGTTCGGGGGAAAGTCGCCCACCCGAAACCCTCTTCATCTCAACCCACAGGTTCCACTGTGGAATGAAAAGATCTGGTATGCCCCGCACCACGCCCTCCGCCTTCAATCGCTTGGCCACGGTGATCGCTCGCTTCTCTCCATTGGGTATCGCAAAGATCAGCACGTTTGGATACTGAACCCGAAACCAATTGACAAAACCAACCTGTTCCGAATGCTCAGAAGGGTATGTCTTCGAGGTCGTTGAGATTAGCGTAACCCCCGAAGCCTTGCGTCTTCGTCTCATGTTTTCTCTCCACTTGAGTATAATCAAACTGCACGATCTCTTGATAGCGCGGGTCATGGTTGGATGGCTTAACCTTAATCTTGCTGGGTTTAACCCAAAACTGGCATTCGTTGAGTGCATCATCCGTGCTGTTGGCATCAGAGGTCAGCAACGCCTTGCGAGCTTTGTAGCGGCTCTCAGCATACCCGCCGTGATCTGGGCATAGCCACTCGCTCACAGCCATCAGCCCAGCGTAATACGTCACCTTCACGCTGTCTGGCTTGCCCTCCTTCTTATGCCGCGCATACGCCACGCTATCCACGTCATACCACTCAGCCACTACCTGAGACGATAGCATGGCCCCACGATAGGAGTTTGCGCTGTGGTTGAGTGTCGGCGCAGGAAACTGGAACCCGCACTCAGGGCAGATCTGACAGGCTGCGTGAACCATTGTCTGGCAGCTCTCGCACTGCTTGGTCGGCGCTTCGCCGTCTCCGCTCGACATCTTATCCTTTGGCTTTACCTGATCGATAAACCCGTGCCGCTCGACATTCTGGCCGTAATCCAGAATCAGGCAGTTTTCCTTACCGTCAGCAATCCGCGTTCCCCGGCCCACCATCTGAACGTAAAGGCCCGTCGATGCCGTAGCCCTAACCAAAGCGACTAGATCAACTGGTGGGTGATCGAACCCCGTGGTCAACACGTTCACGTTAATCAGGCAGCGCAGCTCACCGCTCTTGAAGTCTGCAATGGTCTTCTCGCGCACCTTGTCGCTGTCTGTGCCTGTCACCACGCCAACTGCAATATCGTGGGCCTCAAATTCATCAGCCAACATATTAGCGTGGTTGACCCCGCTGCTGAACACCAGCCAGCTTTTCCGATCCGATCCAAGCCGCACGATCTCCTCGACAGTAGACCTCACCAGCTCTGGGTCAGACGCCGCAGTTGCAAGCTGGCTCTCAATGAACTCACCGCCCCGCTTGCCAACACCCTCCAGATTTATCTGCTTTACGCCGCCCTTGCTGATCACAGGCGACAGGTAGCCTTGCTCCATTAGCATGGCCACTGGGATGTCGTGGGCAATCCCGTCAAAGATCGCGCCTTTTCCCTCATGCAGATACCCGCTGTCCAGCCTGTATGGCGTGGCCGTAAGCCCCACCACCTTCACGTCTGGGTTGCACACCTTCAGATCAGCGATAAACCGATTGTATCTTGTCTCAGTATTTTTGGGTAGCAAGTGCGCCTCATCGATCAGAACCAAGTCAGGGGCAGGCACAATGTCATACGCCCTCTCCCAGATCGACTGGATGCCTGCAAACGTGATTGGTCTGCCTAGCACCTTTTGCTTCAAACCTGCGCTGTAGAGTCCAAAATCAGCCTCTGGGTACAGCTTCAGCAACCCATCTGCGCCTTGCTCCAACAGCTCCTTCACATGCGTCACAACCAGCACCCGTGTGCCGGGAAAGCCCATAGCATCCTTAATCAACTGCGCGATGATCGCCGTCTTGCCAGACCCAGTCGGCGCAACGATCAGTGGGTTGTCCCCAGCCTTGCCAGCCCAATAGTTGTACAGGCCGTCAATCGCATCTTTCTGGTAGTCTCTTAATTCAAAGGTCATCAGCGCATCCTCCATTGCGTAAATCCAAGCCAGACACCTTCTATCGGCGTCAATGTATCTTGGGCTGCAACCCAACATGGACCCCGGCCAAGATCCACTTGAACTGCGTCAGTCTTAAATCTATCCCGGCCCATGCCGCCAATAACGCGCATCACATCCTCTTCGCCCGATGCCGTAACCAATATGGCATACTCAGCAACGAATGCTTCCAGAGACTTAAACAGCAGCTTGCCTGTCTGATAAAATGTAGACTTCACATCAATGCCAACGTCATCTGCCCAGATGTCTGCCCCACTATCGATCCCAAGTGCGGACGCCCTGTATGGAAGCTGCAATGCCTTCGCCACAGCTATCTCAGCCTTGACGCCTAAAAGGTCGATGTCGCCGTCTGACCTATTGTCTCTGCGCTGGTTAGCAACTCCACTAGCCCGTGCCAGTTGCCAGCGTAGCGCAGCCGCCTGCTTTGCTTCTGATATTTCTGATCGCGTCAATCTGATGCTCAAGATCTTTTCTTCACCCTGCGCCATTTACAATTCCCTCCAGAAAATCATTCGCATCTTTAACGGCGTCTTGGATTAACCGCCCATTCATGTCGTTCTCGACAGCCTTAGAAACCAAAAACTCAACCAAACCGTTTTCGATATACTCATTTATTAGCGGCCAGTGATTGGCCATTTTCTTATTAATGATGAAATTGACCATGATGATTGAAATGTCTTTTTCACTGATATTACCCGGCATAACATCCAACATGATTGCAATTACTTCACCTAATCCTTCGCGGTCCATCACTGCATCCTCCCGTCGAATATCTCTTGGCTGTTGCCCTGATTGCGGATGACCTCGCCAGTATCCTGATCCTCGTATTCAACGAAATCATCACCAGCGTCCGTCACAACCAAATCTTTCGGCATGATCTGAGGGATGTACAAATGCTCATCGCACGTCTCAACAGGCTTGCCCTTGGCGCAGGTCCACGTTCCATCCTTCTCAGGTGTCACATGGCTGCACGTCCGACAGCTCACCTCTGGGATCTTGCAACCGTGGCAGACAGCCCAGTAAGAACAGAACTTGCACTGCCAGTTGCTGGGATCTTCGTGCAGCTTCGAGGGCGGTGTTGCCGAAAACACAATGTTCTCAGCCTTGCTGACCAACAGCTTGGCCTCCGCCTTGTCGAGCTTAATCCGCTCGCCGTACATCTCATCTGTGTTTTTGTTGACCGCAAAGAAATAGCACCTGTCGATCCCCGCCAAGTGCATCCCGATCTGACACTGCGCCCAATACACTGGCTTGGACTTCTTGCATCCAAGGTTCTTCAGAGCCTTGAAGTTCTTCTCGTTCATCGTCTTGAACTCAAGCGTGTGTGGCTTGCTGCTTTCCTTAAACCCCTCACCCACACCGTCTAAGCTCAATGCAAAGTGACCGCCGCAAGCCTCGAACCTAACCTGCAATCCCGTCTCTGGATCTTTCTCCCAGACCTTAACGCCGACAGCTCGAAGGTTCGACACAACCCGATCCTCTTCACGATCACCCGTCTCAAAAAGACGAAGCATCCTACCATCAAAGCTAGGACGCCAAGCGTGTCTGAATTGATACCACAGAGCGCGGCTGCAATCGTTGCCGATCTGGCTCCCGCCCAAGTGGGGCCGATGCTCATTCTTGCGCCTGTCTTTGTAGTATTGGTAAATCGCCTCAATCGTCTTTGGCGTGGCCATTGGCTCAAGGTTCATTGAAACACCCCCATCATGTTTAACGATAGGTTAATAACAAAAACTATCACGATATATTCTAGCATCGTACCCTCCTTCTATTCACAAAATGGGGCAGACCAGCCGCCCCATCATAGAAAAGAACTATCGCTTCCAAGGTGGCGTAGCTGTGCCACCCGTTGCCGCCGCAGCCGCAGGAGCTGGTGACGCAGTTGCGCCGTTGGCCGCTGCATACTCCTTGATGTCGTTAGACGCGCCGTACTGGCCGTCCGCTGGATTCACCGCCAATTTAACCATCAGAGGCTTGTCACGCAGCTCCATACTGTCCTTCGGGTTGTTGACCCCAATAGAGCGACAGATGCTTGACAGGCTGCGCTGGGCAATCTCAACAGCAACGCTGTTCGGGTTCTTCAGGTTCAGGCGATCAAACACCTTGCGACCCGCATGGTTGCCTTCGATCACTTCAATCGTGAGCTGAAGGTATGAACCCGTCTGCGCCTTGGTTGGCTTCTCTTCGGTGTCAGTGATGACAACCTTATACCAATCCGCTGGCAGCGGTTCGTATGATGTTGCTGGTTCAATCTCCAGCGCGTTAAATCCATTTAAGTCCATTTGAGTTTCTCCTACTCTGTTATAAAGTCTGCAAAAGGGTTGCCGCCGTCAAACGTGAACGGCAAAGGTTCGCTTATGTTGAAGCGGTTTTTAGTAACTGACGATGCCTGTGGGAAGCAGATGATCTCGCGTTCCCCAGTGCTGATCGCACGTTTCTTGTCGCCCTCACCGCCACGGACAAATGTCTTCAGTCGGATTAATCCAACAAGATCGCAGTTGTCAGTGTAGTGCGGGATAGACTTCTTATGCATCCGCACCGTGTACCGTGCGAATGGGTCCATGTCTGGCAAGTCCAACGTCTCAGTGTCGGCGTGGCCAATGAAAATCACGTTCATGTCGCGCTCATAGGCAAGCGAACCAGCCCACTCGCGGATCTGCCGATGCTTTTCAGCAGCCGTGCTGTATCCCGCGCCGTAGCCGCCACCCGCTTGGTTGATCGACTTTGCCTTCGGATCAGACGCCACAATTTCGCTTTCAATTAGTGTGGCCAGTTGCGTGATGCTATCGATGACCAGTGTCTTGTGTTCGTGCTTCTCCGTTGCCAAAGCCTCAATCGCATCCAGAACATCCTGAGTGGACGTGGCCAGCGGAAACATGCTGACGTTGTCATTACCTGTCAGACTGGCCGTGCCATCCTCAGTCCTGATAAACACAGGATTGGGAAACATAGCAGCCAGAGTGGTCTTGCCCATGCCGCCCTCACCAAAGAGCGTGGCAATGATTGGTCGTTGGCCCGTAGGCTTCGACAGTGATTTAAGATTAATAGCCATTACCAATCCTTCCCAAATACAAGGCCAAACACCTCATCTAAAATTTCATCCATTGTTCTCTCCATTTCACTTCTCCTTTTTAAACATTGCATATTCGTTCCAGCCATCGATGAAACTTAGATCCGCTCGAAGTCTGGCTTGTGTCATTGGCGACTTAGTCAGGAACTTGTTGTAACAATTTATCAACAAGGAATACCTAAAGTTGTAGTCCGCCTTTTTTTGTTTTTGGCTGTCACTGATCATGAACTCACGGCAGAAAACCATTGCGTCATTCTCATATGTTCTTTGTCCGTCTCGCCAAACTTGAACCATAGAATCAGCCTCATCTTTGTTACCTAATGATGACGCGATATAGTGCAGCGCAGTTAGAGAGCTTGCCATGCCAGTAAAACATTTATAGCAAAATTCCGCACTATCCCAAAGTTTTGGGTGCATCTCTAATACTTCAAACATTTCGCTGTGCGTAAGTAGTGCCGTTTTTCTGGAAGTTTTATTAGCCAAGCTGGCCATAAAGTTAATGGCACTTCCCACCGCTGCACCGTGCTTTGTTCCGTCCATTTGGGCGCGGTCATTAAACGAACGCTTTTTCCCACCGTCGATGGTCTTCTTTACAGTATTCGGAAGGCCCGTGATTAAAACAGTTCGGAAAGGTTTTCCTGCCATTACGCAAGCAGTCAGTCTATTTTGACCATCAATTAACTCACCATCAATGGCGACCTTAATTGTCTCCCCGTTAAGCTGCCAAGACCCATTTAGCATGTCGGTCATGTAGTGAGTATAGTTTGGCTTTGATAGCTTACGGTTTGCGTAGTTCTTTGTAAGAAGTTCACTCGCCATCTCAGGTGTGATGGTTGTGGCTATTTGATCAATGTGCATTTCATTTTTCCTTTTTCAGATTTCAATTAAAAGGTTTCGACTTTAACGCCGATCTTGCCCTGCTTAGTTTCAAAGGCATCAGCAATCTTGGCCCACATCCGGTGTTCTTTCTCCACCAGATATTTGCAGCCAGCCGCGTCAGCCGATAATGTCACCTTCACCGGGTGCATGTTCTCAGGAATTTTATGTTTGATTTTTTCCCAAACGATGGCGTCAACCTTGCGAGACACAGGCTGTGTCAGCGTGATCTTATGCTCATCAAGTTTGTGGGTAATGGAGCCTTCACCCTTGGCTTCTAGTGCCTCAGTTATTTGCTCTTCTATCGCGTGGCGCTGTGCGATAATCTTCTTTTCTAACGCCTTTACTTCTAGCCACTGGGAGGCCAATCCATCGATATTGCTCATTGCAATTTCCTTTCGATTCTCTTTTTCACACTCTCTACAGAAATTGGTTTACAGAAAGATTTGCAGCCTGTAAAGATATTTTTGTACTCAATCGCAAAAAAAGGTGAAAAATGCAAAAACTAATACCAATAGACGATATTAGGGTCGCGCTCCAAGATCGCCGCCTGACTGTCGTGGCAGAGCGGTGTGGCCTATCCCACCCCACTGTTAAATCAATCGCCACAGGTAATGAGCAAATCAGCCTCACAACGTGGAAAAAACTTAGCGAATATCTAAGCGAGGCAGAATGAAATTCCCAGTTGAAGACTATTGCTCTAAACTTGGCTGGTATCTAGTCACGATCCCCGCAGGCTCTAAAGGCCCAACGAGATTTGGCTGGCAGCAACCAGAGAAGGCATTGTCTGATCCTGATGCAGCGCGGCTGTATTACGAGCAGAATCCGAATCACAATGTAGGTCTACTACATGGAGCCAGCGGCACTTGTGCTGTTGATATAGATAACGTCGAACACACAAAGATAATCTTTGAAGAGCTGGGCATCGACTTCTCTGAGCTTATGCAGTCCGCACCCCAAATCATTGGTCGTGAAAATCGTGGCAAGCTGATCTTTAAAGCACCACCCGATCTAATCACCCACAAGATATCGTGGCCAGTCCAAGACGATCCACGCAAGACCGAAGTGGTCTTCGAGCTTCGAGCTGGTTCAGTGCAGGACGTTCTGCCCCCATCGATCCACCCAGATACTGGCCGTCCCTATGAGTGGGCAGGCAGGTCGATCTTTGATGGCCTCCCAGATCTACCGCCACAGCTCCTGACCCTATGGCGTGACTGGGATAAATTTCGACCACAGCTACAAGACATATGCCCGTGGAAAAAGAAGGCAGAGTTCCAGCCAACCCGCAAGCCCCGCCCAAAGGGTGAAGGCACGTCAGTCATAGACCAGTTCAATGAAACTCACGACATGCACACCCTGCTGGTTCAGTACGGATACAAGCCAACATCCCGTGGCAGATACCTATCGCCAAACTCCACCTCAAAGCTGGCAGGCGTAAAGCTGTTCGATGATGGCCGTGCCTATAGCCACCACGCATCAGATCCGTTTGATTCGGCACACACCTTCGATGCCTTCGAGCTTTGGTGTCAGTACGAACACATGGGTAATGTCAGCAAGGCAGTTAAAGACGCGGCCCAGATGATGAACGTCACCCAAGATCCAAACCACGAATATGATCGTGAGGCCATCGAACACGGCGCAAAGGTAGCCGCCAACATTATGTCAAAGCCCAAACAGGCGGACCTACCACTAAATACAGTACCCGAAGACTTGTTGTCAGTACCCGGCATTCTGCAAGATGTGGTCAATTACTACACTGTCACCGCCATCAAGCCCCAGCCACAGTTCGCTGTTCAGTGCGCCCTAGCTTTCGGGTCAGTGGCAATGGGGCGCCGCTGGGTTACAGATCAGCGAAACTTCACCAGCCTATACTTCCTAAACATTGGCGAGACTGGATCTGGTAAGGAACACACAAAGACTGTCCTAGAAGAGCTGCTTGAAGAGTCTGGTTTAGAAGAGCTGATCGGCCCATCTGGATACACCAGTGGTGCAGGCGTCATGTCCACCCTCACAAAAAAGCCCACCCACGTCTCTGTAGTTGATGAGCTGGGCCGTCAGCTTAAAGCCGCCGCAGCAAAAGGAATGCAGCACAAGGCAGACGCCCTCACCTCCATAATGGAATGTTTTGGCAGGCAAGACGGCGTTCTAAGGCAGCAAGGCTACGCAACCAACACAATGAAGTCTTCTGAGGCAGCAAAGCTCGAAACCGTAGTTAAGCGCCCGTCATTAACCCTAGTCGGCATGTCAACGCCCTCTGAGTTCATGCAGGCAATCGGTGGTGGTGACGTGGCTTCTGGTCTTCTAAACCGTTTCCTGATCGTCAAATCAGATATCGGCGTCCAGATGTCCCAAGAAAAGCGCCGCTCATCTATCTCTGATAGGCTGTCAGCTTGGGCAAAGGAACACGCAAACGCCCACGAAGGTGACCTAGATGCAGGCAACATCAACGATATGCCGCCACACCCAATTGAAGTTGTCTTCACCCCAGAGGCAAAGAAGCTCCTGCGCGACTACGAAGAGCGTCTAGTAGCCGCAATCAAGAAAGAAACTGGCACTGGACTAGAGGCCATGTACAATCGATCTAGAGAGATCGCCATGCGCCTGTCCCTAATCGTGGCGCGATCAATGGGACAAGATGATATCGGTTCAGACGCAATGCAGTGGAGCATCGATTACGTTAACTACTACGCCAAGCAAACTATCGAAATGTTCCGCTCGAACATGGCCGAAGGCCCATTCGATGCAGCCTGTAAGGCAGTCTATGCCCGTATCGAAAAGGCTGGACTAGGTGGACTAACTGAGCGTGACCTGTCGCGCAGCGTCTCAGCCTTCGCTAATATGGACAGACGCAAACGTGCAGACGTTCTGGACGCACTACAGACAGACCGGGGCATTGAGTGCCGCGACCAAAACCAAGGGGCCAGAGGGCGTCCACGCTTCGCATACTTCGCCCCACCAATTAATTGAGAAAGGACTCAAAGATGAATAACATGATCCACCAAATGAAACTGACAGCAAAAGCAGAAAATGCCCGTGCAAGAAAAACTTGGGGTACAATAGGAGGAGCCGATTACTTCGGAAAGTATGGCCGCAATGTTGTCCTCCCACCCAAGGCCGAAAAGATCGAAGCTCTGCTGGGTGAGGGCAAGACCCGCAGAGACATCTCTAACATCCTAAAAATAACCTACCAAGGCGTCTCAGATTACATCGCCAGATACAATTTAGTCGGAGAGAAAAAATGACAAAATATACAAGATCAGAGATCCTCGACACCGCAAAGCAGTACGTCACAAAAGATCGCGCAGCGCAGCACGGTGACATGGAATCCAACCTGACTATGATTGCAAAACTCTGGTCAGTTTTCTTGGAAACGCCAATCGAACCGCATCAAGTTGGGGTCATGATGACCCTCCTGAAAATTGCTAGGATCAAGTCAACTCCCGAAAATGCAGATCATTGGCAGGATGGCTGTGGGTATCTCAGTTGTGGGGCAGAACTTATTGCCGAAAAACCAGAGGCAAAAGTCGAGACAATTAAATTTCAAGGCGGCAATACATAACACTTTACCCACCCAATAAGGTGTGATTTAAGTTCCCAGTGGGTGGTTTAACTTAATAAAAATACGCTTAGCCACGGGAAAATGGCGGTTGTTTTGATTGGTTACGTTGCTACCAGACTGCGCCAAACGACATGCATATCAACGGCCACCCACACGATGACCCCGCCCCTCAAAAGGTGGGGTTTTTATTTATGGCATGTTTATTGGCAGTATTTATGACATGCCTAAAATCACTGTTTCCTTCAACAATACCAACACGTTAAGTATTTATGGCATTTATGGCATTTATGGCATGTACTCTAATACTATTTTACACCCCCCCCTAGTACCCCCCTGTGTGTAGTAGAAGGGGGGGGTATGACAGTATGACATATATATAATAATAATAATAATAATATAATATATACTATATAAATAAAGAGTATCAGTTGAATGAATTATGGCAGATTTGGTCTATGCCATAAATATGACGTTAATGCCATTAATCAATTTACAGTTTATATCTGTGCAAGGCCGTGATACCAGCAATTCAACATCACTCAGAAAGGAATACAAAATGACCAGCACCGTCTATATCGTGTCACGACCAAGAGAGAATAAGTTCGGGTGGACACCAGACCTCACAGACGCAGCAAGATACGGTAAACTCAAGATCGTCTTCGAGCCTGAAGACAAGCCGCAGTTCAATCCAGCCAAAGCTATCACAACAGCTCGAAAGGCTATGGAGGGCTTCAGCCCAGATGACTTCCTACTCTGGCCCGGTGGTGGAGATCCCATAGCCGTCATGGTCGCCTGCATAATTGCCTCAGAAGAAAGCGAAGAAGTGAACGTCCTACGTTGGGAGCGGAACTTCGATGAAGGCGAGCGAGACAGGCGCAAGGGATGGTATCTCCCAGTCAAGCTAAACATGGCCTAAATCTTTTTTATCTAATGCACTTGCACTACACTACTTAGTGTACTAGATAGTGTAGTATAGTTATTTAGAAAGGAATACCCAATGTTAAAACCTAACGATAAAGTAATTATCACAAACAAACATTGCCAATTTTTTGGGAAAGAAGCGACAGTGGTTTCTGTTGGTGGTTTTTTTACACACCCAGATATATTCAAAGCTAAATTAAGTGACAGCAATATTTATATGTCACTTATGCCAGAAGAAGTGGAGGCAGCATGACCCTAGCCGTAACCCACTGCCCAAACTGCAAGGGCCGCGTTAAGCTGCAAGCCAAAGACTCAAGGCCGCACGAAGCATATGGCTTCCCAACAGTAAAGCGCAGGCGCGCCTGCCTAAAGTGCAACTTTAGAATAACAACAATCGAATTGCCCATCGAAATAGGCAATCAAGTATTCGAGGAGGAATAAGACATGATGGTCGTTAATAACAGAAGTGCCAAACTTAATCAGTACGCACTGGAACTTAGGCGGTCAGGCAAACTTCTCCGCGAAATAGGCGAAGAGCTAGGCGTAGGTAGGGAAAGAGCAAGGGCTAGAATTGCAATGGGGGCAAGGTTTGAAAAAGTATTTGAGCTTGGAAAAAACGCCACAACAATGGGCGACCTGTTTATTTCAGCACGGCTCAAAAATGTTATCAAAAATATCCCCGCCAACCACATGACCTTTGATGAGTTCTTGGAAAATGTCAGCCAACAAAAAATGATGGACACACCAAATGCTGGCAAAATGTGCGTCAAAGAATTGGTCAATGCCCTTCGGGAAAAAGAAGTTTCGGAAGAAAAAATAAGCGCGTGGCTTAACGTGAAAATTAAAATCAATAAAAATAAAGGATGGTATCTCCCAGTCATATCAAAACCCCCAGAGGAAATATACAAAACCTGTCAGAGATATATCATAGACGAAGGCAGGATGTTTATGGGTGAGCTATGCAACGAGCCGCTACCGCAACAGCAGAAAAAATACTGCACTAAGCATAAAGGAAATCAATCATGATTATTAAGTCTTGGAAGTTCAAGGGCTTCACATCAGAAATCCCAGACTGGGTAAAATTAGAATCAAGCAAGAGACTGGGAAATCCAGACCTCTGGGTCCACACACAAAGAGGCGAAGAGCCAGCAAAGAAAGGCCAGTGGATCTCAGTCAGCCTGCGTGGTCACGTCGATATACACGACGAAAAGCCAGAAGGATGGGCAAAAGAAATGATGGCAGGCACAGCATTCGTAGTTCTAATAGCCGCAGTTCTTGTCATATTACTAGCAATGTGAGGAGATAGTTGTGTTCTTTAAAAGTAAAAAAGAAAAACCTATATTTTTGGATTGCTACACATCAAGCCACTTCGCTTACAATAATGCAAAAATAGATTACTCACATAAATACATCCCAGAATGGTGGAAAAATGAAAGCAAATTTAATAAAAAAAACGATGCAACAATAAAATATTGTAAAGGGTTTATTGATTATTATGCCAAGGGAATCGTAATTCCGCTGTGGGGGGAAGTTGAAATAAATGTAAACCCAATCAACTTTGGAAATAATTTTTATGGTTGGACTGCATCTAATGAAGACTTTGACCTACACTCAGGGTCACATGAACAAGAACAGTGGAGCGGGTTTGCTCAAAAGAATAGACAAAATATAAAATTCTTATCTCCTTGGGCAATCAAAACCAGAGAATTAATTTACTTTACATTTACCCAGCCAACTTGGAGCCAATCAGATACATTGAACGGCCTAACCTTACTGCCGGGAGTAATGCAATTTAAAACTCAAACCGCGACACATATGAACTATATGGTGGAGCAAAATGAAAAAGTGCAAAATTTTAATATTCAACCGCTAACGCCAATGGCTATCTTGCACCCCATGACTGATCGTAAAATAGAAATTCGACATCATTTGGTAGATAAAGATAAATTCAAAGCCATAAGAAGCTCTGGAGCTGGCATGAACTTTGTAAAAAATATTTTTGATGGTTCCCGTGATTTTTATGTTAAAAGAGAAAGGTTCTGGAAAAAAGCTGATGAAATAAATAAATGCCCATTCCAATAATGCTCGCAATGTGATAGCCAAAACACACTGCTCGATTGGGTCATGCCTGTGACCTCATCATTAAACTAGACCCACCCGGCTAGGTTTCGCACTGCAACGGTGGGTCTTTCTTTTTTTAAAGATCTGATCTACATTCCCAAAATACAGCTAACCACTGAAAAGAAAGGTCAAGGAATGGCAAAAGCCAAAAATCCAGTCGGTAGACCAAAGTTTGATATTACCGACGAAGTCTTAGAGAAGACTGAAAGCCTTATGGCAAAGGGTCTAACCAAAGAACAATGCGCTGGAATGCTGGGTATTCACACGTCAACTTTCATGCTTCATCAGTCAGAAAATTCAGAATTTTCAGAAGCTATAAAAAGAGGGCAGGCCCGTGGCATAGATGCTGTAACCAATGCTCTGTTCGAGAATGCCACCGTAGAACGAGACAACACAGCCATCATCTTCTTCCTGAAGAACCGCGCAGGCTGGGTGGATAAGACAGAAACAAAAATTCACGAGGAAAAAACCATAACCCTCGACCTCACAAGGATCGGTACTCATGAACTCGCAGCAATTGAACGCGCTTTTGAGCAATCTTACGCTGGAGGAAGTCAGGGCGGAAAAGTACCGGAGATCATTGAGGGAGTTTACGAAAGCAGCATGGCCGACGATTGAACCGGGCGTTGAGTTCAAAAACAACTGGCACATCGATGCAATCAGCGATCACCTCCAAGCCGTAGTTAATGGCGATATCAAGCGCCTGATCATTAACGTGCCGCCCCGGCACATGAAGTCGCTGTCAGTGGCCGTTGTGCTGCCTGCATGGACGTGGGCCACGCAACCGTCAAAGAAGTTCCTCTACGCATCCTACGCAAGCTCCCTGTCGATCAGAGACAGCACCAAGTGCCGAAGGCTGATCGATAGCCCGTGGTACAGAACTCATTTCGGTGACAAGTTTAAGCTGACCGACGATCAAAACCAAAAGCAAAGGTTTGAAAACGATGCAACAGGCTACCGCATTGCCACATCAGTTGGTGGCGCTCTAACCGGGGATGGTGGCGACATCATCTGTATCGATGATCCGCACAATAGCGTCGAAGCCGACAGCGCCAAAGTGCGTGAAGGCGTCCTAGATTGGTGGGATCAGGCCATGCAGACACGCCTTAACGATCCCAAGACAGGCGCATTCGTCATAATCATGCAGCGCCTGCACGAACAAGACCTGACGGGCCACGTCCTAGCAAACCAGCTTGGCGATGAGTGGGATCACTTATGTATCCCAGCGCGATACGAAATTGGCTCACCAAATCCAATAAGGTCAAGCCTTGGCTTCACAGATCCACGCACCAAGGAGGGTGAGCTTCTCTGGCCCGAAAGGATCGATGAACACACCCTGACAACCCTAGAGCGTTCTCTTGGCTCCTACGCAGCCGCTGGGCAGCTACAGCAGCGACCAAGCCCCAAGGGCGGCGGTATCCTCAAATCTAGCTGGTGGGTTCCTTGGGAAAGCGAGGACATGCCCAACAATATCGAATACGTCCTGCAATCATGGGACACAGCCTTCGAGGCAAAGGAAAGCTCCAGCTTTAGCGCCAGAACCACTTGGGGCGTGTTTCGCCATCAGGGCGTCATGTGCGCCATCGTGCTGGAGGCGTGGTACGACAAGGTCAGCTATCCAGACCTCCGCAGGATCGCACAGGAATCATACGATCTCTGGGAGCCAGACGCAGTTCTGATTGAGAAGAAGGCGTCAGGCCAGTCTCTCTTGCAGGATCTCCGCATGGCTGGCGTCCCCGTATTGGCATATTCTCCTGACCGTGATAAGGAAGCTCGCGCCCACGCTTCGAGCGCGATGTTGGAAGATGGAAGAATTTTCTACCCAAGCAGCCGCAAATGGGCTAAAGATTTAATAGACATATGTGCTGCCTTCCCAGCGCATCCGAATGATGACGTAGTGGACACATGCACCCAAGCGTGGTTAAGATTGCGAAAAGGTTGGTTCGTTGGGCATAGCGAAGACCCAGAAGAAGACGAACCAGTAGAAAAACAAAGGATGACCCTTTATGGCTGAACTAGAAAATATTATCCCGTTTGCCGAAGGCGCTCCAGCCGACGAACTCATGATCGAAGAACTTGCCGATGGCGATGTCCTGATCGGAGATCCAGAGCTGGACTACATGGATGAGCTGGATGACGCAGAGTTCGACCAAAACCTAGCCGAAGTTATCGACGAAAAAGAGCTTGCCCGAAAAGCGCAAGAGCTTGTGACGTTCTACGAGAATGACCGCGCAGCCCGTGCTGAGTGGGAGGAACGCTACAAGGAAGGGCTAAAGACCCTAGACCCCGATGGCGGCATGGCTGACGGCGAAGATGAACGTGCGACACGCGGACTGTCAATCGTGGTACACCCGCTGATCGCTGAAGCCGCAACCCAGTTTAACGCCAGAGCCATAGCAGAGCTGTACCCGTCAGGTGGCCCGGTCAAGTCGGTCATCATTGGTACGCCAGACGAAAAGCTAGAAGAGCAAGCTCGCCGCGTCCGCGAATACATGAACTACCAGATCACGCAGGAAATGCCCGAATACTTCCCTGATCTGGATCAGATGCTATTCCACCTTCCGCTGATCGGTCACACGTTCAAGAAAGTATGGTGGGACGCCAACCTAGATCGCCAGTGCAGCCAGTTTGTTAAGGCTGAAGACTTTGTCGTGGCCCCAGAGAGCAAAGACCTCTACACGTCACCCCGCTACACCCACGTCATTCGTATGCCGAAGAATGACTTCAATCGCTACGTTAAAAACGGATACTACCTGCCGACCAAGTACGGTGGCGGCGATGGCCTAGATCCGTCAGGCGATGTGATCGGTGAGATTGAAGGCGTTGACCAGTCCGATGACAGCCAAGACGATGTGATGACATTGCTTGAGATGCACGTCTATGACCTGTTTGACGGCATTGACGGCGAGGAAATGGATGACGGTGATGTCGATGACAACGCAGTGGCCATCCCATATGTGATCACAATTGACTATGAAAACCAGAACGTGGTGGCCATCCGCCGCAACTGGAAGCAAGAAGACGAAGAAAAGAAACGCCGCGATTGGTTTGTGAGCTATAAGTTCCTGCCCGGTCTAGGCTTCTATGGCTTCGGTCTGTACCACATGATCGGCGGCTTGGGCAAAGCAGCGACAGGATCTCTTCGCGCCCTCCTCGACAGTGCCGCATTCGCAAACATGCAGGGTGGCTTTAAGCTGCGTGGCCGTGTTCAGGGCGGCGACATGCAAATCAGCCCCGGCGAGTTTATTGATCTCGACAGCACAGTTGATGACGTGAACAAGGCAATCATGCCGCTGCCATTCAAGGAGCCATCAAGCTCCCTGTTCAACCTGCTTGGCTTTATGGTCGAGGCGGGTCAGCGGTTTGCCAGCACGGCAGATCTCAATATCGGTGACGCAAATCCAAACGCCCCAGTCGGCACGACTGTCGCCCTGATCGAACAGGGATCGAAGGCGTTTAGCGCAATCCACAAGCGCCTGCACTACGCGCAGGGTCAAGAGTTCAAACTTCTTGCGGGACTGAACGCTGAGAATCTCCCCGATGAGTTCAGCTTTTCGCAGGCAGGAGCTGCGGAGATTATCTATCGTTCCGACTTTGATGACCGGATTGACATTGTTCCAGTGTCTGATCCTAACATCTTCTCGACAGCCCAGCGCATCGCGCAGGCTCAAGCTGTCTTGGAAATGGCGCGATCAGCTCCGCAGCTTCATGACCTATACCAAGCGTATAAGCGTATGTATGAGGCGATCCGAATACCCAACATTGATGAGATCCTAAAGAAGCCTGAAGAGGCGGTTCAGATGGATGTAATCGATGAGAACATGAGCGTTCTCTATGGCAAGCCAATCCGCGCTTTCCCAGAGCAAGATCATGAGGCGCACATTGCGGTTCACATTCAGTTCCTGCAAGATCCGTCCTTGGCTGGCAATCCCGGCGCGAAGGCAATGCAGCCTGTGTTGATCGCTCACATCGCAGAGCATATCGCGCTTTTGTACCGTCAGCGCATGGAGGCAAGCATCCAGATGGAGATGCCGCCAATGCCAAACTTCAAAGACCCAGACTTCAGGTTTGGTGAGGTTGACCCACAGATGGATCTTCTGATTAGCCAACGCGCAGCTCAAGTTGTGGCGGCAGCTCCTCAGATGAAGCAAATCCAAGCACTGGTAGGCATGGGCGGACAGGGTGGCCAACAGCAGGGCAATCCGCTGCAATATGCACAGCAGCTCGCGCAGCTTGAGACGGAGGCTCTGAAGGCCCGTACAACGGCCCAGATCGAAGCAGATCAGGCCAAGGCAAGGTCTGGCATTGAGATCAAGCAGGCTGAAGCGCGTCAGGACATGGAGATCGACGCAGCCAAGGCGCAGCAAGACATGCAGGCGAAGATCATGAGGCTGGAGGCTGACTTGCAGCTAGAGCGTGAGAAGAATGCAGCTAAGATCCAGATGGAGATGATGAAGAATGTACCCCCCACAATATAATTTGCCTCCAGTCGATCCCTCTGCCTTTGGCGGTTTGCCACAAGAGGGTGGACCGCCACATCCGCAGGGTGGGCCGCAGGGTCAGCCCCCAATGGATATGAACAAGTACCTGATCGACAAGGTTATGGAGATCAAGCGGCGCATGGGTGGGGGTGAACCCGGTGCGCTGGGCGCAATTACAGAGGCCATGATGCAGCAATCGCAACCACAGCAGCCTCAACCGCAGCAACAGCAAGTGGAGATGGTATAATGGGTGGATTTTGTGGTGGTGGGTCTGGTGGTGTTGGTTCAGCTAATACACCAAGCGGTAGCGATAAAAACCCACCAACTAATAGCTTAAAGGAAAGCCTTGCCAACTTTTTTACCCCCGACGACAACATGGAATACCGTGGTGGTAAACTTGTAAATGTTGATAGTTCAGGGGCTTCTACTGGCGCTGCTGAAACTGGCGCAAAGACTTGGTACGGGACAGTGGGTCAGGCTAATGACCCAAGCAACGATAACCCCAATAGAGACATCAGTGGTAACCGTCCTTCTAGTGTACAACCTAGAACTTTCACCCAAGAAGATTTGGGCGCGTTGACAACAGTAAACTCTGGCAGAGAAGATTTGGCCAATATTTTTACACCTTTTGATGGTGCTAAATACGTTGGCGGAAACTTAGTCGAAGAGGCGACTGGGCAATCCCTAACGGGCGGTGGCTTCATTACCAATAAATCTGGAGCTAAAGATTACATCTACGGCGTCTCTGATGACTTCAGCAACAACGCCCCACCAAAGCAAGGCAAAATGTCAAACCAAGATTATGCCGTTGCGCTGCAAAAGTTTAAGATACGCCAGTCGCAGCTTGAGAATATCCCACCAAGCGACCCAGCTTACTTTAGCTCTTTCTTACCGGGGCTGACCATCCCACTTGTCGGCGGTTACCTTGGCGAAAAGATGCTTGAAGGCGGCATTAATGACAGACGCGCAATGATGGATCAGCACCAAGCTGCCCTAAATGCTGGGGCAAAAGCAGATATGAAAGACGGTGTTTACAGGGGATATTTTGGTGATGACGGATTTGTCCCTTATGTAGAGAACAAAAAGCAAGACCCCATGACAGACGCCAGCATTGGCGCGTTGAATATGGGCAATGATGGCAATCAACAACCTACCGCAGCTTGGCCTCCTGAGACTGGCATGGGCGGCGGGACGGTTGTTCCAATTTCTGATTTAAATCAACCAGAACGGATGACAAGCTATGAACCAATCCCAATGGACCCAGACACAATAGTTTATGCAAGCCCGTTGTATGAGAAGTTTCAATCTGAGGTTCTGCCGGGCATACAACAACAAATGCCCAACATGACCCAAGAAGACATTGATGAAGCGTTTCGGATATACAGAGACAGACAAAACTCAGTGGTAGCAAATTAGTTGAAAACATCGTAAGCATAGAAAAAACATAGGAGGCCGTAATGCCTAATATCACAGAAAACCCAGACTACCGATTGGTCATGACATTTCTTCAAAACATTCGCCCCGGTGATATGGATCAGGAGTCATCAGAGCAATTGATGATGATTGGCCAACGCATTCAAGCTGGCGGCGCACTTACTGACCGTGAGCGCGAGATGTTTGAGGCGGTTGTTGGCAACATGCCTAGCTACGCTCCAGCTAATAATTTTGGCTCAATGTCAGAAGGCGAAGCTAGATTGCCAATGGATCAAGTTTCAATGGGCGGCATGTCCGAAGGCGAGATGAACTTGCCAATGCAAAATCAGATGCCCAGCCAAGACGGCGAAACATATGGCCCATCAAGCGGCGTGACCGTTGCCCCGTCCAACGTCATGAGCATGGATGATGCAATTGCCGCAGGTCTTGTTAACCCAACGCGCCCACAGGCACGTCCAGCTCCAATGCGCCCACAAGCGCGTCCAATGCGATAGGAGGCCATCATGGCTGAAGTTAACGTAGAAAACATGGAAGACAACGCCAAGATGTTTGAGCATAAAATGGGCTTTGCCCATGATGCTGACGGCTTGGATATGAGCGACGAACAGTTGGTCAACTTCCTCCTGATGTGCCAGCACGGCATGGGCGATGACGATGAAGAGTACGAAGAAGAGTACGATGACGAAGAAATGATGGAGATGCCAGATGGCAATGATGTCAAGGTCAAAGTCATGAAGCTCGACGGCGGCAACGTCCATGAGATGATGAATAAACTTCTGGGGGGCTGATATGCCTGTGATGAAGGTCAAGGGCGGCTATCGCTGGGGAAGCAAGGGCAAGGTCTACAAGACTAAAGCCGAAGCAACCAAGCAGGGCCGCGCGATCACCTATGCGTCTGGATACGGCAAGAAGAAGGTGACAACGTAATGGCTAGAATCGGTGGTTTGTCTACAAAAAATGCGCCTAGACCTGTAAACGCTCCTGTCGGCAAGCAATCTATGAAACTAACAGCAGAGGATAAAAGCCTCCTGCTTGATTTCGTTCCTGTTGTTGGTGATATTAAGGGTGCTTACGAAACAGTCGATATGATTGCTAGTGAGCTTGAAAAAGACGATCCCAACTATGCCTTGATCGGCATTCTTGGCGGCGTTGGAGCTGCGGCCACAATCATTGGATTAGTCCCCGGTATCGGTGACGTTGCCCAAAAAGCAATTATGGCAGGGGCTAGAAGTGTTGCTAGTGGCGCTAATAAAATCGTTGATGCTATGCCAACGTATGACCCTAGTACGCTAGGTTCTATGGGTGGCAATATATTTGCTGAAAAAGTAGGATCAACTGATCTTTTAGGAAATCCAATTGGGAGTATAAGCCAATTATCTACAAATAGAGTTCCCGGCGCAGATCCAAGTTTTGGCCCAACTGGTCGAATATCAACCCGTGTTCCTACCGTGGGAACAGAAAAAACAGGCGGCGTGTTTCCTGCTGAAGAAGTATACAGCGGCGGTCTTGTGATTGATAAGGCAGCTATGGACGCTGGCGGCACAACAGAAAAGAATATGGACTTTCTAACTAACGCTAGAAAGAATCCTGATAAGAAAAACCCATATGTTGATAACGAAACATATTTCCCCGGTTTCGCTGGTATACAGGGTTTACCTCCAGAAGATGCTGCTGATTTTGTTAGCGCAATGCAAAAAGAAAATTTAAATTGGGTCATGGATAAACTACCACCCCAATTCCAAGACCGGGCAAAATTATGGTATGTTGGTGCAAATCGTTTTTCTGAAGAACTTGCAATCAAGTACGGTGTACCTAGATCGTCTATGTCTGGAGCAATTGCAGCTCTGTCCCCTCAAATGGACTGGTTTAAAAATGCCTCTTTGGCAGAGCGTGTTGCTGATGCGGTAATTAGTAAAAGAACTTTCCCTTGGTCATCTGAAATGACGGATGTGGCCGATAAGTATCCAGCCTTTAAAGATAAAGGCAATGCAAAGGTATGGGAAAGCATTAAAGGAAAAACATACGACGAACTCGAAGACACAATGCAAAAAGCAATGTGGGTTAGAGCATATGATGAAGCTCACAACCCTAAAACCTATCGCGCTTTGACTCCAGAAGGTGACCTTGCAGATATTGTTTTGACAGGGAAAGGCGTCCCTGCAAACATTGGTTGGGGTGGATTTGGTGAAATTGAAAAGGCTGTAAAAGCAATCGAAAGCAATGGAGATTTTAGATCCATTTCCGATGCAATGGGCGATAGACACAAAGTCAGAAACTTTTTCAACAATATAGAAGTTCCCTTTTCAGATATGGGCGATGTTACAATTGACACTCATGCTATTGCTGCTGGGTTGATGCGGCCATTAGCTGGGTCTGATCAATTGACAACGCAAGGACTGGGAATGGCTGGCGGGTCTTCTAAGGCTACGGGTGCAAAAGGCTTGTACGGCTTGACGGCAGACGATTACAGGGCCGTTGGTGCGGATCGTGGGCTTTTACCTAGAGAAACACAATCAATTGTCTGGGAAGGCATAAGAGGTCTTTTCAACAATAAAAGCCTAGACAATAAAACCAAGATAAACTCCATATGGACTGCTGTTGATCGTGGTGACTTAACCCAACAGCAGGCTCTTGATTTAATTGAAGAGGCGTCTGGCGGATTTAGCAGCACAAGCTGGATTAATGAGCCTAGACCTAAAAGATCTATAGCTGGCGGTGGCACAACAATGTTTGGTGTTCCTTTAGGAGGCATTGCCCTTGGTACGCTACCATCTGACGATCAGCAACTTCCAGAGGAGAATGGCATCTAATGGCTAAGAAACCAAAGAAAAAACCAGCGGGACTATACGCCAACATTGCAGCAAAGAAGAAACGCATCAAGGCTGGATCTGGCGAGACAATGCGTAAGGTTGGGGCCAAGGGCGCACCAGCCAAGGGCGCGTTTAAGGCTGCGGCTAAGACCGCGAAGAAGCCTAAGAAGGCGAGGAAAGCATAATGGGTATCATCAAGCAAGACCAGATTGATTCTTTGCATGTAGAAATGTTGAAAGAACAACTTGTAGCGCACAACGCCATGCAGGAATATCTTGAAGACGAAGCCATAGAGCAGCAAATTGAAGACGAAATCATAGAGGGAACAGCATAATGGCTAAAGGCGTTAAGCACTACTTTAAGAACGGCAAAGAGCATAAGGGCGCTACCCACAAGGACGCCAAGGGCAATGTTATGTCTGGCGCAAAGCACACTGCCTCCAGCAAGTTTCTAGTCCACAAGAAGGATTTGTCGGCTACAGCTAAGAAGATGGCCAGCTAGTAATGGCAACCTACAAAGGTAAGAGCGTCAAGCTGAACAACCCACGCCGCATATCCAAGGGCGAAACTTCTTACGGCAAGAAGAAGTCTGTGGTATATGTGACGGACGGTGATAAGATTAAGCGCGTTACCTTTGGCGATCCTAAAATGACCATCAAGAAAACGCAGAAGGGCCGCAGATCTAACTTCAGGGCGCGTCACAACTGTGATGAACCCGGTCCAAAAACAAAGGCCAGATACTGGTCATGTAAGGCGTGGTGATATGGCTGAAAGAGTATTTGCAGACGGTGCATTCAATGAAGATGGAAGCCCGAACATCCCATCGCAGGCATATGCTGATTATTTAACTAATTATTACGCTGAAAACCCTATGGTTCCTCGCGCAGACCCCGTTGGATATGTAGCACCGACAGCAACTCAAAAAGAAAAGCCTCTAAGCAACTACGGCTTTGATGTGGCAGGCGAATATTTAAGCAACGCTGGTCAGATGTTTAAAAATGCGGCTACGGGGCAAGGCGTGGCAACTATGATGCCAGAGATGGCTTTTTACCCCGGTGGGCCAAAGGGCGCTCAATATGTTTATGGTGGCATTGCTGACGCTGGCCTTGGGTTGTTCAGCACCATTGTTTCTGGATTGGGAGCTGGGGCTGGCTTTGTGGCAGAGCAAATGCCGTTTCAGACCGAGAACCAAGAAGACAGGCTTTCCAGAGATCTATTGGCTGGTGTTGAATTTGCAGAGGTATATGCAGCTCCATATCTAGGCATATTTAGCAGGCTAGGAAAGGCGTCCAAAGTTGCCACAGCGGCAAAAAGATTGCCTGAACCGCCAGCGGCAATTACCCCCGACATGCCAGCAGATACGCCACAATTTGGCGCTTTAGCAGCACAACAACAGCAACTGGACGCCGTTGACGATGACTTCATACCCATAGCCAACTTTGAAGAGATAGAAGCACCGCGTCTATCAATGGAAGAGCTGGGTGCGCGTCTTCGCGCCCAACAGCCAGACGAACTTACAGACGCGGAAATGGATGACGCTGTAGCTGATCTAATCTTGGATGAAGATTTGGCTCCAGATGATGTTGTGCAGCCAATAAACACTGATTGGTTTAACGGCGGGTTGGAAGAGTTAGTGGCTCGAAACCGTGCAGCGGCCTTTACGCGAGAAGATGACCAACTCTTAAATGATTTGGAGCTTACGGATGCTGACTTCAGCGAGATAGATGAAGCCAACGCTGCGTATGATCGCATGTTAAATGAGCGCATTGATATAGCACTCGACAGTCGCCCAGAGTATCAAGATCCGTCTGTTCGATTGGGTGTGCAAACTCTTAGGGAGTCAGGGCAGCCCCCAAGCGTGGTTGAAGAGTATTTAGCTGGCATAAGAAAAGAAAAAGGTCCAGTATACCAAATCTCAGATGCTCAATATGCTGATCAATTGCGTGATTTGTACGCAAGATACAATTTGCCGATACCCAAAACAGAAGCAGAAGAACGCGCAGCGGATCTTATAATCCAAGTTGCTACTGGAGAGCCTATAGATCAATCCATGCGCCGTAGGATTGATCTTGATTACTTAAAGGAACACGCCACTCCGACTGTCTTTAACCAAGCCAAGCCCACGATCCAAGAGGCGCTTGAAGCTGAGAGGCAGTACGGTGTCCTTAATGATGTGAGCGTGGGCCAAGAGACAGACATGGGTGCGCTGACAGGCGCTTTTGGTAACAATAGTTATATTCCTACCTTTAGCCCATCAATGAAGGCAGCGGAGAATCTTCCACAAGAAAAGGGTGCGTACAAATCTCTGAAGAAGTGGATGCTAAAGAACGGCGCTAAAGCTAAAGAGCTGGAATGGTCTGGAGCTGATGAGGCTTTTGAAGGTCGCACAGACGTTACTAAGACTGAACTGATACAATACCTAAATGAGAATAAAGACTTAGTGGAAGCAGAAAGAAAAATAGCGCAAGGCGTTTTGAGATCAGAGGGTGGCGACACCCGTATGGCTGTGGAAAACTACATAGATGACAATCTTGTAGACAGGTTTGATCTGTTACGAGAAAACTTTGAACAAGATTGGGAATATGGCACTGATTTTGAAAGCATATCTGACTATGTAGCTGCTGGAAATTATGAGGGTTTAGATCAAATCGCAGAGTTTATGGATGGCGTTGAAGATGGCGCAGCATTGGCTGAAAAATATCCTGATGGTTGGATTGGAGACTATAATCCAATGAACAAGCAATGGTCTATTTATTCTGATAAAGACGCAGCCATAGAGGCTGACGCTCCTGACTTTAATGATATGGCCCGTGAGTCATTACAGGAAGAGTTGGATGAAATGGAGCAATACGATCCAGAGCTTTATGGTAGAATGATCTTTGGTGATGCAGGAGCATCTGCTGATACAAGCGAACTAGAATACACAAAATACTTCCCATCAGGCGGTACGAATACAGCAGAAACCACATATCAGTTCAGAGATCCGACAGGCAGATTGCCTGATGATTACTTCAAAGAAACTCACTTTGAGGAAACTGGAAGAGATACAAACTTAGTTGCTCACGTCAGAACGGCTGAGTTTCCTGTCGATGGTGGCGGGACAGCGTATCACGTTGGAGAAATCCAATCTGATGCCGCTCAAGCCCTTAGAGATAAAGACAAGCAAACTGGGGAAGTAACAAAATATACTCCAAGAACTCGTGAACAAGAAATCCAAATGGGTGAATACCGTTATTTATCTGAGCAACTTAGTGACGAAATAAAGGGTGCTGAAGATGATCTGAATAGGATTGTATTTGGTGATGATGTCGGGTTGGGTACTGTATTCCGCAGAGAGCAATATCCAGAGAAACTTGCAATTTACAAAAAAATTATAGCTGACTTTAAAAACAAACAAAGTGGCGTTGACATTAATAATGTTAGAGATGGTCAGGTTTGGCGACCAGACCAACTACTAGATAATCGCACGTTCTTTGGCCACGTCAGGGGAAATATGAGCAACTATCGTTCAGAATTAGATGATTTCGCTCAATACATATTCACAACTGACAATATCCCCTCTGATTATGTTGATTGGGCTAATTCATATGCTCAAAACGTCCCTAAAATAGATTCATTATCGTCAGGTCTCAAAAGGTTCGACAATCAAAACTTTTCAAAAACCAAGACTGGCGCACCTTTCATTGAAAGCACAGATACATGGGTTAACATGACCTTAAAGCGTCAATTGATGGATGCTATTGAAAGCGGGGCCGATTACATCACTTTGCCAAACCCAGAGATGGTCAAGAAATATACCTATGGCGATCTTGAGGGTCACAGGGCTTTCTACGGTGAAATCGCTCCAAGCAACCTACTTGATATAGCAAAATCTTATGATCCAGACGCACAGCTAGTAGGAAAAGTGATAGAGACATCATCAGCATTAGAGGCCGTTACGGCTCTGCCTTTAACTAAAAGGCTTGTTGATGCTATAATGAAAAAAGGCATTCCAACATACGCCGTGCCATTGGCAGTTGGCGCTGGGACAGGTTATGGTGCGTTAGATCAAGTAGGAGGCCAAGATGGCTAGAGCGGCAGTTAAGCGCGTAGCGCAGGCAGAAATCAGGGCAGCGAAGAGCTTCCTAGAGCGGCGTGGCTTGGATAGCGATGACGTATCGCCACGCAAGTTTGCTATGGCGGCTAAAGAGCTGGACAAGGGCTTTGCCGATACGCTCAAGATCTTAGCCCGTGAATTATCAGCGGGGAATGTATAAATGAACCGCGCAAGTTTTGGAAAATTAATGTCGGAAGGAAAGAACGTATCAATGTCAGGAGCAAAAAAAATGAAAAAGAAAGTTGTTAAGAAGAAGAAAAAAGCTGTAAAGAAGAGCTACACTAAGAAAGGATACTAAATGTCAGAGGAAAAAAAAGATGTGACTATTCACGTCACTGGCGTATCCATGCGTGGAGGCGTCAAAGATGACAATAAGCGACCTGCTTCAGCAGATCAGGAAAAATCTGGACAAACAAAGGCTGGAGATAGCTGAGAGTATGGCCGATGGTCGGATGTCCGACTTTAGCTCATACCAAAAAAACGTAGGGATCGCAGAGGGCTTAATGCAAGCATCTGAGATTATCCGCGAGACGATTAAAAACATAAACGAAGAGGATGAATGACATGTCTCATCAACATGATAAAACTTTTACCGACGAAGATACTGAAGCCACGATAACTTCGGATCAACTGCCAATACCTTTAAATTGGAAGGTTTTAGTCCAGCCTAATCAGGTTAAGAGAAAAACCGCGAGTGGGATACACCTCCCAACAATATCACAAGATAATGAAGAATACCTGACAGCTCATGGCGCGGTCTGCGCCTTGGGCGACTTGGCATATCGGGACAGGGACACTGGTGAACGCTGGCGTACCGAAGTTACTCCCAAGGTCGGAGATCGCATAACCTATGGAAAATATGCTGGTCAGAAACTTGTTATCAAGGGCGTTAAATTCCTTCTGCTGAACGATGATGAAATCACATCGATCTTGCCAGATGGCGTTGATGTCGCCGCATATATAGGATGATACAATGGCAGAAAATGACATCATGAATGAAATCGAGGCCGAAATTAAAAAGGCCAAGGGTGAGGTTGATGACTTCGAGATTGAAGTAATTGACGATCCCGTACAGGAGGCCCGTGAGGAGGCTGTGGACGTTGCTGAAGAGCAAGAGGAGCCAGACTATGGCCCCAAGGTTCAGAAGCGCATCCAGAAGCTCGTAAGCCAGCGCCGTGAGGCTGAGATCCAAGCCAGAGAGATACAGGAGCAAAACGCACAGCTCCAGAAACGTCTGGAACGCTTGGAGCAAGGATCACAGAAATCTTCTGAGGATATGTTTAATCAGCGTTACGCTCAAACAAAGCAGGCTTTACACAAGGCTGTGGAGGAGGGCGACACCGAAGCGCAGGTTAACTTCCAAGAGCAAATGGCCGACATGCGAGCGGCTATGCGTATTGCAGAAATGCAGAAGCAACAAAGCCAGCAACGCGCTGCCGCATCCCCTACAGTGGGCCGCGCACAGCAAGCTGCACAAAACCCAGCTCCCCCCAAGGCTATGAATTGGTGGCAGCAAAATAACTGGTTTAATGCCGCTGGCTTTGAACGAGAGACGGCTGCGGCCCGTGCTATTGATGTCCAACTTGACCTCGAAGGTTTCGACAAAAATTCGGACGAATATTACGACCACCTAAACAACCGTTTACAAAAAGTATTTCCTGAGTTATCTTCTGGATCAAGTCCAAGTAAACCTAGAACAAAAAGTAGACCACCAGTCGCCCCCACTACAGGCGGTTCTAGCTACAAGGGCAATAGAGTGAGGATGTCGCAAGATCATCTCAGAATGGCACGGGAACTTGGAATTAATGACGCAAATGGCCTTAAAAAGTATGAAGCCGAAATTCGTCGTCAACAGAGGGAACAATAATCATGACTGAGAAAAGAAATGTTCGTGCGGACGAAGCTCGTAATTCTGTGCGCGATGAGGACTCACGTCCTATGACTGCATGGAAACCCCCAGCACTTTTGGATGCACCCGAAGCACGTCCCGGTTATGTCCAACGGTGGGTAGCGACCTCGATTCAAGGGAAAGATACGCCAGATAACGTGTACAAACGTATGCGTGAAGGGTGGGAACCGCGTAAAGCTGAAACTGTGATGAGTAAGTTGTTTCCGACTATCAATCACGGGCAGTGGCAAGGCTGTACAGGCATCGAAGGAATGTTGCTCTGTGAAATGCCAGAAGAACGGCATTTGGCAATGAAGGAATACTATTCTAACAAGAATGGTGAGCAAAACGAATCCGTTGCAGGTGACCTTGATGCGTTAGGACGGCGTCATGGACAACCGATCCATCAGGATCGTAGGTCCGAAACAAGTCGCGGCAGATCTTTATCTGCCATGAGCGATTAACCTTAACGCTATAGGAGCGAAAAAATGGCAAATGTTGATGCTGCCTTTGGGTTTGTCCCAATTCGTCACATGAGCGGTAATGCACCACGCACAAATCAGTATACCATCACAAGTGGTCTTGCAGAAAACATCTTCAAAGGTGATCTCTGCATTCTTACTGCTGATGGTGTTGTGACACCGCATACTGCTACTGAAGTAAATAACATTGGTGTGTTTGATGGTTGTTCATATACAGCCGCAGACGGATCATACGTCTACAGTGAATACTGGCCGTCAGGCACAGTAGCTACGGACATCATTGCTCATGTATATGATGGCCCAATGACTGTGTTTAAAGCCCAGTCTGCTGGTACGACTGCACAAACAAACATTGGCAATTGTTGCGATGTTGTTGCAGGCGCAGGTTCGACCCTTACAGGTCAATCTGGTTTTGAACTGAGCGGCACAATGGCTGCGGGAGCTGCTTCCTGCAAGATCCTTGCGCTTTACCATGCACCAGACAATGCGTTTGGTGCGAATGCTATCATGGAAGTTCTCATCAATGAGCATCTTCTTAAAGATAGCGCCGGGATCTAAGGAAGGATTTAAATCATGGCTATGAATAGAGCAAGTTTTGCTAAAATGCTTGAGCCGGGTCTAAACACCTTGTTTGGCCTAGAATACGACCAGTACCCTGCTGAATATGCGGCGGTCTTCGCATCGAATACTTCTCAGAAGGCATTCGAGGAGGACGTACTTTTATCCGGTTTTGGCTCTGCTCCAACTAAATCTGAAGGTTCAGCCATCTCTTATGATGACGCTGGCCAGCAGTGGACTGCGCGTTACCAGCACGAAACAGTTGCTTTGGCATTCTCAATCACTGAGGAAGCTGAAGAAGACGGCCAGTATGGCTCAATTGCTTCTCGCTACACCAAGGCTCTTGCCCGTTCTATGGCTTCCACTAAGGAAATCAAAGCGGCTAACGTCTTGAACAACGCGACAACTGCAAACGGTGGAGATGGCACTACTCTTTTGAGCCAAACTCACCCAACGCAGAACGGCAACCAGTCTAACACGTTAGCCACAGCGGCTGACTTGTCAGAAGTTTCACTTGAAGCCATTCTTATCCAAATCGCGGATATGAAGGATGATCGTGGTCTTCGGATTGCTGCCCAAGGTATGCAGTTGGTTATCCCAACGGCCTACACGTTTGTTGCAGAGCGCCTGCTGGAATCCCAGCTTCGCGTTGGCACTGCGGACAACGACATCAATGCTATCCGTTCTGGCGGTTACCTGCCAAAAGGTTATCATGTGATGCGCCGTCTGACAGACGCAGACGGGTTCTTCGTCACAACTGACGTTCCTGATGGACTGAAAATGTTCCAACGCTCGCCTATGAAAAAAGGCATGGAAGGTGATTTCGAGACTGGCAACGTGCGCTATAAAGTGCGTGAGCGTTACAGCTTCGGCTACACCGACTGGCGTGGTGTGTTTGGCTCCGAAGGAGCATAACATTTCTCCAGAATGTTATGATTAAGGGGCGGTCTTCGGATCGCCTCTTTCTTTTTAAAACGATGTGATGTATTGTCTCAATATCCCTGACAGCCGCATGGTGCGTCTGACATTTGCCACGACAGGAGAATCACATGGCTAACACAACATTCACAGGACCAGTGCGCTCAGAAGGCGGCTTCCAAGTTGTCTCTAAAAATTCAACAACTGGTGCTTATACAGACATTGCAACTATTGCGTCCACAGGTATTGTCACCGACAAATATGTAAAGCACGTTGGCTTCGCCACAGGCGTTACAGTAAACACCACAGCAGGCGACAGCCCGACTATTGGTGAGTTTACTCAGCCAGCAAACACAATCATCACAAACATTAAGATATTTTGTGACACGGCTCCCGTTATTGGAACTGGTGATATTGGCTATGAAGTTGGAACATCCTCTTCGGGCGCACAAATTGTTGCAGCTATCGCAGATGAGATCCTAGATGGCGGTACAACAGTTGTCGTTGGAAACGTAACAACTACTACCTTGGTTGCTACTACTCAAAACGCCGCCACGGCCCCTATCTCTGCTCAGTATGCTTCAGCAGAGCGTACAATTTACTGTAATGTTACTAACACAGTGGATGCTACGACAGCGGGTTCGTTTACGTTCATCGTTGAGTACGTTCAAATTGCCTAATAATCATTTTGGTTGGGAGCTTCGGCTCCCACCTATAACCATAGGAGATTAATATGGCCGACATTACAACATCGACTACGATCATCGACAACACACATGAGTGCGTATTTGCATTCCAATATCAATATGTCGATGGTGGGAACGAAAGTGCAGTGGCTAAAATAGATGTGTCTGCCCTCGCGGCAAATGCAAATGGCGCAACCTGCACGGGTGTACGCATTGTGGAATGCCAGTGGATTTTGCATGGAATGACAGTTGAGGTACTGGCAGACGCAGATACTGATATTATTATTTTGCATTTGGCAGAAGATCAGCAGGGATACCAAACTTTTGAGAAATTTGGTGGGCTACCCAATAGCGCGGAATACGGTGCTAACGGCACAGGCGACATCAAGTTTACAACAACTGGGGCTGGAGCGGTTGGCGATGCATATCAAGTGATTATTCGCGCCGTTAAAAAATATTGATAGAGGTACGACATGGCAACTTCGGGAACCGTAGCGTTTAGACCTGACATACAGGAAATAATCACTGAGGCGTTTGAGCGTTGCGGTCTTGACCCACAAGTCCAGACTGGTGATAGGGCTGTGTCCGCAAGGCGCAGCCTAAACCTCCTCTTCTCTGAGTGGGCAAATCGCGGCATTAATTACTGGGCGTTAAGTCAAAACACGCTGACACTGATAAACGGTCAGTCAACGTATACGCTGCCAGCAGGCACTATCGACATCATGGATGCCGTTGTGCGTGATAGCTCTGGCACAGATACGTCTGATCAGATCATCAACCGCGTGTCGATCTCTGACTATAATCAGCTCCCAAACAAAACGTCCCCCGGCAAGCCTAGCCAGTACATGCTAGACAAGCTGTATACGCCTGTGGCCTACTTCTGGCAGGTTCCTAATCGCACAACGTATAGCATGGTGTATTGGGCTATAAATCAGCTTGAAGACGTTACGGCGTCTAATCAGGACGCCGACATCCCGTACCGCTGGAATGAGTGCATATGCGCTGGCTTGGCTAGTAAGATGTCTCTGAAGTTTGCAAACGAGAAGTTTCAGATCCTAAATGAAATGTATGAACGTGCATTCACCTTCGCATCGGCTTCAGACAATGACGGTGTAAGTTTAAGGATTCAGCCAACTGCGCTGAACTTATCATAATGACGAAATACGCAAGAGGAAAAAAATCCCAAGCGATAAGCGACATAGGCGGTCTTCAGGTTCCCTACACCCAGTTGAAGACCACTTGGGATGGCTTGCGTGTTTCTCCAGAAGACTTTGACCCAAAACAACCACAACTAACGCCTGCAAAAAATGTAGTTGATGCGACAGCACTGTTTAATCCACGGCCAGACACAGATCCTGAGAATGTTGTTGTTTATATCGGCTACACCCAAGACTGGACTATAGATCCACGATTGCGCCCCGGCGTGGGTGTTCACGGTCAGGGTGTAATTGGATTTGTTTCCAACGTAGACAGGGATTACATATTTGATGTCACTGGAGTGTCTGGCACGGGTGCTATAGGCACAGCGATTGTATCTGACAACGAAGATGTGGCTGTTACTGGTCTGGCAGGTACGGGCGCGACAGGTACGGAAGTTATTCAAAATGATGCAGTTCCAGTAGGTGTTTTTGGCACTGGTGCAATAGGCATCACATCAGAGATTACGAATGAGCCAAACGTAACAGGCGTGGCAGGGACAGGCGCTCTTGGCTCACAAACACTGCACATCACAACAGATGCTCCAGCAACATCAGTGATTGGTACGGGCGCTATAGGAACAGAAGTCGTTGAGACAGAAATACCAGAACTTGGTGTTGCTGCGACAGGTGGCGTTGGTACAATTGCATTTGAATCCTACGCTGCCGTAACCGCAGCGGTTGGTACGGGTGCAATAGGTGCTGAAGTTCCAGAAGTAGAACTAGGCGAGACAGGTGTTGCTGGCACGGGTGAAGTGGCAGGATTTGGCATCTCTGGTGATGGCAACATTCAATTGCTTGTAACAGGTATTTCGGGTATAGGAGCAACAGGCGCTATTGGCGAAGAGGTCTCTGCGTCTGAGGCTATTGAGACAGGAGTCGCTGGCACAGGAGCCATAGGTACAGCTAGTATCCTAACTGGTTCTGAAGGATTAGGTTGGGGCATTGGCGAATGGGGCGCTGGTGCTTGGCAGGCGGATACATTGCCACGCCCAGCTTCGGTAAGCGGTACTGGCGCGATTGGCACTGCGTCAGTTCAAATTGAAACGTCTTGGGGTATAGATGGATGGGGTGAAGGGTCTTGGCAGTGAGGATGAATAAGTGAATTACACACAGCTAGTTGCAAATATTCAGAACTTCTTAGAGGATGACAGCTCTGAGCTGCAAGCCTCTATTGATGAAATCATAGAACAAGCTGAGACAATGATCTTCCAACGGTTGCCTAATCTGCCGTGTTTTCGGCAGACAACCACAGGTAATATGGTTGCTGGTACGGCAGATTACACTGTTCCTTCCGCAAGAATGATCCGTCAGGTATCTGTCATATCATCAAATGTCGCGGCATATTTAGATCACAGAGTTGATTCATATTTGCGCGATTACTGGCCAAATGCGGCCACGCAAGGGACTCCGATTATATATAGTACGAAAAACGCTGGGATCTCTGGGACTGTTGTCACGTTTGCGCCAACGCCAGATTCGACGGATACATATCAAGTAGATTACATAGCTCCTGAGACGGGGTTAAGTTCAAGCAACACAAACAACTGGATTGGCGACAATGCCGAAAATGTGTTGCTTGCCGCGTGTCTCTATGAGGCGTCAGCCTTCCTCAAAGCTGGGGAAACATTGGCGCTTTATAAGACACAGTTTGACGAAGCAGTGCAACTTACAGTACAAGAAATGCAACGCGATTACGCAGCAGAATATAACGGAGGTCTATAATGGCTATTACTCAAGCAATGTGTACAAGTTTTAAGGAAGACTTGTTCCAAAAAGAACAGGATCTGGATACAGATTCCATTAAGATTGCGCTGTACACTTCTTCAGCGACACTAGATGCAACAACAACCGCATATACAGCCACAAACGAAATAAGTGGTACTGGATATTCGGCTGGCGGTGTAGTTCTTGCCAGTCCAGTGATTGGCACAACAGGAACGACTGCTTACGTTGACTTTGATAACCCAGAGTGGGCATCAGCAACATTCACAGCTCGTGGCGCGTTGATCTATAACGACACAACTGCTGGCGATAATTCGATTGCAGTCTTGGACTTCGGCGGTGACTTTACAGTTTCGTCAGGTACATTCCGTATCGTATTCCCAGCACCGGGCGCGGCTGCTATCATCCGTATTGATTGATAAAAGGATAAAGAAACATGGCTTCTACCTATGTAAATGACCTTCGCCTAAATGAGATGGCAACTGGCGATCAGTCAGGCTCATGGGGAACAGTCACGAATACTAACCTCGAATTGATCGGTGAGGCGTTTGGCTTTGGCACAGAAGCCATAACAACCAACGCCGACACGCACACAACCACAATCGCGGATGGCGCTTCTGACCCCGGCAGGGCAATGTTCCTGAAGTACACAGGTACTCTAGACAGTGCGTGTACGATCACTATCGGCCCAAACACGGTCAATAAAATGTGGTTTATTGAGAACGCCACTAGCGGATCTCAGAACATTATCATCTCTCAGGGATCTGGTGCTAACATCACAATCCCAGCAGGGCAAACCAAAGCGGTATATGGCGATGGGGCTGGCTCTGGCGCTGCCTTCGTAGATGCCTTTGCTTCGCTGAATGTTGTGGATATGTTGGTTGATGACGATCTGACGGTTACGGATGATTTAATTGTCGGCGGTGACATTGATCTTGAAGGCAGTATCGATGTTAACGGCACTGCAAACCTAGACGCTGTGGACATTGATGGCGCTGTGCAGATTGACGCTACGCTATCTGTTGGCGTTGATGACACGGGCTACGATGTTAAGCTCTTTGGCGATACTGCGTCAGCTTATATGCTTTGGGACGCTTCGGCAGATGATTTAATTCTTGGCGGTGCGGGGGGGCTAATTGTTCCAGAAGGCCAGATTACAATAGGCGCAACAGCAATGACAAGTTCGGCTGCTGACTTAAACCAGCTAGACGGAGTCGTTGCAAAAATAGCAGGTAAGGAAACCATCTGGATTCCAGCGTCTGCTATGTACCCATCTACTACAAACGGATGTGCTGGCCCTGAACAAGTAGAAACCACAGCACTTCGCCCTGACTTGAAGGTGTTGGATTTTGCAGCGGCCAGCGATGTTTTTGCTCAGTTTGCCGTCTCATTTCCAAAGAGCTGGAACCTTGGTACAATTACTTACCAGCCATTCTGGACTGTGACTGGAACTAACACAGGCACAGTCGTATGGCAGTTAGGTGGAATTGCTGTAAGCTCTGACGATACAATCAACACTGCATTTGGAACACTGGTTGCAACAACTGCACTGGCTCATAGCGGTACATCTAATGACCTCATGGTGTCTGCGGAGAGTGGAGCAGTTACAATTGCTGGAAGCCCTGCGGATAATGACCAATGCTTCTTCCAAATTAACAACGATGCAAGCGCCAGCGGTCAAACAGGAGTAGCTCGTTTGCTGGGCATTAAACTGTTCTTTACCACTGATGCGGCAAATGATGCGTAGGAGTGTAACATGAGTTTTGGATATCAAGTCTTAGGTTTTGGTTCTGGCGGCGGTCTTGGCGCTCTTACAGGAGCTACGGGTGGAACAGAAAGCACCTCTGGTTCTTATACTATTCACACGTTTACTAGCAGTGGTACATTTACTGTAACTGGAGGACAAGGTCTTGCTGATGTCATAACAATTGCTGGCGGTGGGACAGGATATGACAAAGGCGGTGGGGGCGCTGGCGGTTACCTGTACAGTACAGACGTTGTAATACAAAAGGGGCCGTACACCGTTACTGTTGGGGCTGGCGCTGCTTCTGGCGCTATAAATAACGGAGCTGATTCTGTTTTTGGTGAGTTAACGGCTATTGGCGGCGGCGGCGGGGGGACTACGTCAGGGAATTCCGGCGATGGTGGATCTGGCGGTGGACCGGGAGGGTCTGGAACGGCTGGGCAAGGCAACAATGGCGGGAATCGAGCCAGTGATGCGTATGGCTCTGGCGGCGGCGGCGGCGGCGGCAAAGGTGGAGTCGGTGGAAATGGTGGGCGAACGCCATCAAACTACACTTGGAAAGGTGGACCGGGCGGCGCTGGATCAAGCGAAGGATTTACAGGCACAACGCGAGCTTCTGGAGGTTCTGGGGGTGGGCAGCATTTAAGCCAGCCAGCCACACCCGGCGGCGGTGGCCGTGGCGGCGGTGGCGCAGGAGCTGTTTATAACGGGGACAATGTCGCATCAACTGGCGGACAAGCCAATACTGGCGGCGGCGGAGGCGGGGCATTTAATGCCCCCGGTAACGTCCAAACTGGTGGTTCTGGTATTGTTATAATTCGATATTTGACGCCAGTATAGGAAACTAATCATGTCACATTATGCAAAAATAGAAGATGGGATTGTGACCAACGTAATCGTTGCAGAGCAAGACTTTATCGACACTCAAGAAGTAACTTGGGTTCAAACATCGTACAATACAAAAGGCGGCGTCCACGTTTTGGGCGGCACTCCTTTGCGTAAAAACTACGCTGGGATTGGGTTTATTTACGATTCAACTTTAGATGTTTTTTATGAACCTCAAGTGTATCCAAGCTGGACGCTGGATAATAATACTTTTTTGTGGGTGGCCCCAGTAGATTACCCTGACGATGGTTATTCTTATGAGTGGAACGAAGACACAACAAGCTGGGATAAGGTTGAAGTTTAATGGACAAAAGAACAGTAAGCTCAGCTCATGCACGGATTGATGGATTGGAAAAGGAAGTCATCGCAATTAAAACTGAGGTTAAAATTCAATTCAAAGATTTGTACATTAGAATCAAGAGGTTGGAATCCATTATGATTGCTGCGGCTGCGTCCATTATTGGTCTTTTAGTCACGGTCCTAATGAGGATGTAATGGCTCGCCTAATCGCCATATTGGTTTTTATCTTGACGGGTGGCCTAGCCAATGCCCAAGTTTCGGACACGGTATATAGCGACAGTAATGTAACTTCGTCTGGGACAATGGACACCACGGTTCGCAGCCCTCCACCCTCTGCAATATCCCCACAAATCAGCACTGGGACGGGCGATCTTTGCACGATTGGCGTATCTGGTGCAGTACAAACCCAAATTCTTGGCATATCAGTGGGCAAGGTTTACACCGAAGAGAACTGCTTACGCTTAAAGAACGCTAAGACTATGTATGATATGGGCATGAAAGTGGCGGCTGTATCGGTAATGTGCCAAGATGCAAACGTAAAACTTGCCATGAAGAATGCCGGGACGCCCTGCCCAATTAGAGGTCTAATAGGCGATGCTGCTACGATGGCATGGGAGGCGGAGGACAGTATCGAACCCGCTCAGAAGATGGACAAGGGTGCTATAAAAGGTATGTTTAATAATGTTGATAAGGACACCAAGGTTGGTGTTGGCGCTGTACTTGGCGCTCTTGGCCTCCTCCTCTTACTCTGAGCCGTTTACATACGGTGCAACGGGCAACGCTGCATACAGTGGCCTAAACTGGTCAATGGGGTCTGTACTGCCCTCTGTGACGGGCTTAGACATAAATGGCCTTATATATCGCTACACAACAGTCAAGAATACCGAAGACGCCATGAAGGTCCATGTAAGCAATCTAAATGCTCTGGGCAGTGGGTATATTTTTAGAGAAACTGACGATTGGAGCGGCGTTCCCGGCAACCGGATCACCAAATCATTTGCGTTAGGCAATACCCCCGGTGTGAATTGGGGTAACGGTTCTATATCTGTTGACGGTACGGGAAGCGTTCAGGATGCGGTTGTGGTTTACAGCTACCGGATTGATGCGTGTTACGATCCGCAATTAAACTCCGGCTGTGTAGGTTACGTTAAGCCTGCGCCTCCCGTAGTTGATGTTGAGGTTTATAACACTCTTGAGGACGAACTTATCCTTGCAGCTTTAGACAGCGACACTAACTTTAAATATGATCAGGATGGAAACCGTATCGTTGACGATGACGATGAAGAAAAAGAGACAAGGCTGGAAATGGGACTTACTGCGTCCAATAATGCGCTAACAATGCTGCGGGTGCAGGGCCAAGCTGAGATAATAAACGCAATTAATCTCCAAACTGATTTGGCTATGTACTATAATTCAACGATAAACGGTGGAAGATACGGAGATGTCAAAACTTTGACGGATGCTAATTTACCCGATAATAGTAAGGCACTGAGAAATAATTTAGCGCAACAATTGCTGCATGAACAAATGGTGCAGATGCAATATGATGAATGAGGTCCAATATGAAGTATCCTGTTTTAATTCTTTCAATGTGCGCTTTCCCTGCGCTTGCCGAAGTAGAAATTGTTGGCAACATTGAGGCAAAGTGCATCATCCAAACGGACACGCCGGGTGTTTATGGCAACCCTACGGCTACAAAGCTGTCTACGCTTCCGGCTGATGGTGGAGTTGTCCCTATAGTTAGGTATGATGTAGCCGTTGCAAATTACTATACTGCGCGGATTACATCGCCTACAGCTTTTTCATCTTCGCCAACGCTCACGGACACTGTTAATTGGACTGGCTCTACTGCTGTAGGACAAACTACAGATGCCACCATGTCAGCATATGACACCAACAAAGTTGTTTACGGTGCTACTACTGATTTCAGTTTAACTGTAGCTGGCAGCACTTGGTTCGATACAAGCTCAACTGCTATTTATGGTGTAGATAAAGCGTTCCCCGGCGGAAGTTATACCGCCATCGTACAGGCAGAGTGCATTGCTAACTAAAGCATCACTGTTGTTTCTTGTCTGGTCTTCTGCTTTGGCGGCACATGAAATGACGCCTGCCTATCCAACTCTAAAACCTTCCTACGTTGAGGGGGTAATGAAGGCAGAGATGTCTTTGTTTAATTACCGATCTGACGTTAAGTATTATAAGATCGCCCTCTTCGATGCTGACTGGATCAACGTACCCTTTGCCACAAAGTACAGAGTTTTAAAGGTAAAACATGAGGAGCGGCAAGACTTTTCAGTCTACATAAGAAAAGCTGATTTAGTTCGGGCGGTGTATCTATGCACAACATCCAAGATGCTAAAGAAGGCTGGCGTCAAGACGGTAATCTCCTCTAGGATATGTTCGCGAGTTGATGGGGCTAGGCCATGAAATGGTATGTAGTTTTCTGGATGGTATCGTTTATAATTTTCATTAGCGTTCTTGAGGCGAGATCGGAAAGCAGTTCGCTTGCGCTCCAACTCCCAAGCGCACCGATGAACTATCAATCTGATCGTTTTCGCGCTGGTAATCTGGATTGTAGCAATGCTGTCGGCGGCGGCACGACACTTGAGTGGGGTGTTACGGGTGTTATAACCGACATTGGAAACGGCGTTGGGCAGGGTAAGGACATTGGCCTTTATGCGCGTGTCGTTATTCCTTTAGATAAGCCTAAAAGCCGTGTGAATTGTGATGACTTGTTTCAAATGGAGCTAACCCACAGACGCCTTGAAATTCAAATGCTTCGCGCTGAACTGCAACAGCTTAAAAAGTTGCAGGAATCAGGTGAAAACGATGAAGGCGAAATGGAGTTTGAAAACTGATGACTGATCTGACTAAAGTTGCAGATAACATTGATGGCCTCGCAGACCGCGAGATCAAGGCAGGTGGTTTTAAGTTTACCTTCGCATCTATCTTTGCAATCTTTGCTTTCATATCTACGGTAGTTGGTGGTTTGTACGGTGGCTTTGTACTGTATCAAAAGATTGAAGAGGTAGCAGGGCTTGATATTGGGGAGTATCAACAGCAAATGGAAGTTATGGACGCTCGAATGCTTGGCATTGCTGAGAAGGTTGAGGAGGGCGTCGAGTATTCCCGTGCCATCAAGAATGGCCTGACGGATGACATTTTGCGGATCGAACAGCAGACTGACCGTATAGAAGACATGGTTCGGGAGATGGAAGACAAGGTCCGCGCTATGATTGACGCTGCTGAAGTTCGTTTTGAAAATCAGAGAGAACGTGTTAGAAGCAGTCAAGACGCGGATATGAAGGAACTTGAGGACAGGCTTATGGGTAAATTGCAACGTGCATTAGACAATCCTTTGGCTGATTAGGAGATTGATATGACTGAGTTTGAAAAGGCCGACAGTGACGGATCTGGCAACATAGATAAGTCTGAGTGGGACGCTCTGGCCCTAGAAAACCGGAAGCGTGTGCTTGATGACGAAGATGCCCAGCGAGATGCCCAGCGTAAGATGACTTGGTTTGCTCTGTCTGGAATGCTGCTTTATCCCTTCGCTATAGTCCTGTGCGCTATTATGGGGCTGGATCAAGCGATGAACTCTCTTGCTAGTATCGCTGGGGTTTATTTTGTATCCGTATCTGCGCTGGTTGGGGCATTCTTTGGATTTTCTAAGCTGGGAGGTAAGAAAGAATGATAGCTTTATTAGGTAGCGCGTTGGGCTTTGGGACATCGTTCCTTCCCCAAGTGCTGGGGTTCTTTCAAAAGAAACAGGATCACAAAAACCGAATTGAAGAACTTAAACTACAGGGCGAACTCGCGGCCCTTGGCGTTACGCACGACATCCAGAAACTAGATAAGCAAGCTGAGATTGCAGAAACGAAGGCTTTATATGAATTTGCTAACCCTCGTAGCGGCTTTGCCGCAGGATTATCCGCATCTGTACGGCCTGTTATTACTTATGCTTTTTTTGCTTTATTCCTATCCGTCAAAGCGGTCATACTATTAAAGGCAATGGAAGCTGGCAACGATTGGCAAGACGCAGTTCCGCTGATGTTTGATGATGAAACACAGGCTTTGTTCAGCGCAATCATAGCGTTTTGGTTCGGGCAGAGAAGTGTAAGTAAATTTATGGGAGCAAACAAATGATCTTAACTTCTTCACAGGTAAAGCACTTGCTTCATGGCAACGATGATTGGGAAAGCTGGGTCGAACCCATGCAAGAACTTTTGCCAAAATATGGTGTGAACACCGAAGATAGAATTGCAATGTTCGTTGCTCAGTGTGGCCATGAAAGCCTGAACTTCAAAGTTCTAAAAGAAAACCTTAATTATTCTGCCAAGGGCCTTAACGCTATCTTCCCTAAATATTTTGAACGTGCTGGGCGCGATGCTCAAGAATACCATCGTCAGCCCGAAAAGATTGCTAATATCGTATATGCGAGCCGCATGGGTAATGGACCGCCGTCGAGCGGGGATGGCTGGAAATTTTCGGGAAAAGGCGTCATCCAATTGACGGGCTTCGACAACGTATCTGCCTTTGCGAAGAGCGTTGGCATGGATCTAGATGACACAATCGAATACCTTGGAACCAAGCGCGGCGCGTTGGAAAGTGCTTGCTGGTTTTGGGATGAAAACAACTTAAACCGCCACGCAGACGCTCAGGATGTTGTTAAGGCGACCAAAAAAATTAATGGCGGAACGATTGGCCTTGCTGATCGAAAGCACCACTACAAACGCTCTCTGGACATCTTAGGTGGCAGCTACGTTGTTGTCCGTGCGCCTATCCTATTAAAGGTTGGATCAACTGGCAAAGAAGTTGAAAAGGTGCAGTCCGCATTAGGACTGGAAACGGATGGAGTTTTTGGTATAATGACGCAAAAGGCGGTTCAGGCGTGGCAGGAAAGTAAAGATCTTGTTGCTGATGGGATCGTAGGCCCGAAGACTTATAACGCAATGCTGTCCTAAAGGAATATTGTTTATGCCATTGCAGCTCTTAAAATATAACCCCGGTGTCGTAAAGGACATCACTGAGTATGCTGCTGGCAAGAACGGCCCGTTTTGGGTTGATAGTGATCTTGTGCGTTTTAAGAACGGCTACCCTGAAAAGTTGGGCGGCTGGCAGAAAGACGAACTCCACGAAATTAGCCCAAGTGGCGATATTACTACTACGGAAACAACCATAGAAGGCATCGCTCGCCGTATGCTTTACTGGAGGGCCGCTGTGGATGGCGTGGACCGTCTGGCTGTCGGTACGCACAATCACCTTCTTATTATTGAGAATGGCGCAATCTACGATATAACGCCACTTCGGGCGACACAAACTGGCTTGACCAACCCAGTGGCGACTACAAATGGAAGCACAACCGTAACGATTACAGACACCGCGCACGGGGCGTTGACGGGTGATTGGGTTGTTCTCAGCGGAACAACAGCTACTGGCGGCATCTCTGCTGACACTTTAAATTCTTACTATGGCTATCAGATAACTCGCATTAATGCGGATTCTTACACCATTGTTGTCCCATCTGCGGCCTCCTCAACTGTCGCGGCAGGCGGCGGGACAGTCACTATCAAATATCTGATCGGGCTAAATAATGGGCTGGGCGTCCAAAGCGCGGCCCCAGCATTGGGTTGGGGCGCTGGTGGATGGGGTAACGAGGCATGGGGTACGCCAAGATCCGCCTCAGAAAGCACTGTGTCTCTGGATAACAGCTCTTGGAACCTATCGCTTTGGGGCGAAGACCTTCTAGCCACAGTTCGTGGGGGCGCAATCTATTACTGGGATACATCTGGGGGCATAGCAGACCGTGCAGTGCTTGCGTCATCTATAGCAGGCGCTCAGAGCGTCCCTAGCGTGGTGCGAGTGACCACAGTGTCATTCCCTGACCGACACTTCATTGCAGGTGGATGCACATCATACAGCTCTGGAAATGTCGATAACATGCTGGTGCGCTGGTCGAGCCAAGAAGAGTTTACTAAGTTTGCTCCCACAGCAGTCAACACGGCTGGTGACCAGCGTTTGGAAATTGGCACAAAAATCGTGGCGATGGTTCCTGCCCGTGAAGAAACGATCATATCTACAGATGAAGCTGTGTATGGCATGACCTTTGTTGGCGGAGACTTCATATTCTCATTCCGCCTTCTAGCCACGGATTCTGGGGCCGCTGGCCTCAACACAATGATAAGTGTCGATGGTGATGTCTACTGGATGGGAAAGAGAAACTTTTTCAAATATGATGGTATTGTTAATGAGCTGCCATGCCCCGTTCAGTATTATGTCGCTGATCGACTTCAGACATCTTTTATTGAAAAGACAACCGTGGGACACAATAAAGAGTTCAAAGAAATCACTTGGTTCTATGTCTCAAATGACAACCCTGCGGGGACGATAAACCCAGAGCCAGATTCATATGTCACATTTAATTATGCAGAGAATTGCTGGTCAGTAGGCACAATGGATCGCACGGTTTGGAGCGACAGCTTTGGGGCTAAAGTTGTCCCGTTTGCGTTTGATCCAGATGGATACCTGTACAACCAAGAGACAGGCACAAGTGCCGATGGCGCGGCTATGAACAGCTACATTGAAGGTGCGCCACGCGAGATCAGTCAAGATGGCGAGACGCTATACATGGTGGATCAGGTCATCCCAGATGTAACCATGACATCTAGCACGTCTCTGTCGCTGTACATGAACACACGCAAATACCCCAATGCCACTGAGGTGACAAAGGGGCCGTTCACGATTACGTCAACAACTGATAAAGTAAGCACCCGCGCCAAGGGCCGTCAGATCGCGCTCAAGTTCCAAAGCACGGGAACCCAAGACGATTGGACGCTGGGCGATTTTAGAGTTAACTCAAGACAGGATGGGCTGCGATAATGGCACAGGGATCTCCACTTGCGGTGTTGCGGCTACCCACGCCGCCAAGCCAATACAATCGCGGTTATATGAACCGACTGACCAACACCCTTGAGCTTGAAAAGCAGGCGACTTACTTTGCGGCGTCAACTGGCCTTCAAGTGGCCGTTGATCAGGCCGAAGCTACAGCGTGGTTTATATCGTAATGCCTAATAGTTATAAGAATGCAAAAGTTGACCTGACAAGCACAAACGCCACGGTTCTGTACACCGCCCCCGGCGCGACAACAACCTTGGTTAAATCTATCTTGGTGTCTGAGGATACTGGCAATGCAGACACGATCACAGTCACAATAACAGACGCCAGCGCAGCAATTTTTTCTCTCTTCAAAGTTACGGCAGTTGCTGCTAATACAACTATAGAACTTTTGACGGAGCCGCTGGTTGTTGAGGAAAACGAAATACTAAAAGTCACGGCAGCGACAGCTAATCGGTTGCATGTAGTGGCCAGCTTACTGGAGATAAACTAATGGCGTATCAACCAATCGTATTAGGATCTAACCTTATCCCAGATGGTGCGCTTGGCGCATTGCCCGGTGGCGATTACAGCAGTCCAGATGAAGATCGGACGGCTGTTGTCACAAACGAAGACGGCACGATAACTGTTCCAACATATCAGTTGCAATCAAACACACCGACATTTGATTTGGAAGAAATGCAGAACGTCTACGGCACAAAATATATGCCAATGTTCCGCTGGATCTCGCAAAAGCAGACAGGTGAGGTCACGTTTGACCCAGAAGAAGATCAGATCAGCGAAGAAGAAGTGGCACGTCTAAGTGCTGATTTTTCCGCTGAGACAGGCATGTCAGCAGAAGAGGCAATGCGCGAGCAATACAAGCAAGAGGGTATTGCTGCGGTAACTCAGGTAGCGGCTGGACTTGGTGGGCAGTTTGGTCGATCAGTCGCTGCCGCTGGGGGAGTTGATAAATTTTCTGAAGGTTTTACTGATTTTACATCTAATTTTGATTCTCCTCTGGATATTTTTAAAACTCCGAAAGACGGATCTTCTTCTTATGTCCAATTCAGTCCTGACACTAAAAATGCAAATCTTGCGGCTGGAAAAGGCACTATAAGTGGAACTGATGCAGAAGCATTGCAGGCGGAAATAAATGATCCAGATTTTCTTGAGCGACTTAATGTTCAAGGCAACTCACCAGAAGCTATTAAAATGAGGCAAAAAGCTGAAGCAAGGAAATTAGCTGTAGATAGAGCCACAGGACCACTGACTGGAACTGGTGTTAAAGGATATTTTGGTGGTGTCACAGATCGTCTTGGCTTCGGAGGTGAAGACGGAGGGCTGTCAGCGGCAGGTAGGTCAAACTTATACGGATCTGCTGGCGTGGGTCTAGCTACAGTAGCGGCAAATTTGATTGCTGGTAAAAACCTCAAGGAATCTATAAAAACTGGGGCAAAAGTTGGTTTTGGTTCTTACATTGGAAATGCATTATTGCCGGGCATTGGTGGATTTATCGGCGGTGCGATAGGTGGCCGCGTGATCTGTAATGAACTCATGCGTCAAGGCATCATGACCCGCAAGCAAGTGGTTTTGGACTACAAATTCACCGAAGATTACCTGACGCCGCAGCACGTTGCTGGGTATCACGTCTGGGCTGTCTGGATGGTGCGTCAGATGCGTAAGGGCCGCTTGGTCAACTTCTGGACGCACGTTGCTGGACACCGCGCCAATGAGATCGCATACATCTACGGTAAGCGTGACAAGCCAGACTACCTTGGCAAAGTGTACCGCAAGATCTTAGAACCAATTTGCTGGTCTATTGGTTTGTTCTGCAAGACAACAGACTGGACAGTTCTCTATAAACAGAAGGAAATTTAATATGGCCCGTGAACCAATGATGATGCCAGACATGGCAGGCGCTAATATGAACGCCGAAAACCCAATGCGTAACCTCCCACCAGAGGCAATGAAGAACCTGCTACAGCCAGACGAAGAAATCGCAGCAATGCTGGTGGCACGTCTGTCAGCTATGTCAGAGCAAGAGCTGCAAATGCTGGACACTGTCATCACCCCAGAGGTGGCTCAAGTTCTCATGAAGCTCCTCCCAGAGCTGCAAGAGCTTATTGCGGCAGTAGAGGGCGGCGGCGGTATGCCACAAGAGACTCCAGCCCCACAGGCGGCTCCACAGATGGGCGCACTAGGCGGCATGGCTTGATATTAAGATTGGCGACAGTCGAAGACTTATCTGAGTTGTACATGATGCTTATGGTCATGCACTCAGGGACAGTTGACGGCACATCGCCAGTCAATTCCGAAAAGCTGACCACTGCAATTAACAATGCCCTGCACAGGGGCGTTGTCATTGTGGCGGAAGTTAACGGCAAAATTATCGGATCTATTGGCGGGATGGAAACGTCCGACTGGTGGTCCGACAAATTATACTTGGCTGACCTGTGGTTTTTTGTGTATAAAGAGCATAGAAAATCAAGAGCGGCCCTAACGCTGGTGAAAAGTTTCCTAGAAATAGGTCGAGACGCCAACATCAAGGTCAAACTTGGTCATGTCTATTCTGGAGATATTGACCGAAAAGACAATTTTTATGAGCGACTTGGCATGGCCAAGGTTGGATCGCTTTACATGGAGGCTTAAATGGGCGGCTTTTGCACACCATCATATTCGGAACTGCCATCTTCTAGCGAGACAGTAGGAGAGACGGGTGTACCAGCGTGGGTAACCGCTGCGGGTCGAACCACATTTGAGCGAGCTGCTGAAATAGCAAATTCGCCATACCCCATGTACACAGGCGCACGGACAGCCTCCTATGACGGCAATCGTCTGACAGAAGAAGAGCGCCAAGGCATGAACATCCTCAAGGATGGTGCAGAGAGCTATATGCCATACATGAACCGCGCTGGTGAAGTGGCAGACACTCTAGGCGCTGGATATGACACCATGTCCCGTGAAGAGCTTATGGGCGATCCTTTTAGCCTTGAGAGCGCACAGCCCTACATGGACATCTATCAGTCGGCTATGGACCCTGCCGTCCGCGAGATTGAAGAGCAAACGCTCCGCGCTCAGAACGATGCACGGGCCAGAGCCTCTACAGGTGGCGGCGCATTCGGTAGCCGACTTGGCATCATGGAAGGCACAGTCGCTGGCGAGGGCGCACAGGCCGCAGGAGACTTGAGGGCGGGTGCAGCCCGTGAAGGTCTAAACTTTGCCTCTGGTCGCTTTGACACTGATCGACAGGCGCGTTTTGGCGCAGACACTCAGGCCCGTCAGGCTTACGAGACAAACGAAGCCTCACGCATCCAGCAGATGGATGCATACCAAGGCATGGCCCCAATGGTGCAAGACTTGCAGACGCAAGCCGCCGCTGGACTTATCGGCGCTGGCGAAGCTCGCAGGCAGCTTGATCAACAGGCTCTGGATCTAGCATATGCTGACTATCTTGATCAGAAGATGTATCCACAGGAAATGGTTAACTTCACGTTGGGTGCGCTCTCAGGAACCCCGTACAACACGATTAACCGCAGCTACACCACTGGGTCGCAGATGAGTGCAAACCCATCTCTGTTCGGCCAAACCGTGGCTGGTATGGGCGGTCTGGCAAGCGCATACAAACTTATGAACTCATAGAGTAGGATCAGGTTATGGCTTTAGGCGCTTCTGGCACAGATATAAACTCCATTAATCTTGGCGTTCTAAACACTCTAGGCGGCAGCGCAAAGGCTGGGCAGCAGGCTATGGATTTTGCCAACCAGCTTTACCCGCAAGTGGCGGAAGCTGACCCTTGGGAAGCTGCGTTCCAGTTCTTTGCTGAAATGGGTAAAGCCGCATCAGTCCCCGGTGCGACTGCTCTGGGTGCTGCGGTTGGTTCAATGGGCGCTCCGTTAGATTACCTAAACGCCAAGAAGAAAGAGAAGCGTGAGACAGACCGGGCGCGGATGCAAACAGCGGTTCAATTGGCTCCAAGTTTGAAGCCGCCAAAGGCTGCAAGAGCGACATACGGCAAGCCTGACTTCTATATGGTTTCCAATAAAAATGAAGACGGCACATTTACTACTCCAGCCGAGACGCCACTAACACCAAAACAATTTTCTGAACTGCCAACTGACGGGAGCGTTCGGGTTACCAGTGTGCCGAAGACTTCTACTAGCGTAGACAACACCCGAATGGATGTTATTCTTAGAGAGGGTACGGACGATTTAAATACACCTATTGATGAAAGATTTACAAGTATTCCTCGCGGTTCTTTTGACTCCACAAAACACCTTCCAGTCTCCGCTCTTCCAAAAGATTCATCAACATCTGAAGACAAAACCCGCATGACTGTTATTTTGCGTGGCGAGGCAGACGATCCTGCGACTCAAATTGATGAAAGAATTACAAGCATTCTTAGAAGTGATTTTGATGAAACAAAACACCTTCCAACTGCGGCTCTGCCAGATGAAAAATCGCCACCACAAGGATCTGCGCCAGAACGCGCTACTAATAGGGTTTTTGATTTTGTAGATAGTTTCGTGGCAAATCCTAATGTTGTAAATTCTAGATCTTTAGGAACATTTATTAATGATGTCACAGATATGTCAAAAACAGAAACTATTACTTTTGTGGAAGACGGAGTTTCAAAAACTGCCACTTATCCCGGCAAAGATGCATACAAAATAATTGAACAGTCATATGGTCTAGAAATTGCTAATCAAATTAGGGAGATTGCATCTCAACAGCCTATCGGGGTAGAAATCGATCCCGATGATGAAAATAAACAACCAAAAACTGAAACTATTGTGATTGCTGGCAGGGAATTTACGGTTGTTAGTTCTGCCCCTAAAAACATACCAAAGGAAGCGGCACAAGGTATCGTTGATGCTCGCGGTGGCATGAGAGATGTTAAAATAGCTTCCGATCTTATTTTTCCAGGTGGTGTATTCAACAAATCCCTTGTCATTGCTTCAAATGTAATTCCCGGCGGTGGTGTAGGCCCAGAGGGCAGTTTAACTGGTGACTCAAGAACTGCATACCAAGCCATGAAAAGATCGATTGAGCTTTTGCTTCGTGCCAGATCTGGCGCGGCTGTACCACCAGCAGAAGTTGAAAATTACATGACACTGTATTATCCATCAAGTTTTGACAATGAGGCTCAAGCCAAAAACAAACTAGCGGTATTGGCGCAGTATTTCACAGATACAAATCAACTTCTGTCGCAAGGCAAACTTTTGTACGATCCTACAATCCCAGAATCAGATAGAAAATATGATCCAAATAAGCATGGTATTCCTGTAGATAGCTCCGCTTCTGGGCAGGCCACCCAAGCCCCAGCGGCTATAACTGTTGTTGATGAGTATGAGATAGGTGGCGTTAAGTACAAGCAGTTGTCTGATGGCCGCATAATTGTAGAGGAATAAAAATGGCAGGCCCTAAATTTACAGCTATCGATACAAGCACTGGTGCGCCAAAAAAAGTTCGTGCAATTGTAGGCAATTTTGATAACCCAGAGCGTAGGCTCGAAGCGATAAAGCAATATTACCCAGACGCGGTTTCAACTGCGGGTACGCCAATGGGCGAAGATAATTTTATTTATACTAACCCAGCGACTGGCCAAAAGACCCTATACAACCCAAAGGGTCTTGATATGGGCGACTATGTGTCTGTTGGTCGAGATATTCTTTCTGGTGTAGCAGGTACTGTTGGTGGAGCGGCAGCTCTTGTTGGGGGCCAGCTAGGCCCACAAGTGGCAACGCCAGAAGAGTTTGTGACAGTTCCAGCGGCGGCTGCACTGGCATCTGAGGGCGCAGGCCAATTGTACGATAGGGCTGTTGATTTTTTTCTTCCTGATCCTTTTTCAGTTGATCGCGGTAGCCTTGCAGAGCAAGGGGCTAAAGCAGCCACAAATATTGGCTTGGAAGTTGTCGGCGGTAAACTTGTGGAAAAAGCTGGTAGCGCGTTAGCCGCAGCTCCCGGTGCTATTACACGAAGGTTGGCAGGCGTTGGCCCAGCAAGGCAAGCCGCAGCACGGGAGCGTATAGCCGTTGCTGGTGAGCTGGGAATGAAACTTCCGTCAGCAGGGACTTCAACCCAGTCTCCTTTTTTAATGTTTTTTGAACAGCGGATGAGAGATTTCCCTACGTCATCTCCAATTATATTTGAACAGTTTGATGCATTCAGAACATCTGCGGGGCAAGCCGTTCGAGATATAGCTTCAAAATATGGCAAGCCCGTCCAAGAGGGCGGTGAGATTGGCCAGATACTACAGACAGGCGCAGAAAAAGGTTTAGCAAAATTTAAAGCCACTCAAGGTGAGCTATACGATGCAGCTTTTGACTTGGCCCCAGATGCTAGTGGGCGTGTAAATAATGTCATAGAATTACGCGCAAAGCTCAAGGATGAACTGTCTAGGGCAGAGCAATCTTTGCGCCCGTCCATGCAGGCAGCTCTTGATGAGACTGATAGGTTAATCGCAGATTCCCAAGCTGGCGGTGGTATAGACTTACAAACTCTTCGCCAGCTTCGGACAAATCTTCGTAGAAAAATAGATGGCTTAAAAAGACAAGGTTACGGCGATTCCGCTAGTTATCTAGACACAGTCTATACGTCTCTGACTAATGACATGAAAGATTCCGTAACAAATTACGGTGGTGAACAAGCTAATAAAGCTCTTTCAAAGGCAGATATTTACACCAGAAATAGACAGAGGTTTGATGTTCAACCTGTCTTTGACCAACTGCATAAAGAAAAAAGAACTGCCGTTCAGGCTTTTAATTTTATGATGCAGGGTACAAAAGAAAGCGGCGAGCAGTTAAAAAAGATATTGAGAAATATCCCTGCGGCACAGCGTGGAGACATAAAGGCGTCAGTTCTTAGCAGGCTTGGTATGACTAGCCCCGCTGGTCAGGATGCAATTGAAGAGTTCTCAACCGCAAAGTTCTTGACGAATTACTCGAAACTAGCCGATAGCGCAAAGGATGCATTGTTTGGAAAAGGAAACAATAGGGCTGATTTAGATAGCCTTGTTGAAATGTTAAACGATGTAAAATCCACTGACGCATTTGCAAATAATAGCAAGACAGGTCAGACTATTGGTTTCACCGCCACACTCAGCCCACTTGTGGCTGGATTGGGCATGATTGGCCAAGGGTACGATGTGGGTTCAGCGGCTACTACAGCAGCGGTTGGATTGGCTGGGGCCGCTCTTGCGCCATATGTTTCAGCGCGTCTTGTTACAAAGCCAGAGTTTGTTAGGTGGCTTGTAAAGTCTGGTCCGCAAATGGGTAAAAACCCAAACAGTGTAAAATACCATTTGGGCAGGCTGATGGAAATTTCTTCAAGAGACTCACAGTTTAGGGAAGACGTACTATCCTATATTGAGGCTTTGGGTGGCGCTATTATGCCCGGTGCGGCTGAAGCCGCAACAATTGAGCAGCCTATAGAGGACGTTGACATCACACAGTCCCCAGCGTTGCAGAGCTTAATCCAAAGCACGAACCCAGCTCTGTTAAGCCAAGCTCAATAACCAGAGTTTGCGTTGAGGATCATGTTCTCAACGTGCTTCCAATCCTCTTTCAACAGGTTGCCGTTTTTGCTCCAGACAGCCAGACCCATAAAGTTCTTTGGGCTGGGCCGATCTAGTAAATCAAAAACCGCATCCCCCCAGAACAGGCATGTGGCTAGGCCCACACGGATCACCACCCACGCACTGCCGCCACTGTCGATGTAATCCTGCATCCACTTGGCTTGCTCTAGGCGCAGGCCAGTAGTGACGCGCTTGCCCCACTCCTCCAAGTGGATGATTTCCATCCAGCCTGTGGGCCAGTCGCCCTTGCCAAGATAGTGGAGGTTGGGCGTTCCGCCCTTCCCCTCCACCTTGTAGAACTTCATTTTGAGATTATCGCGCAGCGCAATGCGGAGATTTTCCTGACCCTTATTCATATTCATCATCCAGCTCCAGCTCGCCAGAGCCATTGCACATATCGCAAGTGTCTTCGCGGAAGTCATCAGCAGCAATCTGCACCTCAACTTTGCCATCGCCATTGCAGACGTGGCAGGGAGCTGTGCTACCCATTTCCTTCAATTCGATTGACCAGTCATTAACTTTAGACATTTTGTAGTCCTTTCTCAGAGGTGGGGTAGAAGAGGCTACCAAGCCTCTCCGTTTACTATTACTTTGGTGGGGCGCTGGATGATGGTTTGCTTTACACCTTCACGAACACCGTGATCTTTAACCTTGGCCATGCAGGTCACTACACTGTCTTTGCCCCAGAAGTTCGAGCCTTTGTAGATCACAACATTGTCGTCGGCATCGCGGCAGATGTTGATGTAGCTCGTACCCCAGTCCCCACCGTCCAAAGACACAACGTGCTTGACTGTGAGAGCGAAAGACTGACGCTCGCCCACTGTGCCAACAAACTCGCACTTGCCGTCTCTAGCGGCCCACTCAGCCTTCTGAGCGGCGCGTTTGTCAATCATCTTGACCACGGCGTTACGCATGTTTTCGGTGGGCGAACCAAACTGCCAGATGCCTTTTTTAACTGCTGGCAAAAAGCCTTGCTCGTTTGGGTCTTCAAATTTAACAAAATCAATGACCTCTTGGGCGCGGTCATCAGTAGCAATCCAATTTTTGCGCTTGGTGTCAGCGGCGTTAGCCATCTTGTAGCTCTGAATTGATGAGTGGTAGTTCTGAGCGCCGGGGTGTTTGTGTGAATATGCCATTTTGTAGTCCTTTCTAAATCTCTCTATACAACTAATATAGTGGCCCCAGCACATAATGCAAGGGCCAAGAGAAAAGTTTTTTATTATCGTTTAAACCAAAGGACTTATGGCTTTTTAAAGCATTCTTCGTACAGCCTCTTAGCGTCTCCGCTTACGTCAGACATCACATCCATCCGTGCTATTCCGTTGCCAACCCAGTCTTCATTGACTTTCAGGCAAGCCTCAACTTGTTCTGTGTTGACCACAGCAAGGCCAATAATGGTGAGGTGGTCAGGCAAATCTAAATTTGCCTTCTCAATGATCGCTTCCATATCGATCTCTTTTTCCCATTCATAAATCATGCCAAGACCTCCCGATCTACGATGCCCACGCTGATCAGCTCATCAAGCCGCGCCTTGTTGGCAATGATGCTGATCTCATCCAGAAAGACACTCTTCTGGAGAGCTGTCACAGCAGCCGCCATTGTGATCAGGCCCATTGGGCGCTTGGCAAAGCTGGCAATCGTGGTGTCGCAGTTCGATCCCTCGAACTTCGCGTCAGTCACGCGGATGATGACTTTCCAACCCTTGGGTGTGGATTTGCAGATCAATTGTTTTCTCATGGTGTAGTCCTTTCTAAATCTCTCTATACAACTAATATAAGACCCCCTGCAAATAATGCAAGGGGTAAAAGAAAAGTTTTTTATTGTTGTTAGTTTTCGGTAACTTAGATAATTCTACCTCCAAGGCATTCCCATGCACCACATGACAAGTGAGTATCTTGTCCCATGCGTTACAGGTGTGACTTGATGATACCTGTCTGATGGAAAAACAATAATAGACCCACGCGGACGGATCTCTTTGCAAGTATGAAATCTAGAATTTTCAGAATGAGGCCCAAAATCAAACTTTAAATTACCGCCCTTATAGTCTTCAGGTTTTGTTAGGTTAACAGTCATAGATAATTTGCGAATTTTATTAGCATAATTTGCATCTCTTGACCATTTTTTCTTGTTTTCTTTTAAGTCCCATCCTCCCTTGGGAATGCAAATAGTTTCACCATTTTCTTCCACCTCATCATAATGCTCACCATCTGGTGGATTTCTTTCATCCCAAAACGGTGGGTTTGGTTTCGCATTAGCATCTGGATGCCAACCATAAAACTGCTTCTTTCCATACTTTGTAAATTGCAGGCTTTCGCTCCAATCCCATTCAAAATTCCAACCAGCACGAAGATTGGCTTCGTTTAAATATGGAGTAATCCATGAATAAATTTCTTTATCATTTAGCCAAGATATGTGCGTATCACGAACAAAGGATTTGTCTCTTGTTCCTTTGTTCTTTATCACATCAATTGTGGAATCGCCTTGCATTAACAATTCATCTTCTCTCAGACCAGATTCAAGCATCGAACACTTATCTTTTCCGTCAAAAGTTGATGCGTCAATTGAATCGCCTCTAGCCTTGGCATTTTTCATTTCACTTTCACCAATAGAAATAATGTAATCGCATTGCTCATCTGTAAGCGCAGACTGAAACCAGTAGTAATCATTTTCTAGTATCATTGTTTTTTCCTTTTATATTTAGATGTTTTTACCAGCTACTCTTAGATTGCTGGTGAACGTCCGAAGCTCCTCACGCGCATAGAATAGCTTGTTCTGAGCGTTTGGGTGCGGGTCACTTCTAAGGCTGTCATCCTGCGCCCGGTCTACCTCAGAGCGCAGGTACTGGAGCTGTGACGCCTGAAAGGCTGTCAGGTCACTGTCAGTCATAGAAAAAACCTTTCGAGTATGATAGCGCCCAATACGCACGTCACAGCAGCGCCCCACAGCACAATAAACTTGACGTGCTTGCGCTCTAAAAA